>ERZ1292632.1926-Hain-H43-01um-R2-1926-length-18599-cov-6_pt1 | contig 18599 bp, 18 predicted proteins | sample MGYA00564407_ERZ1292632 | MGnify/ENA primary metagenome ERZ1292632 (study PRJEB36523, sample SAMEA6512637) | groundwater metagenome | collected 2019-01-08 | study: AquaDiva: Metagenomics assemblies of 32 groundwater samples | reverse complement strand
ACTCGCTAATATGCTAAATTTTAAGGTAAAAAGAAAAGCCCTTGATGAAGAAAATAAACGCCTCGTTACTAATTTAAAGAAAATACAGGAGGATTATTTGAACAAAGGAAAGATTGAGACGAGGGTTTATGAAAATATGGTTAAGAGTTATACGCGAAGACTTACAGAAGTTGAAGAAGAATTAGCGACGATGGAAGCAGAAACTGCTGTGAGAAGAGAGAGAAAAGTTAAGAAGATGTTTAAGATTGGGAAATAAAAATTTATATTAAGTAAACCTCAAGCTCTTACACTAATAATAAACCCCTAAAATCCAATAAGCTCCTCCTGCTCGAACTCGCACTCGATAGGATATTAACTGCTCTCGTGCAAATTCTCGGCTCGAACTTGCATTTTTTACATCATTTTTTTAAGCAGATAAAAATTCAAATTCTCGGCTCGCCCATTTACTATAAGCATTATTAATAATTAATCGTAATAACCTAAATTGTATGGTTCTGAAGTAGTTCAAGCAAGTAGTAATTATGCTGGGCGGTAGTTTACTTAACCATACCCATACCTTTATAAGCCAATAAAAAGGTTTAATATTATACATAAGCACATCATAAATATATCCTTAAAGAATATCGAGATTTCTTATCGTATTAGAAACGCAACAGAGACTGCTCAAATAAATATACATCGGAGGATAAATATAACCACACATGGGATTCCAAAACAACAGATTCGGAAATAATTTCGGACCAAGAGAAATGCATAAAGCTGTTTGCTCAAAATGTAAGAAAGAATGCGAAGTGCCATTCAAACCTACAGAAGGTAAGCCAGTATACTGCAGAGACTGTTACTCAAAAATGCCAAGACCAGAAAGATTCTAAAAAGATCTTTTTACTTGCTTTTGCTAGCATCGTGGGGCTTCTTAGCCTCTTTTTTATTTTATTATTTTTATATTTTTCGTGTAATTGACACGGCAATTTTTATAAACCTAAGGTAACTCTCTCAATCGACATGAATGAATCAAAAAAATATATTTTTGTTGGAAAAACTCTATTTTTTCCTAAGGAGAAAATTCTTGTAATCGGGGATTTACATCTGGGCTATGAAGAGGCGCTAAGAAATAGGGGCTTGGATATCCCTTTAAATCAATTCGAAGAGATGATTTCTGAATTAACACAGGTTATGGACTACATTAAGGTCAGATATGGGAAAATTGAACAAGTGATTTTTCTTGGAGACATCAAACATCATTTTGGATATCTTGCAAGCGAAAAGGAAGAAATAAAGAAATTACTCTCTTTTTTAAGGACTAAGAATATAGAAGAAAAAAATATTATTTTTATCAGAGGAAACCACGAGAAAAATGAAAAAAATGGAAAGCTTTTGGATTACTATATTGTAAAAGATAGTGCGTTTATCCATGGACATAAAGAAATAGCCGAGATTTATGCTTCGGAGATTAATCTTATTGTTATGGCACATTTACACCCCACTATAACCCTTTCTGATAAAATGAATGTGAAAAAAGAGAAGTATAAGTGCTTTCTTGTTGGAAGATTCAAGAAAAAAGATTTTGTTATTGTTCCTTCTTTTTTAAAAATAACTGGGGGCGTTTCACTTTCAGAATTTTCTGATGAAATAGCCAGAGGACACGATCTATCCATAATTCCGCAGAAAGAACTTGAAAATTTTAATGTATATGTAGTTTCTGAAGCAGGAATCGCCTCAAAAGAGGGCGCATTAAACTTTGGGAAACTGAAGAAATTAAGATAATTTCTATTGCCCTTGCAAACTAGTAACTTTGCAAGGCTTAAAAAACTAAAAAGTTTTTAGTGCCATTCTAAATTTATCAATTTAGAAAGCTTAAGAAATTAAAATAATTTAGAATTTCCAGTTGCCGTTTTTCTGAATAACTTTTCCATCTACAATTATTTTCGCGTTGTGCATATCTTTAACTATGTCCCAATGAATTGCAGAATCATTTCCGCCACCATTCTCCTTATAAGCCGCACCTAATGCTAAATGAATAGTTCCGCCTATTTTTTCATCAAATAATAAATCTTTTGTAAATTTGTTGATTTTTGGATTGCAGCCAATACCTAATTCGCCTACATAACTTGCATTTTCATCAGTAGCTAACATTTCTCTTAGAAAATCTTCATTTTTTGAGGCTTTTGCTTCAATAACCTTGCCATCTTTAAAAGTTAATTCTATGTCTGTAACTTCTTTTCCATCTCTAAGGGCAGGATAATCAAATTTTATCTTTCCATTTAGACTTTCTCTAATTGGCGCCATAAAAACTTCTCCGCCAGGCATATTTTCTTTTCCATCATCAATTTTTGCCAAATTACCCCTAACTTGCATTTTTAAATCGACACCTTTTCCGATAAGATGAACTTTGCTATTTTTCTTAAATTCTGATTTTATCTTATTCATTTTTATTCCGAGAGTTTTCCAATTTTGAAGACATGCCTTGTAAAAAAAGGTTTCATAGTCATTTAGAGACATTTCTGCATCTTGAGCTAAAGCTTCAGTAGGGTAACTTGTTGTTGCTCTGAACATCTTTGGTGCGTTATTACAAATTAAATCAGAAATTTTTCGAGTCACTTTTGCTCTTGCAGTTATTTTTCTAGGATTACAATTAAAAAGCTCTTTCGTATTTGATTCTGAAGCGACCCCAATATATTTATGAGAGTTATTTATTGTGTGTTCTAAAATATCCGGATATTTGTTTATCTGATGAGCTTTAGCATGTTTATAAAAAAATGGGCTCGCTCCCTTTAACCCTATTTTAAGAACGGGATGAGCTCCTGCAAGAATTACTTCTTTGTATAGGGCTAATAAAAGAGGTTCTGATTCAGTATTACCTGAAATTATTATGTTTTCGTTGGGTTTAGCAAAAACACTATAATTAACAAGAAGTTTTGCAAGTTTTTGGGTTCTGATATCTATCGGCATTTTATGGTTTTTGTGGAGAAATAGCTTCCGGATTGTCTGAAAGAGGAGAATTGTCCTTTCCGGTTATTGCTGGCGGATACTTATCGTTTATTTCAGAGGGGATATTCCTCGCATAAGCTGCGGCGCGGTCTATACTGGGCGTAACCTCTAAAGAAAGTTCACGAAAACTACCCAATTTATATTCTTGAAATAATCTGTTTAAACCACATCGGGCTATTTGAAGTGAAGATTCTACGTCTTTAACTAAGTCAGATGCTTCTTGTCGTACTTTATCATTATTTGCTGCCATTTTATTTTTTATTTATATTAATTTTCTAGAATAAGTTTCTAGAGACTCGCGAAAATTCGCTAACACCTCTCTAGATTTTTGAAGATTATTTGTAAATTAACCAGTATAATTTGCTCTTGTTTCGGGGTTTTGAGTTTCTGTGGGAGTTAATCTTGGAAGAGGAATATGGAATGGAAGACCTAATTGTTCTTCTATTTCTAAAGACTTTATTGTGCATTTATCCATTATAAAATTAAATAAGGGGATTTTTAGAGGGGAGTTAAATTTTTTCTTTTTCCATTCTTTTAAGAGATCTTTTGACTCCTCTTTTTCATCTAGAGCTATTACTGAACCCTTTATCTTAATTTCTGCAAGATTCGGGGCGTAATCAATAGAATAAGTAAAATCGAATTTTATTGCTGCGCTTTTAGAAATATCTACTTCTTCTTTAGTAATGTCTTCTATGTTTAGGCCCGATTTAATTTCTAATTTATCTCTGATTACATTCTTTCTTTCTGCTTGAATCTTATTTATTGTAAAACCAACTATTCTCATATTATTGTATTAAACCTACGCTTTTTAAAGATTGTTATAATTTAATTTATAAGGAATCCTGAATTAGAGCAAATCTTCTTCAGAAACTACAACGAAATCGCCGATTGCAATTATTGCGTTATAGGGTATAAGTGTTTCATTTGCTTCTGTTTTTTCAAGATTAATCGAGCGAGTGTATGCTGTTGGATCTTTAATAACAAGATGTATTAATTCACCTGTTCTTGTTTCAAAAGTAACATCTTGAACCATTCCAAGTCTTTTACCTTCTTTTGTAACAATAAGCTTGCTGATTAATTCTCTTAGCGTCTTTTTTTCAATTGCCATGTTTTAAGTTATCAGGAGTTATTTATAAATATTTCTATGATGTAATTTCGGTATTAATTTGCTATGTTTCTTCAATATTTTGGAGTTTTTTGAAGATTTGTTGCTTCATTTTTTTTATTTTTAATAATAAATACGTATTATTAGGTGTTATTATCTTCTTTTATTTGTTGATTAATAATCTAAAATTCTTAAAATATGAATAAAATTTAAAAAATAAGTGTTAAAACTCTATATCCCTACACCCCCTGATTGCATGTGGAGATAGATTTATAAATAAAATTTTATGATTTATTTATTATATTTATATTTATAAATATTTATATAATATAATATATATAATACAATTATTATTTAATATAATCTACTTATTTTTCGACGAGAAAGAAGTATTAATTAGTTTCCACTCACGTAAGAGGGGTGAGTATCTCCTTTTAGTTATTCGGTATATATTATAGGATTTTTAGGTTTTCCAGTGGAAATGGAAAATTGCTTACTTTTTAGAGGTAAATCGACTAATTTATTTCTATCGACGAGAACTCGACGAGCTCCATTAGAAATGTAGGTTTGATTTATAAAAATCTTTAAATAGTAGGAAGAAGGTTAGTTAATATAAAAAATAGGTCCAAAAAATATAAATATTTTCTGGCTCATAGAAAATCAATGATTTTCTAAGTCCTAAAATGCTTACGCATTTTCAGACTTCAAAACAAGTATACATCCAAAATGTAAATTTTGGAATGCCCCAAAAACATATACGTTTTCAAGGTTTTGAAGATGAAAAAGAAAAAATAAGGTGAAATAAGATGGTTACAAATATAGATAAAATTTTTGATTCTATTGGTGCGAGAACGCTATTTAAGAATAAAGATGTTTTACAAGCAGGCTACTCCCCCGAGAATATTCCATTTAGAGACAAGCAAATAGAACAGGTAGCTTCTATTCTTGCTCCTGCATTGATTGGACAAAAAACATCAAATCTTTTTATTTATGGTAAAACTGGAACAGGAAAAACTCTTACAATTAGATTTGTTGAGAATGAACTTAAGAAAAGAGCAGCAAATTCTGAAGGGCACGGAAAAGTAAGGATAGAATATATTAATTGCAAATTTAAAAAAGTGGCAGATACAGAATATAGACTTCTTGCAGAGCTTATTAAAAAATTAGGTGGAAATATTCCTGTAACGGGGTTAGGCACAGATCAGGTTTATAATAAATTTTTAAATGTGCTTGAAGGCTTAGATCAAAAAGTGTTAATTATAGTTTTAGACGAGATAGACCAAATAGTTAAAAAAATATCTGACGAATTTCTATATCAATTTACCCGAATTAATTCAGAATTGCCTAAAAAAATAGTAACAATTGTGGGAATTAGTAATGATCTCCGTTTTTTAGAAAATATGGATCCAAGAGTTAAAAGTTCATTGGGTGAAGAAGAAATTGTTTTCCCCCCTTATGATGCTATCCAGTTGAAAGATATTCTTAATAAAAGAGCGAATGAAGCATTCAAGGATAATGCTGTTGATTCTGGGGCTATTGCTAAATGCGCGGCTTTTGCTGCAAGAGAGCACGGAGATGCAAGAAGAGCACTTGATTTATTGAGAGTGGCTGGCGAAATTGCAGAAAGAGTTGGAGATAAAAAAATTACAACTAAGCATATCGATGAAGCAAACGAAAAAATTGAGAGAGATAAAATTTTATCAGTTGTTGAAACAGAGCCTAAACAGTTTCAGGCAGTTTTGCAGGCAATTATAACTCTTGAAGAAACTAAAGACAGATTAAAGACTCAAAAAAATTTAGTGCAGGATGGAGAAAGCAAAATTTTCACAGGAGATGTTTACAACGTTTATGAGGCGATATGCAAGAAAATAGGTATGGAAATTTTAACGCAAAGAAGAGTAGGCGATATAATTGGCGAGTTTGATATGCTTGGATTAATTAATGCCCAAGTAGTTAGCAAAGGTAGATATGGAAGAACAAAAGAGATAAAATTGCTTATCCCGACTTCAATTTTAGACAAAACCAAGGAGATTATAACTACCTCACTGGGAATCTAAAAATGCAGAGAAAGATGTATTTCTTTCTCTATCCTGTCAACAATAAAATTGTTGTCAGTCATCAGAAACTTGACGGCTTCGCTTTAACATACCAAAGAATATCGTCAGGGGGCTAAAATGAACACTGCAAATGAAAATATACTATCATTCATAAAGAAAGGATTCCTCTTAGATAAGGATTCTCTTGAATTCTTTAGTAAACTCGATGACTTGAAGGTGGCAGAAGAGATTCTTAATAAAATTCTGTTGATTACTAAGGCAAGAGTTATCTCTAAAAAAGTTTTAAACGAGAATTTTAGCACTATAAAATCAAGTTTGCAACATTTTGAAAAGGAAAAGCAAGAAATTATAACTGATTTTTTCTCAGTTGGCAAGCAAACCGTTCCAAAAGAGTTAACCATAGAAGTTAAAGATACTTCGAGATTATCGGCAGGAGTTTATCATCCCGAAATAAAGATTTTGTCTTCGAATATTATTCCACATAAAAGAATCGAAGTTAAGGATTTTGTCACACATTTTAAGAATAGATATAATTTTTTCAAGGAAATTTTGAGGCAACGAAAAGAGTTAGATAACCTCATTTCAGTTAACAAAATAGGGAATACCCGTAACTTTTCTCTTATCGGTTTGGTTTCGAGTAAAAGAGTGACTAAAAATAAGAATATTATTCTTGAAGTTGAAGATTTAACTGGCAAGGTTAATATTTTGATTGGCGTAGATAAAGAAAATATCGTAAAGAAAGCTAAAGAAGTCCTTAATGATGATGTTATTGGTATAAAATGTTCTGGAGGCAGAGAACTAATTTATGCGAATGATATAATTTTTCCAGAGAGTTTTGTACTTGAAAAAAGAAAAACAGAAGAAGAGGTATATGCTGTTTTTATTTCTGATATTCATGTAGGTTCTAAACTATTTTTGGAAGAAAAATTTGCGAGATTTATTAAATGGTTGCGTGGTGAAGAAGAGGACGAAAAAATGCGAGAGAAAATAAAGAAAATAAAATATCTTTTTGTTTGCGGAGATAATGTCGATGGTATCGGGGTTTATCCTGGACAAGAGGGGTTGCTTGCGATTAAAGATGTTAAAGAGCAGTATAAAAAACTTGCAGAATATTTTAAGATGATTCCAAGTTATATTAATATTGTTATGTGTCCCGGACAGCATGATGCAGTTAGAGTTCCAGAGCCGCAACCGGCTATTGATGAAGACTTTGCTAAAGACCTTAAGGAAATGAAAAATGTTTTTTTAGTCAGTAATCCCGCGTTAATAGAAATTGAGACTATTGGAACAAAAAGAGGCGTGAAAGTTTTGATGTATCATGGCGCGAGTATGCTTAGGGGCTGGATAGATGAAATAGAGGATCTTCGTGTTGGGAAAGCTCACTTAAATCCTACAAAGGTAGTTAAGTATATGCTGAGGCATAGACATCTTTCTCCAACGCATTCCGGGAATGTTTATGTTCCTTCTGAAAAAGAAGATATGATGATAATAAAAGAAGTTCCAGATATTGTAGTTACAGGAGATTTACATAAATCAGATGTAGATATTTATAATAACATACTCTTAATTACGGGTTCTTGTTGGCAGAGTACAACCCCCTTTGAAGAAAAAGTCGGGAATCAACCAGACCCTGCAAAAGTTCCGTTATTAAATTTAAAGACAAGAGAAATAAAAATCTTGGACTTTAACTAGGGGATTCCTCAGAAGATTTTATCTTCTGATTCATTCAATTTTAAAAATTGAAGATTTAAAAAAGAATAGAATCTTTCAGCAAGAAAGTAAATAATAAAGCAAAATACAAAAAATGGAAGAAAATAAACAAATAATTGAAAAGGTTAGGATATTTGTAGAATCAGAGTGCTTGAAGTCTACGAGTCATTATGGTGAAGAAATTTATCCCTGTCATTTTATACCGGTTGTTCATTATTCTAAATTATTGGCTCAAAAATTGGGTGCAGATGAAGAGATCGTGGAACTTGCAGCATGGTTGCATGATATTGGTTCAGTAATGAAAGGCAGAAAGGATCACCATATTTCAGGAGCAGAGATTGCAGAAACTAAATTAAAAGAGTTTAATTATCCCGAAGAAAAAATTGAGAGGGTAAAAAAATGCATACTCGCGCATAGAGGTTCGCAAAGTATACCCCGTTTAACAAAAGAAGAACAAATAGTTGCAGATGCGGACGCTCTTTCTGCTTTTGATAACATCAGTGGCTTGTTTAAGGCAGCAATTTTTCACGAGGGCTTTAATCAGGTTCAAGCGAGAGTAGAAGTAAGAAGAAAACTTCTTAATTCTTGGCAGAAACTTTCTGCAGATGCAAAAAAATTAATAGAACATAAATATCTTGCGGCAATGATTCTTTTGGGAGATGAGTTAAAATGAACACCGAAAATTATTTTAAAGAATTGGAAGAGGGCGTTAAGGGCTGTTATGTTGTTGCAGAGGCAGCAAGAGCAAAAGGATTAGATCCTTTGAATAAGGTAGAGATTCCACTCGCGCGCACGCTCGCTGAAAAAGTTGTAGGATTAATCAGTGTTATTTATCCACAGATAAATGACGAGAGAATTGTAAAAAGAATCCTTGAGCTTGAAAAAGAATTTGGGCCATTAGATCAGGCCGTTTCTTTTAGAATAGCAGAAGAAATTGCTCACGAAAAGTTCTGCAAATTTGAGAGCTTGCTTCAAGCAATGGAGGCAGGAATCCGATTAGGCTTCGCATATAATACTCTTGGAGTGGTTAGTTCGCCTATAGAGGGTTTTACTGCGTTAAAAATTGGAAAAACCAGAGATAATCAAGAATATTTTGTGCCTTATTTTTCTGGGCCTATCCGAAGCGCAGGAACAACTGCCTCTTGTATGGCTTTAATATTAATTGACTATATTCGCGAGACTTTTGGATATGCTAAATATGACCCTGACGAAAAAGAGGTGAAAAGATACTTAACCGAAATCGTTGATTATCACGAAAGAGTTACTAATCTTCAGTATTATCCCACAGAAGAGGAAATTCTTTTTCTCGCGAAAAATCTACCTATCCAAATTGCTGGTGAGCCCACAGAACAAAAAGAGGTTTTAAATTTTAAAGATATCCCACGAGTGGATACAAATTTTATTAGAGGTGGAATGTGTTTAATTTTCGCAGAAGGACTCGCCCAGAAAGCCCAGAAAGCCCAAAAACTTTTAAAGGGGCTGCAGGCAAAAGGATTTAAGATTTCTGATTGGAAATTTTTAGAAGAATATCTTATTATTCATAAAAAAAGAGAGAAGGGTGCAGTGGATACTTCTCCAACTTATATTAAGGATTTAGTTGCGGGCAGGCCTGTTTTCGGACATCCTTCGCGTTCGGGCGGATTTAGATTTAGATATGGTCGTTCAAGAGTAAGCGGATTTTCAGCAGCCTCAATATCTCCAGCTACTATGGGCATCTCCAACGGCTTTTTATCAACCGGGACGCAACTTAAAATTGAAAAACCAACGAAAGGATGTATCATAACTTCTTGCGATAGTATAGATGGGCCGATTGTTAAATTGATTAATGGCGGAGTTAGAAAAATGAAAACTCTTGAAGAAGCAAAAAAGATCTATTCAGAAATAAGCGAGATAATTTATTTTGGAGATATTTTGTTTTCTTTTGGAGATTTATCTAATCGAAATTATGAATTGATAAAACCCGGATATGTTGAAGAATGGTGGAAATTAGAGCTCGCTAAAATTTTGAGTAGCAATCCAGATAAAAATTTAACAGATTCGATAAATTTAACAGAGGTTTTAGAGTATAATATTAATTTTGAAAGGGCTAAAGAACTTTCCGATAAAACAGGCGTGTCTTTACACCCTGAATTTATTTTTTACTGGAGTCAAATAACTCGTGATGAATTCTTAGAGGTGCTTTATTATCTTTCCAATGGGATGGTTATTGACGGAAAAATAATTCTTCCTTATTCAGAATCTTCACGAGAAAAATTCGCAAAAGCTAAAAGAGGACTCGAAATTCTGGGTATTGAACATGAAGTAACCCTTGAAAATGTTGTTATTAATGAAACGATTAGCAAAGGCATTTTTGCTAATTTGGGCATCAGTCTGGATGTTTTAAATAAGAATAACTACAAAATCTTTGAAGAAATAGGTTTTCTGCTCACCCAGATAAATTCCGAAGAATTAAAAGATAAAAACACCATGGAAGTTATAAAAAATGTTTCTAAATATAAAATTAAGGATAAGGCCGGAACTTTTATTGGATGCAGAATGGGCAGGCCCGAAAAAGCTAAACTAAGAAAGCTTATCGGTAATCCGAGTGTTTTATTTCCTGTTGGAGCAGAAGGAGGTAGATTTAGAAGCGTTAATGAGGCAGTTAGTGTTGGTAATGTTAAATCAGATTTTCCTATCTATTTATGCAAAACCTGCAACAAGGAAACAATCTATTACATTTGTGAAGATTGCGGCAATCAAACAATAGCGTTTCATTATTGTAGAGAATGCCGCTCTAAATTTGAATCGAAGATTTGTCCAGAGCATAAAAAGGGACAGAGATATTGCTCTCAAAAAATAGATATGAAGCATTATTTTATGAAGTCTCTTGAACTTTTACAAATGGAAAAAGGAGAAGAGCCAGCACTGATAAAAGGAGTAAAGGGAACGAGCAATGAAAATCATATCCCAGAAAATCTCGCTAAGGGCTTAATAAGAGCAAAACATAAACTTTCAGTTAACAAAGATGGAACAATAAGATACGATGGAACTGAGGCCCCCGTAACTCATTTTAAGGCTAAGGAAATTGGAACCTCTGTTGATAAATTAAAAAAATTAGGTTATGAAAACGATGTTTATGGGAAAGTTCTTGAGAATGAGAACCAAGTTTTAGAGTTAAGGCCACACGACATTTTGATTCCTTCGTGTCCGGACACGCTCGATGAAAAAGGGGATGATGTTTTTATAAGAATTTGCAAGTTTATGGATGAAATGCTTGTTAGGTTCTATAAATTAAAACCTTTTTATAATGTTAAGACTCGTGAAGATTTAGTCGGACATTTAGCGGTTTGTATTTCTCCACATAATTGCGCATGTGTTGCTGCGAGAATTATTGGTTTTTCTAAAACACAGACGATTTTAGCTTCACCCTATATTCATGCTGCTTGCCGTAGAGACTGCGATGGAGATGAGTTGGCAATAATGATGCTTCTTGATACCCTGATTAATTTTTCAAGACAATTTTTACCTTCTCATAGGGGGGGAACACAGGATGCGCCTCTTGTTTTGAATGCGAGAATACGAGCAGGAGAGGTTGATGATCAAATTTTAGACTTAGAAAATGTTTTTAGTTATCCCCTTGAACTGTATGAGCTTGCAGAGCAGGGCGGACATCATTCTTCTGAAATAAAAATGGACAATGTTAAACAAAGATTGGCTAAGGGGATTGATCCCTTTGAGGGAACAGGATTTACGCACGACACTGATAATTTTAACAATAGCATAACTAATTCTTCGTATAAAACAATTCCGAATATGGCCGAAAAAGTTAAGGCACAAATGGATTTAGTTGATAAACTTCGTGCGGTTGATTCGACTGATGTTGCAAGATTAATTATTGATAGACATTTTATGAGAGATTTAAGAGGTAATCTTAGAAAGTTTTTCGAGCAGGAATTTAGATGTGTTGGATGTAATATGAAATTTCGCCGTCCACCCTTAACGGGGAAATGTTCGGTTTGTGATGGAAAGATTATTTTTACAATTTCGTATGGGAGCATTGTGAAATATTTAGAACAAGCATTATATCTTGCAGAAAAATATAAGGTTCCAAGTTATGTTCATCAGAATTTGCTTTTAACCAAATTATATATTGAAAGTGTTTTTGGAAAAGAAACAGAGAAGCAAGCCGGTTTGGGGGTTTTTGGATTTTAGAATAAAGGAAGGAATTAATTCCTTAATTAGGAGAAGATTTAAATAGTTTAATTTTATAGAAATTTAGAAAATGACAACACAAAATTCATCTTGGAATTTTAATTTTTATTATTATTTTGGCTAATCGCCATTTTCTCTAAATTTTCTCATTAACCATTATATCGGACAGGACTCTGTTCTGTTGATTTACTATTTTTATTAAAAATGACAAATTACACTTATTATAATAGCGGCCAATGTATAGGCATACCTTTAGCCAGAGCTTCTGGAGTTTTCGAAAAATGTAGTTGCCCCGAGTCCTATTTATTATATAAAAATTGCAGTAAATGTCTTAAAAGTGGAGCAATGGAGCGGAATGGCTTGGTTCCTCTTGATTTGGCTTCTTGTGTCGATGAATCTCAATTAAATAATACGGAGGTTAAAAATGAAAGTTAATGAATGTGAATATCATATAGGGCCGCTTTATTGCAGAGGTATAGGCTGTTCTAAGCCTTCTATTTGTTCATGCTTTAGTCTTAGATCTGATTTTGCTCCACGGGTGTCTTATCCTGACGGAGCGGGTAGAAAGCCCAAACCAGTAGAGCCAACAGAATCAGATTATGTGCGTAATGAAAGGCCGGTCGACAACTGCCCGATGAGGTTACTCTTGCAATCTTGCAAGATTACTCCTAAAGTATCCACCTTAGAAATGGTAACTGCTTAAAGTAAATATAATAAAATTGCAGGAATAATTAGAGAACCAAGCATATGAGTTCTTCGAACTCCTGAGTAAATGCAAGTTAGTCCGAGAATTGTTGAACTTGCTAAAACTATTAGGCCCAGCCAGCTGGAAAAATAAAAGTTTATTCCTATTAAAAATAAAACTATGCCTGCTGAAAGATATTGATAGTTAATCTTTGAAATAATTTTTGAAAATCCGCGAGCAGTATAGAGTGTTACGAAGAATGCAAGAATTCCTGCCAAGGTTATAGCAAGAGTTATTGTGAATAAATCTGAAATTGTTAGGGTAATTATTTTATCTACGGATGCTGCAACCCCGGTTCTGGCTTTGCCTATAGCATAGAGAGTTATGAAAGATAAACCTGTAACTATTGTGTTAATTGAACCAAGTAAAACTAAAAATTCTTTTCTGTTTAAATCATCAACTAATTGACTTCCGATTACTGCTGCTTGGCCAGAGCCCATTCCTGGAAGAAAGCTGCAGAGAGGACTTGCTAATAGGGATGCGGCTATTGATTTGAAAAAAGATTTAAATTTTATTTTAATATTTCTTAGTTTTGATATTTTTTGAGTTGGAATTTTTTGTTTTTTAGTTATAGAGGTTATCAATGAAGAAATTCCAAATAAACCTGTGAAAAGCGGAAGAAGAGATTCTTTTATTGGCAGATTAAAAGTTGCTAAACCAAGAATTCCCGAAAGAATAAAAATTAAAAAAGCCCAGACGCGATTATTTTTTTCAAAATAAAGAAGAAAACCAGAAGCAGTTAAAAGAATAAAGGGCATTATTCTTTCGGCATAAGGATATATTATGGGAAGAAAATAGAAAAATATTGGCGAGACTAAAAGAATAATTGGAAGAGCCGCAAGGCTTCCGTAAAGAGTGTAGACTACTGCGTCATAAGCTTTTCCTTGATTTAACATTTCGTGTCCGGGAAGAATAGAAAGAACAGTGTCATCATCTGGCGCGCCAAGAAAAATGCTTGGAATATAATCTACAAAAGTATGAGTTATTGCCATTGAAACTAAAAAAATTACAATTACAATAGGAGTTACTGGAAGTGCTAGCGAGATAACCAGGGAGATAACTATGGCAGAAATTAGATTAATGTGTATTCCTGGAGTTATGCCTGAAATTGTGCCGGCGAGCACTCCAGCGAGGAGTGCGAGAGCGAGGGCGAGAATTAATAACATGAGACATAACTTTTAAATTTATTAATGTAACAAAATTTTGAAGCAAAGGTGGTTTGGGGAATTAAGTGTTTAGACATTTTTTAATTATTTTTTATTTGCAGAAATTTAATTTTAATAATGTAAAAATATCTTGAAGCGAGGGGGATTCGGGCAGAGAGGAAGTTTGGAGTTTTCATTTTTACTTTATTTGAGAGAATATAGGTTTATTAATAATACATCTGAATTTGGGATAGAAGTTAGTTTGGGTGGCAGAAGTTTTGAGGCAGTCATTTTGTTTGGGTTTTATACTGAATAAATTTTATCTGCGGCAATTTGAAGAGTGCGATTATATTCTGTGACTTTTCCTATTACGGCATAGGTTTTTGAATAATTTAGTTCGAGTTTGGCTTTTGCGTTTGTTGTAACCTGAATTGTGTCTGTATTATTTTTAAAGATTAAAACTTGGAAGTTTTTGCCTTCGTAATTCTTTTGACTGGTTATTTTGCCCGTGATTTTTACGAGTTGATTAATATTTTCGGTGGTTATATCTGAAACCGCAAGCGATTTTGGTTCGAGGATTTGAGAAAGAAGAAGGAGAATAAAAATTGCGATTAGGGATGCTGTGAGGAAGAGCTTTTGTTTGGTTTCCATTGTTTTGTTAATTTTAGCGCTTCGCAATTATTTAAAATAAATTTAATAATGCCTTAACTTTGGAACTTACTTCTTCTCAAATTTGTTTGTGAATTTGGGATTATTTTTATCTTAAATGGGCGTAAGCCTAACTTATAGCTATATTACAATAAGGTTTATTAAGGATTATTGTTATTTAGTAAACATGAGTAAAAAAGCAGATTTAGGAAAGGGACTTAAGAATTTAGAGAAAGAAATAGTTAAACCTGTTAAAGAAGAAAAGAAGAGTGTAAAGAAAGAAACTAAGATTGAGAAGAAAGACAGTATGGGAACTAACATTTCCCTAACAAGTCACCCCTCCTTGAGTAAGTCTGGTGGTTGGGAAGAAAAGTTAGGGTTGATTAAACAAAATACGGTTGAGATTGTTAAAGAGGAAGAACTTGTTTCTTTGCTTCAAACAAAGAAAAAACCTGTTGTTTACTGTGGATACGAGCCGAACGGACCCATGCATTTAGGACATTTTGTAACTATAACTAAACTTATGGATTTTGAAAAAGCAGGATTTCATGTTAAAGTTTTACTTGCAGACGTTCATGCTTTCTTAAATCGAAAAGGAAATGAAGAAGATATTAAACGAGAGGTTGAAAATTGGAGAAAAACAATAAAGGCAATTGGATTAAACGCCGAAGTTGTTCTTGGGAGTAGTTTTCAGTTTGAAAAAGAATATGAATTAGATGTTATGAGAATGGCTCAAGACTCTACAATTAATCGAGGATTGAGAAGTATGCAGGAAGTTGCGAGAGATATTGAAAATGCTACTGTTTCTCAACTTTGGTATCCTTTGATGCAGATTGCGGATATAAAATATCTTGGGGCAGATGTTGCGCAAGGCGGATTAGAACAAAGAAAAATTCATATGATGGGAAGAGAGATGTCAAAAATATTAAAGCATAATTTTGTTTGTGTTCATACTCCTTTAATAACTTCGTTAAAAGGGCCTGGGCAGAAAATGTCGAAAAGTCTTCCCGGAAGTGGAATAAGTGTAACGGATTCTTATGATGAAATAAAGAAAACTATTAATGGAGCATATTGTTTAGAAGGAGATATTGCGGATAATCCTATTTTACAGATAACTAAACTTATTGTTTTTCCAAGAGTTTCAAGTTTAGATATTAAACGGCCAGTAAAGTTTGGCGGAGATGTTAGCTATAGTAATTATGAGAGGTTAGAAGCGGATTTTGCAAGTAAAAAACTGCATCCAATGGATTTGAAAACTGCTGTTACTGAGGCACTCGAAAAAATTATTAAGCCGATTAGAGATAACTGGAAGTAATTTCTTAATATGCTTGATTTTTGTCCAATGTGCAAAGGCATTCTTGTGCCTGGTGAATGGAAAGGTAAACCTGTTGGAAGATGCTCTTGTGGTTTTATTAGAACCTCGGGAATAGTGGTCGAGTGTGAAGATAAAAATGAAAATAAAGAAGAAATTAGAGGTTCTGGGATTTCTCAAGATAAAATAATCGAAGGTGTGGACTTTTCTTGTAAAAAGTGTGGTTTTGATAGGGCTGAAGCTCAATCGCTTGGCGAAATTTTAGGTAATGAAAAAAGTGTTACATTATTTACTTGTTTGAAGTGTGGGAATGTGGAGAGAAGATAAATTGTATTGTCACTTGATTATAATAATGCTTAAATATTGTTTTATTTTAATATTAGTATGAATCCTCTCTTGCCTAGATTAGAACCGGATTATATCTTTGTTTGGACTAACGATAGTAATGGCTCTCAGGGATTATCTTTTTTATTAACTACTAAAAGAACTGGAATGAATTTAGAAGGAGAGAGATTTGATGATTTGGGCTGCGGTCAATTTCAGGGACGGTTTTCTCCAGTAACAGTAGATTTTATTACAGATTATAATAGTTATCAAAGAACAGAAGCCCCAATTGGAAGATGGCATTACCGGGGTAGAAAAGAAGGAAGAATTTATCGGGGAACTTATGGAAGTATGGCGGGGGCGGATAAGCCGAGAGGTAGTGGGGCATTTATAATGGAAAAATTTAGAGATTCAGAAGTTTTATTGGAATTATTTAAATATAAATTGAAAAATCCAAAAAAATCTTTTCTTTTTTAAACCTGATTATCTCGTTAAGAACTCCAAAATATCTTTATCCTTAAGAACATGCTTAACACCTACTTCTTGGCCTCCGAATTTGCTTGATGGACCCCAAATTCTTGTCCGTTTTATTACATCGGTTCTACCTTTGAAGATTATTCTTGCTATCTGCTCTACTGTTGAATTTGGGAGCATGATGACTGGTTCGTTATCGTGTTCTGCTCTTCCTGGTTGCTTTGTGTAAACCCGGATTTTATTAAATGATTTGAATATTTTTTCTTTTAGTTCATCTAAACCTTCTTCAGTTCTTGCCGAAAGCATTACAAAATTATACTTTTTTGTTTTAAGAGTTTCGAGCGTTTTTCTTTTAGTGTTAAAATCTAATTTATCTATTTTAGTGAAAACAACGATTCTTTTTCCTTTAAATTTTGTAAGAACTTTTTCTACTTCTGGAATGTCTGAAATCTTTTCAACAACTTCAAGAACAGTATCGGAGGTGTTTATTATTCCCGTATCAAAAGTGTCTGCGCCAATTGCCGGCAAGTCAATTATTTGTATTTGACAATTTTCGTAATAGAGAATACCTACTTCCGGAGTTTGAGTTGTAAAAGCGTAGGGTGCGATGTGAGGATTTGCATTTGTGAGTAATTTTAGAATAGAAGATTTTCCAGAATTTGTTAATCCTACAAGAGTTACTTGCATATCTCCTTTTTTAACTGAAAACTTAACTCCGCCACCGCCTTTTTTCTGAGACTTTAGTTTTTCTATTTTATCTTTTAGTTTTGTGTAACGAGTTCGAAGATTTGCTATTATATTCTCACTTCCTTTGTGGCGGGGAACGGTTCGTAACATTTCTTCTAAACCTTCGAGTCTTTCTTCGTCGGTTTGTGCTGATTGAAATTGCTTTTCCGCATTTGCGAATTCATAGGACGCGTTTACTGGCATTGTAAGACACCTTCGGTTTCTTGACACTCAACTTCCCTTAAGTTCAACATAATTGTATATGTTAAAGAGAATTTTAAAAGGTTGTGTATTTAGTAAATTTTTCGCATAATGAAAGCTTCTGTTGAAGGATATCTCGAATTTTCATTTCTTCCGGTTCGTATTCCTGTTGCTAATTCTTGCCTTTCTTCGGAAAGCTTTAGTCTTGCAGAGGTTAACACTGCCCTAAGAACCAGGACATTTGAAGTGGCGCCATTTTTCCTTGCTTTAGAAAGATATTCTTGAGTAAACAATACTACTTGAAGATGTGGCGAAACTTTTTTAAGATACCCTTCTATTTTAGCATGGCCCAGAATATCTCTTGTAAAACCACAAAATTTTTCATTCTTTACTTCTTCAATATCTAAGTAAAAATAATGGGGGATTATTACATTTCCTTTTTCATCTTCTAATTCATCTAATAATGGGGGCCCATAATTTAATCTTTCAAAATCTGAAGAATTGAATTCGCCTAACCAAAAATTACCCGGGGCGTTCATAATGTTGAGTTTAATATTAACTTTATAAAGATTTATTTTCTTTAAGATACATGCGAGTGGGCGTTTTATTTAGTGGCGGAAAAGATTCGATGTATGCAGCCTGGCTTGCAAAAAAACAAGGATATGCTATAGAATGTGTGATAACTTTATATTCTGAAAATAAAGATAGTTTTATGTTTCATACTCCTGGAATAGAACTTGTTGAAAAGCAAGCCCTGCTTATGGATATTCCTCTTGTTAGACAAGAAACCGCTGGCGAAAAAGAAGATGAGATTATAGACTTGGAAAAAGCAATAAAAAAAGCAATAAAAAAACATGCGATTGATGGAATTGTTACGGGTGCTGTCGGTTCGGTTTATCAGGCATCAAGAATACAAACAATTTGCAATAAACTTGGGATAGAATGTTTTAATCCACTTTGGCAGAAGAATCAG
>ERZ1292632.1924-Hain-H43-01um-R2-1924-length-18603-cov-4_pt1 | contig 18603 bp, 33 predicted proteins | sample MGYA00564407_ERZ1292632 | MGnify/ENA primary metagenome ERZ1292632 (study PRJEB36523, sample SAMEA6512637) | groundwater metagenome | collected 2019-01-08 | study: AquaDiva: Metagenomics assemblies of 32 groundwater samples | reverse complement strand
GAGTGGGCTTCGGGGAGGATTTCCGAAGCACCGATATAGAGCAAAAATCCCGCAAAGAAGCCCAAATATAACAAGATAAAATTATCTGGAATCACAAACAAACGGGTGACCAAAGTTCCCAAGATGGGAGCAAAGGCATGAGCAAAAATTAATATTTTTGATTGGAGAGGGGTATTTTTATTTAAATTGGTAAGAGATACATTGTTTAAGCCATCAGAAAAAGCATGGGAAATGACAGCCACTGCTACAATACCACCGCCAAAACCAATGGCCACCCCATCCATAAACGAGTGACCAATTAGAGCCAGAGCGGAAGCAATTCCCACATGTGGGTGCTTATGTTTGCCATAAACATTTTCATGAGCATGATGGATAAGAAGCATCTTTTCAAAGATATGAAAGATAAAGAAACCGGAAATTAGAGTAATCATCGGGGAAACAATGTTTATTCCGGTGGTATTTACCAATTTAAATATTTCAGGAAGAATATCAAAAGCCACGACAGACAACAAGACTCCGGCTGTAAATCCTAAAATTAGATGAAGTTTATCTTTGTATTTTAAGCCAATATATCCTCCAGCCAATATAGAGATAAAAGTGAGAAAAGAATATAAATAAACCATGGAGATATTATACTAAAAAATCCCCCTGCAAACGCGAAGGGGATTTTAGAGAAAAAAAACTATTACTCCATAGGAGCGTTTAATTTCTTCCAGTCGGCTTCTGAGGCAAATTTTGTCAAATTTACTCCACCCACGTGTGCGCGGAACGCATAGCGAACCTGAACACCCTTAGATGTCTTTCTTTCATATTTGACCTTTTTGACTTGACTCTCAGACACGTCGATCTTTTTTCGGTTTTTGACGTCGTAAAATTGTATACCCATTATTGAAGCTCACCTCCGTTCATGCACCGACATTAAACTAATTTTTGAGGCTTGTCAAGCTCAGTTTCTTATAGGCTAGTCAAATTAGTGTGCTATTATTATGTCTAAGATGTTTATCTTGCCAGATCTCCCATATTCTTTCGATGCACTTGAGCCTTACATTGATACTTTGACCATGCAAATTCACCACGACAAGCACCATGGTGGATATGTCAAAAATCTAAATGATTTGCTGCCAGACAAATCTGATGCTGATCTTCTGAATATTTTACAAACATCTACTGACCAGAAAATCTTAAACAACGCGGGTGGTCATTATAATCACAGTTTATTTTGGAAACTTCTTAGCCCCAAGCACCTAGCCCCTAGCCCTAAAATAATGGCTCTCAAAGAAGAATTTAACAAAAAAGCTCTATCAATATTTGGTAGTGGCTGGGCGTGGATTACAATAATCAATAATCAATTAACAATTTCCAATACTACAAATCAGGGTGTGCCAAAGGGTAAAATAATTTTGGGCTTGGATGTTTGGGAGCATGCCTATTATCTCAAATATCAAAATAGGAGAGCCGAATACATCGACGCTTTCTGGAATATTATCAATTGGGATGAAGTAGATAGGAATTTATCCTAATCAAATACTATTGCACAAAAATCCCACCTGAAAGGTGGGAATAAGGGTCCATATTTGGACGGTGTTTGGGGAATAGCGACCCATTAAATTGAGAAGAAGTTGATGAAGTCCTGAAGATATGGATATTCGTGATCAGAGCGGGGTTTTGATAGAACTTTAATACTGGGATTTAAACCCTGTAAAAATATCTGAGCCTTATCAAAGCTTCCGTGATTGTCGTTTTCATTTTGGATACAGAGGACCTTATCAACGGGAAACGATTTTAGAGGTTCATAGTAAGCTTCATCACCCGGATTAAAATCATTGGTGGGGATACCGCACAAAATAACATTGTTAACAAGATTAGGATTATGTTTGATAACACCCATGGCCACAGCCGTTCCGATAGATTTGGCCAAAATATTTATCTGGCTATTTCCGATCAAAACAATTGCTCTCTGTATTTCTTCGTCTATCCAATCGGTACCCGCATTGCCGGTTTGCCAATGGGTCCAATTTATAACGGTGGCTGTCAGACCGATTGCCATTTCATCAGCCCAAATCTTATTTTTTTGAGAAAATCCTGGAAAGATAATGGTATTCACAATACAGCATTATATATAGATGATAAGGGCTTTGCAAATTGATGTTAAAATCGAGCAACGAGGTGTTGTTAGAATGCTAAAATATGTGTTATGAGTAAGCTAATTATTATTCGAGGGCCATCTGGTGCAGGTAAAAGTACTATAGCGAAGTCTTTAATGGATCAAGTTACAAAGACTACCGCATTAATAAACCGTGATTATTACATGTTCATGTTTAGACCCGATGACGGCGCTAAAGTACCAGATAAAGAATTAATTGAGAATAATATATTGACATGTCTGAATCATGGTATTGACGTAATTTTTGAGGGGAATTTCAGAGCAGAAACACACAAGCAGATGTTAGATAGATTATTTGTGGCTCACCCAGAAGAAAATTATATATTTTACCTAGACATAAGTTTGGTGGAGACCCTTAAACGTCATGATTCTCGATTGGAAAAACTAATTACCAAAGAACGGATGGAGGAGTTATATGCTCACGCCTTACCGCTGAACTATCCCACGGAGATTAAAGTGCCTGAAAATTCATCACTTCAGCAAACAATAAATCTTATCCAAAAGACTGCAAAAATATGATAGTTTTGGAATGTGCCTCGCCAGATAAGCGACAATTGCTGGAAAATTTACTGCAACTATATGCCTATGATTTTAGTGAGTTTGCTGGCGATGAGATCAGCGAATCCGGAGATTATGGCTTCAGTCGATTACTTAGATATTACTGGAAGGACCAAGACTCCGAACCCTTTATTGTTAGAGTGAATGGAAACATCGCTGGATTTGTTATGGTAAGAAGAAAAAGATTCAACGGTGTCGATTATCAATCCATCGCGGAGTTCTTCGTTCTCAAAAAATATAGAAAAAGGGGAGTTGGAAGAGAAGTGGCACAAATGGTATTTAAAAAGTTTCCGGGAAAGTGGTATGTAGATGTTATTCAATCTAACTTGCCAGCATGTGCTTTTTGGGAGAAAGTTATTGATGATTTTACAGGAGAAAAGTATGTCAAATCTGGGAATTCAAAAGACAAGACAATCTTCACATTTGCTTAAGAGTGGAGAGCGGGTTGTTTTTCGATCTTTAGAAACAAAAGATAAAGAACGTCTTCTGGCATTTTTAGGCTCTTTCTCAACAGAAACAAAAAATAAATTTGGTCTTAATGTTGGGGAATATATTACTTGTCCTGAAATGTTACATATGGTTTTGGTAAATCAAGCGAGTGATATTATCGGGTATATTATTTTGTCTTTAAAACTTCGGGACAGTCAGATGGTGCGCTACAAAGAGTACGAAATTACAGTTGTCGAGGGTCGTGATATTTGCATTGCTCTGGTGATTGCTGATCGGTATCAAGGAAAAGGAGCAGGAAGCATTCTATTAACCGAGTCGGTTAAGGTAGCTAAATCGTTGGGGGCAAAATACATTATTTTGTGGCAAGGCACGCAACTTATAAATATTCCAGCGATATGTTTGTATGAGAAGTTTGGATTCACCAGAAATGGTGAATTTGAAAAATATGGTCATCAAAACATCGATATGACATTAATTCTTTGATAATTAGCTATAATTGAGCCATGGATATAAAATATCTTAAAGATTTTGATAAATGGATAGTCAAAAAGAAAAAATTACATGAAAAGGTTGGAGTCCCACCCCTGTTCCGAGAGAGAGATATTTGGTGGGTATCAGTGGGAGTTAATGTTGGATATGAAGAAGACGGTAAAGATTCAAATTATGTAAGACCAGTCTTGATTGTAAAAAAGTTTAATAGAGAAATGTTTTTGGGAATACCGATGAGTACTAAGTTGAAAGATAATAAGTATTATGTTCCGGTTACAGTCAAAAACGATATAGTTTCAGTTATGACATCTCAAGTTAGAGTTTTTAGTTCCAAGAGAATTTGGAATAAACTTGCTGAGTTAGATCACGGGGACTATGCAAAAATTCTGGAAGAGTTGAAGAGTTTCTTTATTTTGCCCTCCTCACCTAAGCAAGGAGGTCGTGGCTAGTGCCAATTTGTAATTATTATATGACTATTTTTATAAGAAGTCAATGGATATAGGAATTGTGGGGTTGCCAAATGTGGGAAAGTCCACATTGTTTAACGCTTTGCTGAAAAAACAGCAAGCTTTGGCTGCTAATTATCCCTTTGCCACCATTGAACCAAATATTGGGGTTGTGCCAGTGCCTGATGAAAGACTTGCCAAACTCGCAGAAGTCGTGCATACAGATAAAATTGTTAATGCCACGGTAAAGTTTGTGGATATTGCTGGACTGGTTAAGGGCGCCAGCCAAGGAGAAGGTTTGGGTAATAAATTTTTGTCACATATCCGCGAAGTAGACGCTGTCTTGTATTTACTGCGGGATTTTGGCGATGAAAATATTATTCGGGCCGGATCAATAAACCCAAAAGATGATCTAGAAATCTTAAAGTTGGAATTGGAATTGGCAAATATTGTAAACAAACCGGAAATCGTAGTCTTAAATACAGACGAAGATAAGTTACACGGTGAGGGATTGCGGATTTGTGCCAAACTCGAAGAAGAACTCGCATCACTAAACGAGACGGATGCATCTGAATATTTAAAACAACTGGGAATTGAGAAAACAGGACTGGAGAAAGTTATTCAGGAGGCATTTAAAATTTTGGGACTCCAAACTTTTTTAACAGCTGGGGAGATAGAGGCAAAGGCTTGGACCATCAAAAGAGGGACGCTCGCACCACAGGCAGCCGGCAAAATCCATGCCGATTTTGAAAAACATTTTATCAAGGCTGATTGTGTCAACTATGAAGACTTTATAAAATATGGGGGCTGGACCAAATGCCGGGAGGTTGGCCGCGTCCGCACTGAAGGCCGGGATTATGTCATGCAAGAAGGAGATGTAGTAGAATTCAAAGTTGGAGTCTGATATACTTGCCATTATGAACAAATATGATTTGACGGTTTTGGTAAAAAGTGACCTCAAGGAGACAGCAAAGGAAAAGTTTGTCGAGAAGATGGAAGCTTTGGTCAAAACTTTGGAGGGCAGAATCGGCAAAATTACCGAAATGGGCAAAAAGCAGTTGGCTTACACTATCAAGAAGCAAAAAGAGGCTCAATTTCTGTCTTGGGTACTTGAACTACCCGCCAAAAGTGTAGTACAATTGGAAAAGAAATTAATTAATGATAAAGAAGTCTTAAGACACTTGGTGATATGTCTGCACGATCGTTAAACAAAGTCATCTTAATTGGAAATCTCACCCGCGATCCGGAATTGCGGTATACCCCGCAGGGAACGGCCGTTTGTACTCTCGGTTTGGCTACCAACCGCGGATGGGTGACAGACAATGGCGATAAAAAAGAAGAAACGGAATTTCACCGGATAGTGGCCTGGAACAAACTAGCTGAACTTTGTAATCAATTGTGCGCCAAAGGCAGAAGAATTTATGTGGAAGGCCGTCTGCAGACGCGTCAATGGACCGGGCAAGATGGCCAACAACGACAAGCGACAGAGATAGTCATCGAAGACATGATCCTTTTGGATTCACCGGCAAACCGTCCCCAAATGCAAGCCACTCCAATAGTTAGTGATCAGGCCACGCCTGAGCAAGTAGCAGAGGACATACCATTTTGAAAGGGATGATGACCAAGCCAAAGCTGCGTAAGTACAAGACGTTTTGTAGCTTATGCAAAGAAAAGAAAGAGCCCAATTACCGGGAGGTGGCTTTGTTGTCCGGATTTGTGACCGAGAGGGGAAAGGTGGTACCCAAAGAGAGAAGTGGCTTGTGTGCCACCCATCAACGCAAAGTTACCTTGGAAATCAAGCGCGCCCGGCACCTCGGATTATTGGCCTTTGTGAGCGGTCTATAATACTTGATATCTTGAAGCTAGAAGTTAGAAGTTGGATGATTGAAGCTGGAGATTTGGATGTTTTGATTTCAAAAATTCAAAAAGTCAAAAATTCAAATTTCTAACTTCCACCTTCCAACTTCAAAATATCCAAGATAACTGTTATCATATACAGATGCGGAATAATTTTGGAAAAGTATTTTTAACAGTTTTAATCTTCTATATAGGTTTCCTGTTTGGAAACCGGAAATTGCAGTGGAGCTTTAGAAATTACAAGCCATCAATTGTTTTAAACAAAGAAGTTCCGGCCAGTACAAATGCTGATTTTTCCATGTTTTGGGTGGTATGGGACAAATTGTCACGCGAATATGTGGACAAGAAAGTCTTGGATGCTCCCAAAATGGTTCAAGGAGCAATCTCGGGAATGGTATCGGCTCTAGGTGATCCTTATACTGTTTATTTGCCTCCGGTATTAAATAAAGAAGCCAAAGCCGATTTGGCAGGTGAATTTGAGGGAGTGGGAATTCAGTTAGGGTATAAAAATGATATTTTGACAGTCATAGCTCCTCTCCCTGGGACTCCCGCTGAAAAAGCCGGTGTTTTGGCCGGGGATTTGATATTGCATATCAAAGATGACCAGAAAAAAATAGACCAAAGCACCGATAAGCTGGCAATTAGCCAGGCTGTGGCCATGATCCGCGGTCCCAAAAACTCCACGATCCAGCTGACCTTGGGGCGGGAAGGAGCAAAAGAACCGATAAAAGTGGATTTAATCAGGGAGACGATTATCAATAAAAGTGTAAAGTTAAAGATAATAGAAAAAGATAATAAAAAGATTGTCCATTTAAATTTGTATCAATTTGGTGATCGGACCGAGGCCGAGTGGCAGGAAGCAATCAGCCAAATTGGCAGTCTACCGATTGTCCTGGATTTACGTAATAACCCCGGTGGTTATTTGGAGGGAGCAGTCTATATCGCTTCGGAATTTTTGCCTTCCGGAAAGACCGTAGTTACTCAGGCCGATGGAGTAGGAAATAAAGATGATCTTAAAGTCAACCGTAATGGCCGGTTGTTGAAAAATAAAATGGTAGTTTTGGTCAATGAGGGTAGCGCGTCAGCGGCAGAAATCTTGTCGGGAGCGCTCCAAGATTACCAGCGGGCCAAAATAGTGGGGGTCAAATCTTTTGGCAAGGGGAGCGTACAAATGCCCCAGGATTTTGCCGATGGCTCGGGGATTCATATTACTGTCGCCCGCTGGCTTCGCCCGAGCGGGGAATGGATAGATAAAATCGGCATTATTCCTGATGTGGAAGTAATTGCCGAAAAATCCGATCCAGACATGGATATCCAATTGCAAAAAGCACTTGACATACTATGAATACAATAGTCACAAATTTTGGAACCAATGAAAAAACAGGAATAAAAATTAATAAAAAGATAACCAAAGATTTTTATGATGCCATCCTGGAATTTGCCGATCAGCCTCACAAAAGAGAACCCCTGACCATGTCTCCCCTGGACGAAGAAATATATGAATAGTATTTTTATAGATAGTTCATCACAGTAGATCTGTAAAGCTAATCAAAGATTTCAAAAAAGGGAATAACTTGATGGTTACAACAAACTTCATATTGGATGAAACCTTTACCCTAATCAGAAAACGGCAGGGAATTTCTAGAGTAATGGAGCTTAGAGATGTCATTGCTAAGTTTGGCCGTCAATTACAAATAGAACGGGTGACAGTGGCAGATGAAGAAAATATCTGGAAATGGTTTACCAGGGATATAGACAAATTGTCTTATACTGATTGTACAAGCTTTGCGGTAATGAACAGACTGGGTTTAAAGAAAGTAGCTACATTTGATGAGGATTTTGCTAAGGTGGGGTTTGATATAACTTAGTCCTTGACAATCCTGTGTACAAACCATGACATTACCTAAATCTAATGAAATAGCAAAGCCAGTTTGTTTTTCGTTCGTCGTCCTCGGTGTGCGTACTCATTTTTACCACAGAAAAGCCATTTTGCTCAAGTAGATTTTTGAACTCGTCTTGAGTGTAGAACGAAAAATAACGGCTTATTCCACCATATTTATTTTCGTCTATCATTCCTTCATCCATTCCGTTTTTCTCCTTATTCCCTCTGAAGCGTCTATGCCCGTGTAGTCAAAACCATTTTCAACAAAAACAGCGGCGTCTCGTCCGGCTCCACAGCCGAGGTCAATAACTTTCTTGCCATTGGTAATACTTTTATAAAAATCAAATTCTTTAATCCAAAAATGAGCAAAATGGCCTGTGCTGTAGCTGGAAGAGATTTTGTCGTAAGTTTCTGCTGTTTTTTGTTTGATGTTCATAATTATTTTTTCTTCTGGTCAAATTGAATAATTTGAAAACCGTATTTTTCAATTTTTCTTCCAGTGTATTCTTTTTTATCCTTGTCCCACTCTTCCAAAATCAAAGTATCGCCCTCGTTTACTTCAAAATCGGCTAGGCGTAATTCTAGTTTTTTCTTACCAGAGATGATTTTCTCAAAATATTCTCGCCAAACTTTTTTGTTGATTGTTGCCATAAAATTATTTTTGCGCTCTTACAAATTCCAACGCTTTTCTGTTTGGTCTATCGGTAACAATTTTTTCCGCCTCATCTATTGTTAGCCATTTTGTTTCGTGAAATTCTTTAGGATCAACATTGAAATTAGCCCCGTCTGTATCTACAAGATACCAAATATCGAAATGCACTTTGCATGGTTGAACCTTATTTTCTATTGGAGTAATAGTGAGTAGGAAAGGAGACGGGGCCTTATGAAAAAATTGTTTTACACCAAGCTCTTCATCTATTTCACGATTTAATGTTTCTAAAAGTCCTTCGCCCTCGTCAATGTGTCCGCCCGGTGAAAGCCAAAGGCCAGATTTTTTGTGATGAACGATAAAAACCTTTTTATCTTTGGCATTATAGGGAAGAAAATATGCACAAAAATGAGTTTGTTTATTTTCATCTCTCGTGAAAGTGCCTTCCTCCAACCTTTTTAGAAAATTTGTATATGTGCTTTCACTATCACAAATTGATACACCTATAATTTTTTTAATTTGATCGTATAACATATTTATCTTTCCCATTTAAAATCAGCATACCAGTTATGTTTTGAATCTAACGCCTTACTTATTTTTTCCGCGACACTTTCAGTTTGATTTTCTGGAATCTCAACAGTATATAAAGTCCATTGTTCTATCCAAGGGGTTTTATGCTCCTCTACAACTTCTTCAATTTTTGTCTCGGAAATTTTGACATCTTTGAGAATATCTTTGTTCTCTAAACTTTCTTCAATTATTACACCTTTGTAATTCATAGCATTATTTTACCAAATCTTCCATCGGAATGTCGTACCTGTGGCAGCTCACAAAATCGGTGACAAAATAGATGTTGAAGTCTACCGCGATGGTAAAACCCTCAATTTCACAGTGACTCTGGAAGAAGCGAAGTAGTATAATGTACTAATGCCTATTGAGACTGGATTCAAATTAATTCTAGAAAATTGGCCATCGATAATAGCCGTTGGGATATTGGGGTCAAGTGCTATTTTATTTGGGTTTGTTTGGTTAGCCACGACATTTGGAGATTCTGGGACCGAAAGTCATGATGTGTTTCATTTGTAAAGGAATTTTGGTATAATTGGGATATGGGAGTGACATTTGCAGATTTGGCACTACGAAATATTGATTATCCAGCCAAAAAATCGGAGGGAAAATTTTTGGTTGACTCCGGAGCGACTTTTACCGTAGTCCCAAAAGAAATGACCAAACATCTGGGTTTAAAAGCCATCAGAAAAGAAAAATTTGAATTAGCAGACGGTGGAGAAATAATCAGGGGTATTGGAAACTGTATTGTTACCTATAAAAATATTGAAGTTCCAACCCAAGTTATCTTGGGAGAGGGTGACGATTCAGCTTTATTGGGGGTCCTTACTCTGGAGGAGATGGGATTGACATTGCATCCGCTGTCACGCAAGTTAGATAAAATGATTTTACGGATGTAAATTTATGAAAGCGAAGATTCATCCACAATATCATCAAGCAGTAGTTACCTGCGCCTGCGGGAACAGCTTTACCGTGGGCTCAACAAAGCCTGTTATCAATATCGAGATTTGTGCCAAATGTCACCCGTTTTTCACCGGTGAAATGAAATATGTCGATGTCATGGGCCGGGTTGAAAAGTTCCAAAAGAAACAATCAGCTACAGCCGGTCAGACCTATGTCAATAAAAAGCAAAAAGCGGTCCTAAAAAAAATTGCCGAAGAAGAAGAGGAAGCCAATACCCCCAAGAGTTTGAAAGAAATGATGGACAAAGTAAAGGCTAAGAATTCGGTTTAAGTCTATGGATTACGAAGAGTGGAAAAGAACGGGTGGAAATAAACCAGCGGAAGTATTGGACTTTAGGTCTGTAATTATAGAAGTCCGCCAGGGAGTGGGGGGAGATGAAGCCAAGATTTGGGCAGACGACCTGATGCGGATGTATTCTAGATTTGCAGAAATTAGAAATTGGAAAATAGAGGTTTTGGACGACGGGGTGATAAAAATAAAAGTAACCAAAGTATTTGATCTACTAAAATTTGAAACTGGTGTGCACCGGGTGCAGAGAGTCCCGACTACCGAAAAAGCCGGAAGAATTCACACTTCGACTGCCTCGGTGGTGGTTCTTCCTGAAGTTCCTGAGACAGCAGTTGAAATCAAGGATGGTGATCTGGAGTGGCAATTTACGACCGGAGGCGGACACGGTGGCCAAAACGTCAACAAAGTGGCTACAGCAGTCAGATTAACTCATAAGCCCACCGGAATTGTGACGACAGCCCGTCAGGAACGTTCACAAGAACAGAACCGGAAAATCGCCTTGTCTTTATTGCGGTCACAATTGTGGGAAATAAACGAAGAAAAAAATAAGGCACAGGTGACGGGATACAGGGATCAAATAGGCCGAAGTATGCGGTCAGAAAAAATCAGGACTTATAATTATCCCCAAAACCGGGTGACCGATCACAGAATAAACAAAAGCTGGCACAAATTAGATATGATTATGAACGGCGCATTGCAAGACCTACTCCCAGAGCTACGACAGCTCCTCCAATCAGAAAATTCCATGTGAGGCTCTCACCCAGCCAGAAAAAAGCTAAAGGCGTGGTAATCAAGGGTTGAAGATAGGTAAACATGTTGGCTTCAGAAACCTCAATTGTTTTTTGTCCTTTCAAAAACAACCAATAAGCAATAATTCCGGAAAATAGAACCATATAGGCTAAGCCTAAATAGCCGGATAAGGATACGTTATTGGTTATTAGTTGATGGTTACTTAGAAAGTAGATAGGAGTGATTGATAAAAACCCTACAAAAAAAGAAAACATGGTTAAGAATAGGGGAGACAGGTTGTGGCGCAATAGCTTTTTCATTAAAACAACTTCTACTATTTTTGCTAAATTTGCCAACATGACAAATAAGTTGCCTACAATATTTCCTGATATCGGACCGAATACTACGATAATCGTACCGGCAAAAGCCACAAACATTCCGACTCGTTCCTTTTTGGTAATATGTTCTTTCAAAAAATAGAATCCGGCCAGAGCAATGAGTATCGGTGCAGTTGAAAAAATCAATGTGGCTTCTATTGCAGAAGTGTGAGCAAATCCCAAAAATAATAATCCCAATTCTATTGTTGTGGCCGTAACTCCATAAACAATTAAAACCGTCCAATCTTTGTATGTAAGATCTGGAAACAAGTGTTTCTTGTGCCGCTCAGTCCAGATCCAGAAGGGGACTAAAATTAGTGATGTTAAACCAAATCTGATAGTCAGAAAGGTAATAGTGTCAAAATATCCCAGGGTGTATTTAATCACCGGCCCGGCAATACCCCAAAGTATAATGGCAATTAGAATATAGATATAAGCGCGGTATCTGGCAGACATTTTTGCTCTCCTGTGTCCATATTTTTTAATTTAACTGTTTTGTTCCTTATTTCCTCTGGACCCAAAATTGTTACAAAGGGGATACTTTTGGCGTTGGCATACTTCAATTGCTTTTCGAGTTTTGTTCGGTCGTCCGGATAAAGTTCCACCCCCACTCCGGCCCGACGAAGTCTTGTACTCAATTCAATAGCTTTATCTCTTAGCTCTGGAGAAAAGACGGTTACAAGAACCTGAGTAGATATATTTAGTTTTGGTAACAATCCACAAACTTCAATTGCTTCTAAGGTGCGGTCAAAGCCAAAGGCAATTCCTGTCGCTGGAATATCTTTCCCCGTAATTCTTTTCATCATGCCATCGTAGCGTTCGCCGCCACCGACAGATCCAGATGGATATTCTGGGATTACCATTTCCCAAATAGGCCCTTGGGAGTAGGAAAAAGATCTGGCTAGAGTCGGTTCAAAACTGTACCAATCGTCATCAAATCCATATGATTTTAGGTATTCAAAAATAGTTTTTATTGTTTCGTCTGGTTGAATATTTTTGACATAGTCGAAATATTTTTGCGCTTGGTCTTTGTCAATTCCCTTTGCAACCATATCGGCGATTATTCCGTCAACACCAATTTTTTTCAATTTATCAATCGCCACAATAGCTTCATAAGGAACACCTTTCATCAGATCTCGACTATTGATGACAGCTACTGCCTTTTTGAAACCGAGTGATCTATATAAATCTAAAGAAACTGCAATTGCTTCTGCGTCAGCAAGAGGGGAGGCAATACCAAAGATATCGATATCTGCTTGGACAAATTCGCGGAATCTTCCGGCTTGGGGTTTCTCAGCTCTAAAATTAGACTGAATCTGATATCTTCGAAAAGGGAATTTTATTTCATTGGCATATTGGCCAATGACACGGCAAGTGGGGACAGTTTGATCATATCGTAACATGACCTCACGGTCACCCAGATCTTTGAATTTATAAAACAGTTTCTCATCTTCGCCGACTTCACCCTTAAATAGGTCATAAGGCTCGAGGGTAGGGGTTTCCAGGGGTTCATAGCCCCATTTTTCAAAGACTTTGATCATTTGTGCACGCAACCACTGGCGTTTCCGCGCCTCGACAGGTAGAAAATCTCTAAAACCTTTTAGGACTTGTATTTTATTTGACATAGATCATTTATTTAAATTATTTTCAGTAAATTTAATACCGTATTCTACTATTTCACTATTTTGATATCTCTGGGCAATATCAATTGCTTTATCAAGAGTATTGGCTTTGCCAATTTTTGACAACAATTCCCCAGTATCAGCATCCCGTAAAGATATGTCAAATTTTTTGCGATTGATAAGAATATAGTTATTAGCTGACATATGTTGATTATAAGACAAATAATTTAGGTAGGGTAGGTCTATTTTGTGGATATTTGAAAAATTCATATTTGTAAGTGTCAATTGATCTGGTCCCAGCAAGCAAAACAGGGTTTTTAAAATATCTATAAATAATAGCAGTTTCTGCGGCAAATAGTCCAAAAGCTTTTAGGCCGATTTCCTTATCTTTTCGAAACAACATCTCTTTCTCGAGCTTTTTGGGATCAATACCTGAACTTAAGCTTTGATAAAATACCAAGTCATATGTTTTTCTATTAAGAATTTTAGTTAGTCTAATGACTTTAGTGTTTGGATAAATATTTTTAAAATATTTCTCAACTTGTTTTGCAAATGTAATTGCCTGACGATTTAAGCCTTTACCGTAAAATATTCTTGGTAATTCATCTGGAATAAGCTTAATGTAAATAAATTTTATTTTCAATTTAATCAGAATCTTAATAAACTCTTTTTCTTTTTCAATATATTTATCAGCTAGTGCCGGATCGAAGGTGGGCTTGACAATATCAAACATTTTCCAACTAAAGAAAGTAATGGTTTTGTTCTCGGCAATGTATTTAATTACCAATTCAAGGTTCTCTGCAGGTGAGCACTGTAATCTTTCGGTTTCAATAATGAATTTGTCAAAATTGTTCATATTATCAAAGATATGAAATGGATAAATCATCCTTAACAAGTATACTTTGATTTTTGGCAAGGATTAATGGATCTGGGTCAATAATAATCAGCATACCAAATTTCCGAATTAGTTCTCGTCCTTGTGCTCCATACAATGCAACATTTCTTTTAGCTGCGTCTATCCAACGCTCCGAAAGTTCTAGTGTTTCATTGAGGAATCCTTTTTGAGCAAAATATTTTTTACGTCGATTAACACTGCGATCAATTACCTCTTGGCCAACTAGGCTTGCTACATTTGCGTATACTTTTTGAAAATCAGATATATATTGTGGATCACTTGACGGTTGAATGGTTGACCAGCGAATAATCTGAATTTTTCCAGGTAACCTTTTTAATTTAGGAGTAATATTTTCGATATATTCTTGTATTTGTTTTTCAACAATATCCTTAGAGTCAGCCAGATATTTTCCATATATATCATTTGCGTCTGTATCTGCAATTAAGAAATTTAGCCTGAAATCGACTCCGGATAATTGTAGAGCTAGAATAAATTCTTCTATTCGCTGATATATTCTTGGAACCAATATTCGTGAGTTTTCTATTGAACTACTAAAACGATCCCGAGCTTCTCCACCTATATTTACAATGCTTGAATTTAAGCAAACAAAACATGCAAACTCAAATGGTCTGTTTTCCAATCTTGCTGAGATAATTCTCTCCGGTATTTTATCTAAGTTCTGAGGAGGATAATTTGAATACCTAAACAGTTTCTCTTTAAAATTTCCAACTGCATCGAACGATCTATCCGCTTTTGCAATTGCGGTCAGCATACGACTTATAGCATAATCAGAAGGAGAAAGTGGTGTTTTTGCGAACTCTAGTTTTTGAGACTGTGCATATTGGTCAAAAGCTGTGGGGTTTGCAGGTTGAAACAATGACAATTTTAATTTTGGTGAAGATGGGTTCTCCTTGGGTCTAACAAAAATTTTAACTAGTTTCCCTTTACTGCTCTTTTTTCCTCTAATTGAAATTTTTAGATTGTCTCTCTTTTTTGATTCAGTTGGTATAAGTATTGTACTTTTTGGATCTGTTGGAATCTCGCGCATAAATCTATTTATTCCACGAAAAGCTTTTCCGCCAAAACCGGTTTCCGAAATGATATATAAAATATTTTCATTTGACATAAGGGTAGGTGAGGGGAATCGGACCCCCATTTTCAGCTCCACAAGCTGAAGCTCTACCATTGAGCTACACCCACCACGTCACCCGCCTTCGCTTCTGGCTACGGCGAGGCAAAGAAAAACCTCCCGTTCTAAAAGAACGAGAGGCGTCTTTACAAACCCACCGCATCTTACTTTTCGCCTTAGTTCATTTGAACTGCGGCTCAAAGAGCGATTGCTGGCGGGCAAGAAAAGACCGCTTCCCGCGGTCAATCCTTATTATTAGACTGGCTCGATCCATTAGGATGAATTCAGTTGTCTGATTTGTACAGTTTGACTTCTGTTCCCGATTTTGCGGGACTCCTGGCGAATCGTGACTTCGCTCATAGCGGATTTATAAATTGTAGACGTATGATAGCTTATAGTTATTCGGTTGTCAATACCATATTGACAATAACATAACTGTATGATTATATAGTAATGTGCTGTCTACAAATAAAATAAAATCATTTACTAACCTTTTTAAGGCCATGTCTGACGAGTCTCGACAAAAGATTTTACTCTTATTGGACAAGGGAAGTCTGCCGGTAGGTGACATAGCTAAAAAAACCAAATTGTCTCAACCCAATACTTCCGGACATTTAACAGTATTAAAAAATATCGGTCTGGTTACGTCCTCGAAAGAGGGAAATACTGTGGTCTATTCGATTGACAAAAAATGGTTTGTAAAATGTTGTGGCGATTTCTTTTGTAACTTTCAAGGGATGTCATTGAAAGGAGATAATAAGACATGCAAATAGATTTCTTTTATTTTGATTTAAATACTTGTAGTAGATGTAAACAGACTAAGTTAAATCTAACTAATGTCTTAAATGAATTAGGATTATTAACTAATCTCAAAATGCACAAACTTAATGATCACCAAGAATTTGTAGAAGGATTCGGGAGTGTGGTTTCTCCGTCTATATTTGTGGACGGGGAAGACATTTTCAAAAAGGTGGAAACAAGCAAGTGTGATGAGTGTTCTCAGATATGTGGTGATTCTGTAAGTTGTAGGGCCGAATCTGACGAAAGTGACTCATTCTCTAAAGAAAGTATAAAAAAAGCGATATTGGTTATTTCTTAACTTCTTAACTGTTTGTCAATCTTTTGTACACATTATTACGATATGTGAACTTAAATTTTGCAGTATCTTCCAATATATATTTCTTTTCCATTTTAGTTCTGTAGTCACTTTTATTTACATGACAAAATCCTATGAATTTCATATCACCCTTTTTATTTTTATTAAAATATATTTCGGAAAGCTTTCCGTTGACAATTGCAAAACACCAATCCATATACTAAGTTTAACATTTTGTAATTTACAAGTTCACTGAACTGATATAATTTATCTATGTTAAATCATTTACATGATTATCTAGTAATACAGTCCCGGGACGATAAATTTTCGGGAAGTGTTTTATTGGCTAAAGATGGTAAATCGATTTTTGAATTTTCATCTGGGTTTGCAAATAAAGAAAGAAATATTTCAAACGGAATTGATACAAAGTTTAACTTAGGATCTGCCAACAAAATGTTTACTGGAGTTGCTATTGCGCAATTGGTGGAAGCAGGAAAACTAGGATTTCAAGATTTTGTAGGCAAATATTTGCCAGATTATCCCAAGCAAGTCGTCCGGGAACAAGTTACGATTCATCATTTGTTAACTCATACATCAGGTTTGGGAAGTTTTATTGACATAAAATTTCGAGATGAGTTTTTGGCAGCTAGAAGCAAATTAATAAATATTACCGATGTTGTGAATTTGTTTAAGAATCGTCCATTATCTTATCCGATTGGAGAATTGCATTACAGTTCGGATGGATATGAAGTTCTCGGAGCAATCATTGAATCCGTATCGGGCAAGAATTATTACGAATATGTTAGAGAGCATATTTATAAAATTGCAAACATGCCGGACACCGATAGTTACGAGATAGACCCTCACAATCCTAGATCTGATATCGCAATCGGATACACCCATCGTGATCCAAAGACAGACAGGATGCTTGATGATGAAAGATTTGATAATTTCGGACTAAATCCTTTCAAAGGAACGGCTAGTGGATCGGGCTATTCAACTTGTCCTGATTTGTTAAATTTTACCCAGGCATTGTTAACCCACAAACTACTTAGTCCGGAAATGACAGAATTGGCAATAACACCAAAAGTTAAAGAAGGAAGTAAGGGCAATCAAACTAAATATCAAGGATATGGTTTTCAGATTTTTGATATCGACGGCATTACTCGGATTGGCCATCCGGGAAGATTCGCCGGAGTTAACACCAGAATTGATATGTACCCAGAACTTGGTTATACGGTTATTGTTTTGGCAAACTATGATCCACCCGCTGCATTTGATGTTGCTGAAAAAGCAACAGAACTCATAGTAATGGTAAAATAAGATATGAGTAGTACCGAAGAAGTCGAACCAAAGGAGCAAAGTTTGGGTTCAAATGTCCCGCTAATTCCAATAACGTCAAGTATGACTTTTGAGAAGGCGGTTGAGTTGGGGGAGTATCACCCCGAGTATTTGTCGGGATTCCCCGTTTGGCATACTTTGTCTCGGTTTATGCAATTTGAATTTATTGTTCAAGCTTTGACAAACCGCCGTAAACAATTATTGCGTCAATGGATGGAAGTTAACAGAGCCAATGATTTTCGATTGAAACCTCACTTAATGGAGGCATCCAAAAATATTGAACAACAACTAGAAAAGCTTCGAATAGACAAAGAAAAACTGTATACGGAATACTCAGATTTCGAAGCGAATTGAAAGGCGAGCACCCAGAGCAGCGGCGACTTTTTGAAGTAGAGAAATAGAAGGTTTTGAAACTCCTGATTCAAGTCTGGAGATAGTAGCTTGGTCGGTTTTTGCTTTCTTGGCAATTTGAGTTTGAGTAAGATTTTTCTTGATTCTGGCGTTAATCAAACTTCTGGCCAACTGATATTCTGGCTCGAGTTTTGCGAGTTCCTTAACAAATTCAGGATCTTTCAACCATTCTTTTTCTAAATCATCAAACGAAACATGTTTCATATGTCAAATATGACATAGATTGTGCCCTATGTCAAGAGTGAAATTCTCTTTACCGCAATATTAATTTCGCCAATCGGAGTTTTATTGCTTTTCTTTATGAAAACATGAAGAATTATAAAACCCCTCTGATAATTAGTATAAAAAAGTCTAACAGGGGACTTTCCAGAAGTTCTTAGTTCAAATAAGTTCCTATAACCACTGAGCTTTTTTGAGTGAGGTACTCTTAAACCTGGACCAAATTCTTTCAGTAATTTAAGGCAATTTGTAACTTTCCCCCTTTGACCACTCTGTAATTGCAATAAGAAGTCTTTTACTGGTGATCTGCCAAGACTTGAAGTAAACAAACTCACTTCCCACATATAAATCTAGTTTAGCACAATATTATTTTGTCAACTTGTGGATTTTCAGGGCATTGAAAGTGGAAGGAGTGGAGGCCAGAGAACCGATGACCACTATTTTGTCACCAGATTCGATATTGACCAGTTT
>ERZ1292632.1920-Hain-H43-01um-R2-1920-length-18640-cov-6_pt1 | contig 18640 bp, 19 predicted proteins | sample MGYA00564407_ERZ1292632 | MGnify/ENA primary metagenome ERZ1292632 (study PRJEB36523, sample SAMEA6512637) | groundwater metagenome | collected 2019-01-08 | study: AquaDiva: Metagenomics assemblies of 32 groundwater samples | reverse complement strand
GCTCTGCGGGATGATGCCGCCCTCGCGCTCAAATATCCCGATGATCCTCTTGACGCCAAGAATATCCATCCTCAGCCCTCCTTCGTCCACCACTCTAGCACCCACACCGACACACGCTGCTTCGCCCGCTGCACCGCCGCCCAGGCCCGCGCGGCCAGCCTAACCGGCTTCGGCGTGTCCTGCTCGCTGTACCCGAAGCGCCGCACGAAGTCTTCGTTGTGCTTGTCCGCGTCGTCTTGTCTCACAGCAGCAACCCCCGTATAATGCTCGCCTCGTAGCCCGGACACGTCTTCCCCTGCCGCGTCCCGCTGGGACGCTCGCGGTGCCCGTAGATCGCGGTGATCGTGGGGTATGCCTCCCTCAACTGCTGGAGCAAGCGGATGAGAACATAGAACATCTCGCTGCTCATATAACCGCGATCCAGCGGGAAGGCGTTGCCCGCGCCGACGCAGCAGATACCGAGCGAGTCAACGTTGTCGCCTTCGCAGTGCGCGCCGACCTCCGCCTGGGGCCTACCCTTGTAGACGATGGCATCCGTGCCGAGCAGGAAATGATAGCCGATGTCACTCCACCCCTTGACGTTCATGTGGTAGTTCCGAACCGACTCCAACGTCCCGCTCGCGGTGCCGGTTTGATGTAGGATGATCTTCGTAATCGGGCGCATCTCACTTCCCTCCCCAAAGCTTCGCTATCAGACCCACGAGTGCCAGCGCGACCCCGGCGATGAAGCCCCAGAGCCGGTTGCTCAGCGCGTTGACCCGGCCATTGGTAGCCGAAATCTGCTGCGCGTGCATAGGGCACCGTTCCCCCAGCGCCGCCACCAAGGTCTTGACCGCGGTGTTCGCCTCTGTCGCTTCGTCCCGTGCTTTGTTGGCGGCATCCAGCACCTCTTCGAGTGTCGCCATTCTCACTGTCCCTTCCGAATATCCACCGCCACTACGGGCGGGATGTGTACGCACCCGTCCGGGTCCCGGTAGCCCCGACTGTGCCAGTCCACGCCCTCCCGTTCCATGCACGCCAGCACCCGCCGCACCCGCTCTTGCCAGGAGTCCGCGACCCCCTCACAAGGGCTGTTTTTGCCCCCTGGCGTGCCCGTAGCGGGGTTTTCAACCCCAACTGCACCCTCGGTAGCCTGATTGCTCATCTTAGCCTCCTATATGTCTGGCAGCGCGTTAGTTGCCGCAATCGCCGCCTGTCGCAATAATCGGTAGCGCGCCCGCGCCCGGTCAATCAGTTCCGTCGCCGTCTCACTGGTCGGGTTCATCCCCGACAGGTCCTCGTCGCGCCGGTACACCTCATTGACCAGATCGGTGATCTTGTGGTAAGCGGCCCCGCCCGCCGCCGCCCCTTCCCCGATCTCCTCCAGCACCGCCTTCTGGTTGTCGTTCAGAAGCCCCACGTTGCCCTCCTATGCCCTTGACAGGGCGTCCGATATGGAACATCCTCTTGTGGGAGGCACCCACTATGCGAGCGAAAGCCCCGCTGTCTCTGGTCATCGCCCTCGCCGTCATCATCGGCGGCTTCCTCATCTATGCCGAAGTCTCCGCGCGACAGGAGACCAAGGGCATTGATACCTCGGCGCAGACAGCAGAACAACCCGTCGGACGCGACCTGCCCCGCCCCGATCCGGCAGCGATCATGCGGACCCCTTCCCCCCAAAGGATCAGGGAAGGCGAGGCATCCCGACGCAACGCCCGGTCTCGAATGTGGCATAAAGGATCGGTCAATCATCGCCGGTCACAATGATGATCTGCGGTTTGATTGAGGCGGTAAAGTCCACCATGACGCGAACCTGCGTGGTGGATACCACACCGGTTGTGACACTGTGCCGCACTCCGGCCTGAAGGGCTACAATGTCATCGTACTGCCAGTTGTTCCCGTCACTCGGCCGCGCCGTCCAGGTCTCGGAACGTTCCACCCACTCGTCGCTCGCGCTAATTGCTGTTCCGACCGTGTCAGTGCCGTTTTCCTTGATGCAGGCCGCCCCAGACCCGCCTGAACCCGGTCCGCCCTTTTGAGTCGTGACATAAACGGTGACCGAGTTGATGAAGTCAGTAGGGTCGAAGGTCGGATTCGTGAGGGCGTAGAGGTCCTCGTCTGGTGATGCGGCTGCCCCGGTCTGGACATAGCTAGTGTTCCCGTCGTGCGGCGTCTCCTCTACGCAGTCCCAGTTCGCGCCCGCGCTCGGCGTCGCCTCCGTCCTGTCGCCCGCGCCACTTGGGTACAGCGTGACCGTTGCCATGCTAGGCCTCCGTGTACTCGAACGTCAGCGATACCGAAGTCACCGCGCCCGATACGCTGGTGGTCCTCCACCTCAGCCAACCCCCCGCCGCAATCCCCGCATTGGTGAAGCTGGTGTCGTTGAACTCGCTGGTGGTGATCGTCCAGCCGCCGTCAACTGCCGCCACCAGCGTTGTGCCGTTCGTACCGTACTCATCCAGGCAGCCGATGACATTGGTGCCCGCGAGGCAGATGGCCCGTATGCCAGTTATCGTGATCGCCCGCGGCGTCTGCCAGATCGGGCAGTCGTGCGCCGAGGTCGGACTGAGGATCGTAAAGCTCCTGCTCTTGGTCTTCGCTGCCAAACAGATCGCCGCCGTGCCGTCGTAGATCAGCAGTTTGTCATCGTCGGTATCCCACGCCACCTCCCCCTCCGCGTCCACTGTTGGCGATGCCGCGTTCGGTATCTCCAGACTCGCCGAATCTCCCAGATCAACCGCAAGTGCTGCTGCCCCTGTGAGGGCTCCCGCACTTCCCAATGTCAGACGTGTGGTGTTGCTGGTGCCTAGGACAATCGCGCCAGCGTCCTGGGCAATGAGACTGAAAACGCCCGTTCCCCGGTGAACGAGTTGGCTCGTCGCGTTTGCCCCGGCGTTGCCCCGGATGATCCGCAAACCGTAGTCGGTGTATGTCGTGTCGCCCTTGAGGTCAATGTAAGCGTACTGGCTGGAGCTAGCGTCGCCTATCTCTATCGAGTGCGCTGCCCCTGCGCCCGAGAGGGTGAGATTGGCGTGAGTAGGACTTCCTATGGTGCTCACGTCCTGGTTGATGCTGGACGCCGCTCCAATGGTGAGGGGATAGGTTGACCAACCCACATCCGTCGCCGTCGCCTGTATGAGCTTGCCTGTCGGACTCGCCGGGAACGCCAGCCGCGCCCACTTCGGGGTAGCGTTGCCGTAAAGCACATCGCCCCGCACAACAGTGTCAGCCAGCGTGTCCCCGTGAGAAGCCGAAAGGATGTCATGCGCTGGCAGGTCCCCCACCACAATCGCGCCCGCACTCAGCACCCCCGCCGTCGCCTTCACATAGCCGGAGAATGCCGTCAGCGTCATGCCCGCGAAGGTCGGGCTTGCCGCAGTATGTATGTCCTGTGGGGCCGATAGCGTGATCGTCCCATCCCCGTCATTCGCCACCGTCACGCGGTTGCTTGTCCCCGCCACCCATGCGCTCAGATCAGCAACACTGGCAAGCGCGCCGCTCGCATTGGTCGCCACCAGCCGCGAGGCACTCAGACCTACCAACGCGTTATAGTCAGCCGCGCTCAGGTGGTAGAGCTCGTTCGGCCACAACCCGCCCTGTAGGTTATTCAGCAGGTTGTGATCGCTCTCGCCCTCAATGACCGTTGTGGTTATGCCCCCGCTGCGAACAATCTGCGTGTTCACTCGCTCAATACGCGCCCGCGTCGAGAACTTATGCCAGCCCTTGCCCTTGCGAACCTCCAGCGCCCCCGTCGCGAAGTTGGCCCGGAAGCCGCGCTGTATCCCTCCCTCGTCCTGAATCGTGATCGTGGCAAGGTTGTTGCGGTTCAGTTCGTCCAGAACGTCGTACCAGTCCTGGTCAGACTGCGGCCGCCGCTTGCGGAGACCTGGATTGGAAGTGCGGGAACTCATTGCTGGACCTTTTCCAATCTGGTATGATGGTCGCCCAGGAGGAACCCACTATGCGATACAGATGGAGAATCGCAGCCCTTGTGTTCGTCCTCGGCTTTCTGTGGTTCGTGTGGCCAACGCGGTGGCAGTATGCTAGTCCGCCCAGACTGCGCGTAGACAGAATCACCGGAACCGTTGAGTATTGGTCTGTTGATAACGGAACGTGGCAGATCAATCTCCAAACAGACAGGAACCACCGGCAGTAAGTGAATCATTCTGTCGCCACCTTCTGCTGCGGTGGTTTTCGCGCGTGGCCCCCGACTCCGACGGTCTTCCCCTCTGCTAAGTCTTCCTCCGTGACCTGATACTTCTCGGCCCGGCGCGCCTGCGCTTCCAGTTCCTCCCAGAGGACCTGATACTTCAGGAAGTTCTCAACTGCCCACCGGGCTTTCCCTGCCGGCCACTCCTCGAACTCATCGCCGTACTTCTCCACCAACTCGCCGAGTTCGCGGTTGAAGACCTTCTCGTTGTCCTGCAACGCGTAGGAGCGCCGTTGCATCTCCTTGCTCATGTCCAGCGGGTAGAGGGAGATGGCCGCCTGCCTCAGCGCAACGGTTCCTGTGGTAGGTGGAAGTTTGCCGCGATGGTAGTCGGGGCCTTTGGCCGCTTCGGCCATGCGCGATGCCTCGCCAACCTGCGGTGTCGCCTTCTCAAGGAAGTAGGCGAGACGGTCAAGTGGATCGCCAATCGGGTTCCCGTATTCGTCCTGATTGCGCCACGCGTCATAAGCAGGACCGACAAGGAAGGGAGCGCGCCCCGCAAGACTCTGTGCGAAGTCAACGCCGCCCATAGGTGTAATGCGGGCGGTGCGCCAGAGGAGAGGCCGACCATACTTGTCGTTCGAGGGCCACCGCGCAAGTAGATTGCTTCGCTCGTAGCCGGGCGTCATTTCCTGTTCGACTTTGCGTTGTTCCTCCGGCACCGCTTCCCAGGATGCCCGTCGCGCCCAGGTGTACATATTCAGGCGACTCGGCTTGGTGATGGCAACGCGGGCGAGGGCTTGGCTCATCCGTAACCCGTAGGTCGGGAAGGGTATGAGGTAGGACATGACACCCATACGACCGGCCCGCAGGTTCTCCGTGAAGCGGTTGACCTGGCGGTAGTTGATAATCGCCTTCTCTGCCTTCGCCAGCGCCTGTTCGAGTGGCATCCCCTTGCCGACCCAGTAGTCAATGACGCCCATCTTGGCGACGATCTCGTTCCCAGTCCAGGTCGTTCCAAAGACGCCGACAGTCTTTTGGAACGCGTTTTGACCCAACTTCGCGCCGCGCATGGTCGCGTCGGCGTAGTCCAGGACCTGTCGCAGTTCCTGGCGCGAACCTTGCAAGCGAAGATCGGGCGCCAGTTTCAGGACCTGCTGGTAGAGGGGCGAGTCGGTTCTGAGGTGTTGCAGTCCCTTGAACCACTGGCCGATGACCTTCACGCCCGGAATCTCACCGACCAACTGCATCGCCGAGACGTTTGAGATGATGTTCGCGATCTGCCCCTTCCACGAGAAAATGGTGTTGACTGCCTTGCCAATGCCGAACCAGGACCGGCCAGGCGGCGACTTCTCTATCACCGGCGAGAGTTGCGTTTCCACATCCCAGAGGAACCGCTTGGCAGGACCACTCAGCGCGGCCTGTGCCTGTGGGGAATCCTTCCCGAACCGCGCCACCGCCACCGTGTACTCGACTACGGACGGTATGGCCTTCAGGGCGTTGCTCATGCTGAGGTCGGTCGGTATCAGCGAACCGTAGAGTCGGGGGTGAACCCACTTGCCTGTCAGTTCTCCCCACGCCCCGGAGAAGACTTGCTCTCGTATCTCATGGGCGATGCTCGGCTGGTTCTGCATCTCTGCCCGCTCGGCGCGTTTCAGCGCGTCTTCTGGGCCTGGTATGCGAACCCAGCCGGGTTTCCATCCCTCCGATACCAAGTCGGGGTTCTGGGCCAGCGATTGGAACTGCTCCATGCGTGAGAGGTTCCGCCCGACAACGCCGCCCTGGATTCGCAGACGCGCTTCCACGTCCGTAATCTCGCCCTGTGCCAAGCGACCCTCAATGGGGATGTTCTGCCGCTCGGTGAGTTCGCTGGGTTTGGCTGCGGCCCGACCCTGCGGCTCTACCTTGACTCGCCCGCGATACTGACTCTCCAAACGGTCGGCCATCTCATCTTTGCCATCGGCCCGCAAGGTGGCTATGTAGTGGTCAATCTCATCCTCATACCGCAGGTAGGAACGCCGGACGTAACCCCCCGTCTTTGCCATCTCGTCGGCTTCTTCTTGGGTGATAAGACGCGCCTCAATGAGCGCCTTCCGATAGACCTGCCCCACGCCCCGCGCCTGTAGTGCCGCCCTATGTATCTCCCCCGTGTCCAACCCCAGCGCGCGGGCGATGCTGTCTATCTCCGCCTTGGCTTCGACGGGGGTGCGGGCAAGACCAAGCGGCGACACACCCTCGGCATAGGCACCGATGAGTGAGGCGACATGGGTGCGGTTGGCGGGACCTGTAGGATAGATGCTCACTTCCGACCCGCCGCGAGGCGTCGCACCTCTGGGTCGCGTCAGTACCACGCCTTCCTGCCGCCGAAGCAGAACGCCACTTGGTCCGCCACTCACTGGTCCAGCAAGCGGCACCCCCTCCTCTACCGCAATCGGCAGGTCAATCGCCAGGCCCTTCTTGCTGATCGGGGTGTAGCCTTCGAGGGAGCGCTGCTCGGTGAGGGCGTTCAGCCGTTGTCGGGCAAGGAGGGTCCGCCCCTGGAACCTGCCGAGGATCGGTTGGGCGCGGCCGACAGACAGGGGAATCGCCTGTCGCCCCTTCTGTTCGGCGAGACTGCCCCCGATCTCATCTATTCTCCCCTGAACATCCTTGACTGCCAGCGAGAGTTCTTCGCGCTTCAGTGCCCAGGCTTCGAGGCTATCTTGGTATGCCTTCAGGGCATCGGGAGCAACGGCCTGCCCCGCCTCTTCGAGGTCGGCCGCGTGTTCCTCGAAGTTGGCGATCTTCGCTTCGAGTTGACCGAGGCGAATAGAACCGGGGACCTGTCCCGACTTGTCTGGCTTGGTGGCAAGTTCCAGGTAGGTCGGAGACTCCTTGATGGCCTTGACGCGACTGCGTAGTTCAGCCGCCGCCGCTAGGTCCTGTGCTGCTCTGTCCGCGCCCTTCTTCGCCTCCAGGTTCTCTCTCACGAAGGTCGCGTCGTGCTGACGTAGTTCCTGCTGGGCGTCGCGGAGTTCCACACGGACAGTGCGAAGATCGCCCGCGCGAGCATCCTCGGCCACTCCGGGCAAGGGTTCCCCCGCGTCGGGCAACCGCGGCTTGGGTATCCGCGCCTCGCGCTTGATCCGTCCGCCTATCTGCCGCGCCTGTCTCTCAACCTTGCCCGCCGCTCGGAGTCCACCGCGCAATTCCTGTGCCTGCGCGGGCGCTATGTAGATTTCAGTCCGGGTCGGCCCTGCACTATCGGCAACCACATCGGCAAGCGCCCCGAGTCGCGCACCAACTACTTCGTGCAACCCACGGATAGTGGCCTCCCGCTCGAAGATTTCGGATGCCGCCCCCTCGACTATCCGGCCAGCCTCATGCGACTCAATGAGGCTATCCGTCAGTCGCTCTACGGCCCCTAACCCACGCGCGGTCTGCGTCCCGGCCTTCAGTCCCCTCCCCACAGCCCCAGCGACAGCGGGTATCACTAGGTTCGCGGGGTCCGTCAGCGCCCGCAGACCAAACTCCGCGACGAAGGGGTGCGCCTCTACCATCGTCGGCAACCTGCCCCCCGCCAGAGAACGGGCGGCACTCATCGCTGAAGTGCCTTCGTGGACGTTCTCCAACATCGTTTCGCGGAGTGCGCCAGGGGTCTTCTTCTCGCCGGACCGCAACGTATCGCCAATCGTCTTGACCAGCGCCATCTCCAAGTCGGAAGGTGCCGCCAGCAGTTCCAATGACCGCGCCGCAATCGTGCTGGTGATAGGCTGTTGACCGGCCAGTTCTTCGGTGGCTCCCGCGCGGGTACGCTTCTCCATCGCCTGAATCTCAGCGGGTGTCACGTTGGCCCTTGCCAGGGGACCGACGGCGTTCCGTCCAGCCTCCGCGACTATCGTATTGAGTTGTTCGGCCGTGAGTTTGCGCGCCTCCTTGATAGCCATCTCTAACTGCGCCACTGCTGGCTGGCCGGTCTGCGCCCCGTGAACCCCGCGCAGGTGGCGCGGTTCCCGCGGGCCTATACTTGTCGCCCGCGCCCGATCCAGCAGAGACTTCCGGTGTGCGAGGCCGACCCAGGTGCCGGCAGGTGTAGTGGATGGTAGGCGACGCGCCATTCCTCCGCGGCTTGGCGTCGTCCCCACGATCTCTTGCGGAGACGCGAGGGAACTGGACTGAGGCGCCCCCGCGGGCGGCAGTTCAGCCAGCAGTTCCGTGTCGGTTTTCTTCTTCGCCACCATTACCAAGAGTAGCCCTTATCGAGGAGGCCCTGCTTGATCCATGCCGACTTCTTGCCCTGGCGACGCATTTCGAGTGCCCAGTTGCGCGCCGGTCCCGGAAGTCTGCCAAAGTCTTGTCCCCAGTCACTGTTGGCGGTTGGGCCAACCTGCCCCACCACTTCAGCGGACAACTTCATCGCGCGGCCCTGCTTCCGCAGACCCCTCAACCGGGTTTCTAGCATCGCCCGTTCCGTAGCATCTTCCGTCTTCGGTACGGTGATATTGACTCCGCGGATTTCATCATAGATCACGCCGCCGTTCAGGCGGGCCTCCGTTTGCTGTATGTCATTCATCACGCGGGACTGGTCTACCGTGTAACCCCCCTCGCCCTCGGCGGCGGCCTTCTTTTTGGCTTCCGCGGCCTGTCGCGCTTCGGATGCCGAGGCGAGCGCGTGGCTCTGGGCGAACTCTCCGGTTTGCCGCGTCTCTGTCGCTTCCCGGTCTGCCTGACTATACGCCTCATCAACCTTCAGCCCCGGACTGGCCCGCATGATCGCGGCGACACGCTTGTCTACTGCCTTCGGACTCTTCGCGAGGTTCGCGATTGTCGTCTTGCGGTCCCCGGCTTCCTGTGCCTTGACCTCTTCCTCAGCCGCAGTTTTCGTCTCGCCCGCGGTGCGAAGGGCCATCAGCGCGTCCGCTTCCGGCACACTCAGGTTATACATCTTCGCGATGGTCGTCTTCTGTTCGGGCGTCGCGTCGCCCCACGACACGGCAGCGATGTTCGTAACTGCCTCTGGTGATAACGTCGGTCTGACCTTCGCCCGCGCCTCTATCTCTTCCGGGGTGATTAGGTCCTTGAACTCGGCCGCCATCGCGTTGATAATGAACTTCCGTTGTGCCGGGTCTGTATCGGCAGGGAGTTCCTGCAATCCCTTCAATCGGTATTCGAGTAACATCCGGCGTTGCGGGTCTATCGTCTCAGCAACCGCGGGCGGGAACATCTTATCGAAGACCCCCCGCAACCGTTCGTCCACGCTGGGCAATCCGCTGCCCCCGGATGGTGTCCCCTCATGTGGCGTAGTCTTGAACTCATCACTGAAGCGCATCTCCCCGCCGTGATCGGCCTGCGGTCCTGCTCCACCCCCGAACTCACCGACTACGGGGCGATACTTGGCCCAGTAGGCCCGCATGTCGTACTGTTGAACCGCCGGGTCCGTACTCGCATTCTTGCCCCTCGCTTGGGCCTGCCACGCGTTCCACTCTTGGAACTTCGCCTCGTCTCCCGCCGAGAGAGAGGCTGGTTCCTGTACCTGTTGCGGCGGGCCGGCCTCCGCCTTCGCCTTGTTCTTCCCTCCCTCTTCGATGGACGTGGGCGGGGGCGGTGCTTGCGCGTCCAGTACCTTCCGCAGTCCCCAGTCCCCGTACTTCAGTTTGAACGCGGCGACGTGGGATTGTATAAGTAGTTCGCGGGCAGCGGGCGTCAGGTCCTTCAGTTTCGCCGCCTCGATCCGCCAATGGTCGTAGTCCTGGGCGAAGGTAATGTCGCGCACATCAGGCACCGGCGCGTCAGCGTCAGCATGGCCCAAGCTCCGCTTCCACTGCGCCCGCTGGTCTTTGAGTCCAGCTATCTGCTCGTCCGGCATATCGCGCACGCGCCAGAAGTTCCCCAACACGCCGTCAATCTGCGCGATCCCCTGCTCCGTGCGGGCCCGCTCACGTTCCCGCTGCTCGCGCATGAAGTCGCTTAGATCGCGCAACTCCTGTGACCGCTCGATATAGGCCCGACCCGCTGCCTGCTGAATGCCTGCCATATCGCTTCCGTTCAGGCGGTTGCCGTCTGCGTCTTCTTCCAGTCCTGTTCGGCTTGCCAGCGACTACCAAGAATCGCCAAATCCTCCCAGAACCCCTGCGCCGCCTGCGCCTTGCCCATCAGCGCCTCTGCCATGTAGCCGCCCCCGCCCATACCCATCTGTCCGATCTCTGCAATGGGCGCAACGAGGCTCATCTTCGCTGCCCGTGATCTGCTCGCGTAGTCAAGCGCCAGCCCGCCCAGTGCGCTCCGCGTCGCCAGTCGGCTTCGCATTTCCTCACCTCGCGCACGCCCGACATTCCCCTGCTGCGCCCAGTACAGCCGCGACCGCCGCACGTTCCGCGCCCCTGCCTGTTTGATGCCCGCCGCGCCGCGTTCGTACTGAGTGGTCAGTGTGCGGTCGCCCTTACCCAACTGCGGCAGTAGCCAGTCGAGTAGCGCCGCTTGCGTCTGTTGGCCGCGTTTCACCCCCGGCGCGAAGAGGTCATACATCTTGTTTGACTGCTTGCGTTGGGAGGCGCTGGAGAAGTAGGACATCACACCGCCTGCCGCCGCCGCCCAAGGGAATGCCATCTATCCAACCTCCACAGGGCTATCGCCCAGCGCGACCCCAAGGTAGTACACGTCCGGCGGATATGCGCCGGTGTATGTCATCACAATCCGCACCGCATCCCCTAGCAGGTCGACGTTCAGGTCGCCCGGCCCGTACTTTGTCCGCGTGCTCACCAGCGTCAGCGTCTTCGCCGTCGCGCTCGCATTCAGCCGCCCCTGCACATAGAAGTCGAAGGTGACACTGAGACTGCTTTGACTTGTCACCGCTTCGAGAACAAGGTGGTGCGTGTGCCGCTCCTGGCCCGTATCCGCCACCTTCATGTACTGAGTGCCGATGGTGTAAGTCACCGCCCCCGAACCGTAGTCTGTCGTCCCCCCGAAGACGTTTATCACATCGCCGTCATGCGTGAGGCCATACACCGTCCCCGACGCGTCCACCACGCAGATTCCCGCAAGCTGGTAGCCAGTCGAATGCCGCCGCCGCCAATGCCCCGGTCGCGCCTCGGTCGGTAGCGTGTAGATCATCAGACACCAGTTCGTTGACTTGCTTGTGTCGGCGTAGTTGCAGAACCCGACGTATCGCTCTTTCGAGAAAACGAACCCATGCGCTGCGGTGAAGTCAATCAACGTCGAGTCAATCAGTCCCTCGCTGATCGGCTCGGCGCGGCTGCCCGCGTAGGAGTAGAAGTGCCCGCCGTCGTGCCAGATGATCTGCGACCGGCAATCCGCTGCCGTCCGGTTACTCACCCACCCTATCGCGTCCCGCCGCAGGAACCGCCAACCGCCCCCGTCGTATGGACTGTTGCCCGACATCTGCCCGACGAGTTCCGAGAAGCCGTTGTCCGTCCCAACGAATTTCAGGTCGTCCTTCACCAGCATCCCGCGAATCTCAGCGGAATGTGGGGAGAACTCGCCCAGCTCGCTGCCATCCGTCTCTATCGTGTCATCGCCCGGTGTGGTGGGCCAACTCGCGAAGTCCTCGAAGTTCGAGGCGCAGATTTGCAGTGGGCGGTCCCATTCGCTATTGGTGTTGTCATAGGTCTGGACCGCGCTGTAGAGCCGAGCATCGCCGGCGACCACGTACTTCGCCGAGTCGGCATAGTCGTGATTCGTCTCCATGATCTCCGGGATGTCGTGGCCGTCCAACTCCGCCGCCACGCCCGTCTTCGTCCAGGTATTCGCCCCATCCGCGGTAATCGTGAATGCTGTGCCTCCGGGGTCCACCGAGAACTGGAAGGTGTTCGCGTCCGACGTAGCAATGACGCAATACTCCTGGTCCACCACCACGTTCCCGGTCGTGGAGCCGAAGGTAATCGTATCGCCCACGTTCAGGAGGTGTGCCGTGCAGGTAACAGTATCCCCGCTGTTTACCATCGTGCAGGCCACGTCTTCGCGCTTCGAGTCGGTATAGGTGCTGTCCGTCGAAGTCACTGTGCCGGCGAGTGTCGGCGAACTCCAAGTCCCCAACTCGCCTGTATCCTCGTCTTCTCCCAGGCCGCTGTAGATGGAACGGTAGAGAAGTTGGTGCGTGAAGTAGTCGCCGTACTCGTCCTCAACGTTGTTGTTGTTTGCGTCATCATCGCTAGAGATGGCGATGGTGTAGGAGAGCCACGGATCGGCGAGGATGGCGATGCTCTCCAGCGACGAGCCAGAGATCATCTGGTGGTACTCATCCGTGCTGAGCGCATCCCTGCCCCGATACTGGTATTGGTATGCGAGCAGCGGGTGGTCGGGCGTGAAGTTCGCATAGCTTTCCGGGAACGTCTCCAACACTACCGCCGAGGTCGGTAGAGTTGTCCCGGATGACTTCGTGCCGGGATCGGAGGGCAGTCCATCCGCCCAGGGCGAATCGCCGAAGACCACCGCGGGCAGTAGAAAGTTGCCCCGATGCTCCCACTTACCCGTGCTGTCGAAGTCGAAACTATACACCCAGAGCGTGTATGAGTTCGTCCCCGTCGGACTGACGAAGTAGGAGGCGGTGTCAATACCAACCCCCCAGATCGTGGTCGAGGGCATCGTGCCCAGGTGGAACACTATCCGGTTGACGTTACCATCGGTGCTCAGTTGCGGGATGGCATAGCGGGTGATCTCCGTCGTGCAGGCCGCGTCGCTGTAGAGGACCAATTCCAGCCCCGACGCGAGCGCGGTCTGATCGCCGTTGATAAACTCGCCGCCCTTGACAATCGTTTCCGTCGGGTCCTTTCCCACATACTTGAACACGAAATCCATCACCAGATACTTCATGCTGGATGCATCCACTGAGGCGGCCAGCGCGCAGGTAAACGCCTTCGTGCTCGGCGCGCAGACCGGGCCGGGGTCCGGCCCTATCATGTTGAGGGCCGCGTAATCGGTGTAGTTCGTCTCCCCACAGCCGTTGCCCGGACTCGCCCACGTCCCGATGTTGAACAGTTGCGTTGCCGGATGGCTGCCTGTAGTGATGGCCGGCCTGTTGTCCTCGTCGTAATCCAGCGGCCCCTTGAAACTCGCTGGCCGGGTCGTTGTGGTTGCTGAATCGGGCTCGAACGCCACCAGTTTCGCGTCCGCGCCCTGTGTCGGGAAGACCACCAGCGGCCCGACCCGCACCGGCGTCGCGTCCGCAATCACGCTCGCGAGGACCGTGTTGAGCAACGCCACATCGTTGTAGTCGCTGGATGTGAGGTCTATCACCGCCCCGCCCACCGTCAGTGCTACCGAAAACCGAGTCGCGTCCGAATCTCGCACGTAGTAGGTTGTCCCCGCGGTAATGCCCCCGGTCGTGGTAGCGAAGACAACCGCGTTGCTATCGGAATACCCATGTCCAGGGTCAACAGTTATCAGATTGGAGGGCCCGGCAAACGAGCAGTGCTTCCACACCCCAAAGCACTTCATGTACTTGGTCGCCGACCATGCCCCGTCCGTCCCCATCACCCGCACCGCGCCATCCCCGTCGCGGCAGATAATCCTCACCCCGTTCTTATCGCGGAAGGCAATTGGCACTTGCTGGGGAATCGTCCCGCCCAGCCCCGTAGTGCTTACCCGCGTCGGCAACTTGTCCGGCAGGGCGGCCCCCGTGGACACGTCGTAGCCCGCGCAGTCGCGCAGGCGCCGGCCGTCCTCTAGCCTTACCCGCTCCTTCTGCGTCTCGCCGCCGACGAAGTTGCCCGTGCCGACTATCATGACAGCCCCAGCGCCAATTTCACTCGCTCACACTCCTGCAACCACATTGCATTGAAGGCGTTCGCCTGCTCCCACGAGTTGGGCATCCAGGGGCGCGACCGCCAGCATTCCTCCCTCGCCGCTAACCTGATTGCGTAGTCGAAGGCGTCACTGATCTCCATGATCGGATCGTAACTGGTATCCTTGATGGCAGTCACACTCAATGTGCAGCCAGAACCATGTCCGCCGCCCGTTGCCTTACCAGTCGCCACTGTGTATCCCGTCCCTGCGGCGTGCAACGTCACCGCAGTCACCACACCGTTGTTGATAGTCGTCACCTTGGCCTGCCCACCGGCACCCTCAGTGATGGTGAGCACGTCGTTGACTTCGTATCCGGTGCCGCCCGCGGTCGGCGCGGCGGCAAGGGTCTCTATGGAACCAGAGCCTCGGGGCGGAATCCATGCCGCCCCGTATACGTCGAGGGTCGCCAGCGCGGCAATCTGCACCGTGCAACCAGTCCCCGCCCCGGTGATCTTGGTCGTTGCCTGCCCCTCGCCAATGACGTAACTTGTACCGCGGTAGTATTGCAGGACGCCTTCGTTGTCGGTGACGCTGTGGAGTTTGACGCTTGTGACCGCCCCGCCGCTTACCGAAACAACGTAGAGTTGAGCATTGTCGTCTCCGCCAGCGTTAGAGGTCAGGGTCAATGTATCCCCGGTGACGTATCCCGTTCCCCCGGCCGTCGGTGCCGCGACAACAGTGCCGATGATTCCCGCCGCCGTTGCCGCCGGTGTCTGCCACACCCGCAGATAATGACCTCCCAACGGCATCCATTTCGTCGGTATCCCGTGGGGCTGGGTGGTCCCGGCGCTAGTGGAGATGTCTGCATCCCAGTTGTGACGCAGCATCGCCATCCCGCCCATCGGTTGCGGGTCGAGTAACTTGTCCCCTAACCTCACCCCTACCGGGAGAAAGATCGGCGACATATCGTAAGTGTGGGTGCCTGAGACCACGGTGTTCGATACCGCGGTCATGTAGGACTTGGTTTGCACCGCCGTCCTGCGAATGGCGCTGTTCAGGGCGGCGTACTTGTCGGTCGCGCTCCACTGCCCGTCGCTGGCATCCCGCAGGTCAATCCGCAGACCTGCGTTTAGGCTCACCATCGTCATCGCCATCGGTTACGCCTTCCGCAGTTCGGCGTAGACATTGAAGGCGGCCGCCGTCACCGCAGACTTGACGAAGAAGACCACGAAGGGCGCAGCAACTCCCTCCAGCACCACCTCCTCTTTGCCCAGCACCGGACTCGTCGTGGTTCCAGCAACCCACTTGCCGAGGGCCACGCTCCCCATGACGAACAGTTGCGCGCCCAGGTAATAGAAGTTGGAGCCATCTGCGGTGATGTTGAATGCCGCCCCCTCGATTGCTGTCGAGAACTGGAAGGTGTCGGCATCAGAGACTGCTACAATGTAGTAGAAGTTCCCCTCTCCTATGTTCACGCCGCCTGTGGTCGTGGTGAAGTATATCTTCTGCCCCACCTTCAGGCCATGCGCCGCGCTGGTAACGGTATTGGCGGTGTCATTCATAGTACAGGCCACGGTGGACGTCACGCCTGTCTCCGGTCGCCAGTTCCCGTAGTAGGCGGTGATGTCCACGGTGGGCGAACCGTTGCGGAGACTGAGGACACACTTCTCCCCTGGCAGGAGGGCGAAACCCCTCAGCTCAGTGTCCTCGGCGCTGTCCTCGTTTTCTGTCCATTCGGCCCATCCATAGGCCAACATTGCTCCCGTCTGTCGCTTCGTCCATCTGGTATCGGCCATCTTATGCTCCTGTCTGTGCCGGTAACTTGCGCTTCATTATGTCCGCAATGCAGAGGTCAAGTCCCTCCGCCCACCGCTGCTTCGCTTCCTCGCGCGTCAGCCGCATCACCGCGATTTGCGCGTCGCTCCTGGCCCGGAGTTCTATCGCATGATTCGCGATGATGTAGTCCGCCAGCAGTAGCCCGTGCGGATCCGGTATGTAGGCGAACGGGTTCGATGTGCTGCCCTCCTCGAAGAGGGGAATGCACCCCGTCCCGTAGATCACCAGCAGGCCATCCGTGCTCCCTGTCGGGGCGCGGTTCAGCATCAACCCCACGCCCGTCCGCAGGAAGATGGTCGGGCTGCCATCGGTCGTCCGCCACAACTCATCGTAGGTGTCCAGCCACGACTCCGAGGGCGCTTCGTCCAACCGCGACTCATTCCAGTAGACGGTCGTGGCATCTATCAGGCTTGCAGGGAAGGTGACATAGCGGCCCGATAGCGTCAGTGTCCCGTAGGTGGTATCGGTCGAGTCGTTGTTCCAGTGCGTCTCGAAGTGCCCAACCCGCGTGCTGATCTGCCCGATACCCTTGTTGGCGAGGGCACGGTAGAGGGCGTCGTTTTCCACGACGCCCTCCGCCGCTGCAAATGCCCGCACTACCGTCACTACATCCTGCCAGGAAGCCACTTAGGCAGCCTTCCTGGGCCGCCCCCGACGACGCTTTGGGTTTGGCTTTGGCGGCTCCGGTTCCGCCTCTTCAACAGGCGTTTGCGTCATCGTCTCTTCCGCCTCGAAGTCCGGCACGGCAGTTTCGGTCACCTCCGGCTCAATCACCGGAGCAGGAGTCACGGACTCTTGCAAGAGCGCCACGAAGTCATCCTGCGTGACCTCGGTGTTCCAGGCATACTTCCCTAGCGCGGGCGAAGTCGCCCAGACGATCCGATCCACACAAATGATCGCTCCGTGGGGCCAGTTGATTCTGCCGTTCGAGACCTCGGTTAGAAAGCCAGGGGCTATCAGCACCGCCTTATTCGGCAGTCGCCGCAGACCGTGGTGCATATACTCCCGGTCTGGCCCGTCATTCCGAACAAAGAACCACTGCTGAAGCGGCATCCTGTCCTCCTTATGCTGTAGTCACCGTCATGGCGTTCTGGGTGCCACAGTAGTTTATGGCAATCCAGTAAGTCCCATTGCTGATGCAGTGAACCCACGCTCCGATCCGCTCGCCGGTTCCGAAGGTCACGCTGTCGGCCTGCTGATCGTTGTTCGTGATAAGCGTGTCCGCCGTCGCCGCTGCGATGGTGGGAACATGGCTGTTGGAGCCAATGCTGATGAAGTCAATCCAGCTACCGGCCAGCGCGCCGTTCGCCGGAAGACTCACCGCAGTGGCCCCTTCATAGGACAGGATGATCGTCTTGCCGTAGTCAGCCGCGGTGCAGGTGCGAGAGGCCGACGTTTCCAGCACATAGCCCAACCGCTGCGCCTGCAACTGCGAGGCCACGACATCCTTGGTTACGTTGAGTTTCTGAGGCATTGCTTCATCCCTTCCTACACCACTACCGCAGTCAATCCACCGGATATGGGGATGCCGACCCAGTACGTCCCGTTGCTGATGAAACGCAGCATCCCGCCAATCCGGTGTAAGGTTGTGGAGTAAGCTAGTGAACTTGCGGTCGCGTCATTGAACGTGATGAGCGTGTTCACCGACGCGGCCGATACTGTCAGAATCGTGGTATTCGCGCCGTCCACGATCATGTCAATGTAGGACCCCGCGGGAGCACCGTTCGCTGGCAACGTCACTGCTACCGCCCCCGCGTAGTTGAAGCAGATGGTCTTGCCGTAGTCAGCCGCGGTGCAAGTTCGACTGGCCGTGGCGTCCCTGATGAGCGTTGTCCGCTTGAATGTCGCGGGGCCGCCCACCATCAGTTCCTCGGTCACGTTCAGGGTTTCAAGTAGGGCCATCTCTATCGCTCCTAACCTGTCGTCACGGTCATGGTTGCCAAGCCGCTCAGGCTGGAGGCGACCCAATATGACCCGGTTGAAATGAACCGTATGTACGACCCGATGCGATGGCCGGTCCCGAAGGTCACGGAATCGCAGGTCGTCTTGTTGTTGTGGGTGATGAGCGTGTTCACGGTCGCAGCCGAGAAGACCGGGGCGCAATCATCCGTCCCGTCTATCACAAACTCGAACCACGACCCCGCCGGTGCCCCGTTCGCGGGCAGGGTGATTGCCACCGCGCCCGCGTAGTTCAGGAAGATGGTCTTCCCATAATCCGCAGAGGTGATGGTGCGGGAGGCGCTGGTCTCGTTCAGCGTATCCAACTTCCGAGCCAGCAGCGTTCCCACGACCTCCATCTCTTCGTCTACTCTCTCGAACTCTACAAGCATCGCTTGTCTCCTTGCTTCGACCTTGGCTTACGCCCCGTCCACAATAGTCATGGTGCAGTCGCTCGCGTTCGTCAGCGTCCAGTAGGTGCCGTTGCTGATGAGGAAGGCAGCGGAACCGATCTTGTTGCTGGCGGTCGAGAACGTCACACCGTCGGCGGTCGTATTGCCGCGGGTGATGAGGGTGTCTGCCACGGCCGCCGTATAGGAAGTCGTCTGGTCGGTCAAGCAGATAGCCTTGAACCACGACCCCGCCGCCGCACCGGCCGCCGGCAGCGTGATCGCCGCCGTGTCGGTCGGACTCCAGAAGAGGGTCTTGCCGTAGTAGGTGGCATCAACGGTCAGCGCGTTCGAGGTGCTGGCTGCGGTCAACAGAACCTTCGCCTGCACCGCTCCACTCAGGGTCGAGGTCAGATCAACAACGAGGTCGCCCTTGAACGACGCGTCGGAACCCGAAGCGGTGATCGTTGCGCCCGTCCCGGCGTACCCGTTGCCAATGGTCACATCGCCCGTGAGAGTTGAGGTCGTCCCTACTGTCAACGCGGCATCGAAACTCGCCGCGCCCAGTTCGGTCAGTGTGCATCCCGTACCGGCATAGCCCGTACCGGAGTGCAGATCGTCGGTGGCG
>ERZ1292632.1918-Hain-H43-01um-R2-1918-length-18667-cov-5_pt1 | contig 18667 bp, 32 predicted proteins | sample MGYA00564407_ERZ1292632 | MGnify/ENA primary metagenome ERZ1292632 (study PRJEB36523, sample SAMEA6512637) | groundwater metagenome | collected 2019-01-08 | study: AquaDiva: Metagenomics assemblies of 32 groundwater samples | reverse complement strand
TTCTAAAACTAAGAGAAGTCCATTACGCGAACGGAAAACCAGAAATACGAGAAGTGGAAGTAAATGCTTCTTGGATAGGCAAAATAACTCCATTCAACAACAATGAACTACGAAAGAAGTTGGCTCTTTTAGATGCTGCCGAGCTTTATGAGTTGGTTATTCAGGACGGCGCAAAGCACTATCCTATGAAAGTAATAGGGCATCCATTTAATAGCACAAAAACATTACTAAAAGGATAAAAATATGTTGAATAGAAAAATAAGAAAAAATGGTTTATGGAACAAGCAAATAGGTTCATTTGATTCGGCTTTTGACGACATCTTCTCTTCGTTTGGAATAGATGTTGTTAGCGATAAACATTTAGTTTCTACTGACAGTGAAATAGTAGAGAATGAGAACGAAACACTCATTCGTGTTCTTATTCCTGGTGTTCCAAAAAAAGATGTAAAGGTTTATGTTTCAAAAGAACATCTTATTGTGGAATACAACATAGAGAAAAACGAAAACTCTTCGCTCATCAAGAGCAAGTTTTCAAGGAAATGGTTACTCTCGGAAGCATTGGACTCAACGAAGGTTCGTTCTACGCTTTCCGATGGAGTGCTGGAAGTTTCTATTCCTCGTTTAGTTCCATCTTTGTCGCCGAATAAGATGCTTGAAATACCTATTGAATAGAACTATTTAGAACAAATGGAACACAAACTATTCATCAAGATAAAGTGTTCCATTTGCTTCGGCTCAACAAACGATAGAAACGGGCGCAGTTGCCCCTATTGTACTGCCGGCGAAACTTACATCGAAGCATCCAATAAACAAATAAAAGAATACTTGCGTTCTATTCCTGAATGTGATAGACTTGGTTTATTGGATGAAAAGACTAGATGAAGTAGTTTATGTTTATTTCGCAAATCCTCGAACTAAAACTATTATCGATTACGGATGTATTTACCCTGATGTTCGCCGCGGGCAAACAAAAAGATTTATACTTGGATGGATAAATGGTTGGCTGTGTTCAACTGACACAAGCCCTTGTGCTCCACCAAAAAGATGGGAAGATGTTTTTAGATGAGAAAGATAGATAAGACTGACGAAACAGACGATATAGATATCGCTAGAATATTTGTTTTTGATGGTGTAAAAGAAATAGAAATATTGAATATGTTTTATCATGAGAGCATTAAAACCCATTTTGACCTTTCAATAACTTACATCTTTAATGGATGTAATAAAACATCATATAAATGAAAAAGATACCTATCGTCACAGATACATTTTCAATAGCACTTGGGAGACCTTTTCCTGAAAAGCAAATAATAGATGTTGGTTACTTCGAGAATAGACATATAAAAAAACGTTTTATACTATTAGTACAAGAGTGGTCTCTCATAAATATCTATAACGGTCTCGACGACGAAAATGTTGAAAGTTGGTTCAAGTGGTAAAAATACTTTTTGTAGAGTTTGTTCCCGAGGCAAATATTACTATCCATAACGGAATAGAAGAAATAGATACGTTTAGTATCATAAATAATGAAACTCTAAAAGAACATTATCTAGAATGCGTAAAGATAACAAAGGAAGAACTATGATACGTTCAAGTGTAGTACTTATTTACGACAAACCAAACGAGAAGTTTCTTTTATTGAAACGAACAGCGACAGATAACTGGATGCCGGGGAAATGGGGCTTTCCTGGCGGTAAAGTAGAAAAGGACGAGTCCTACCTCGAAGGCGGAATACGAGAAACCTTTGAGGAAACAGGTCTTCAAGTGAAGCATCTTCTTCATCAACATACACTTTTCACATCAAACCTTATTGTGAACTATTACATTACCTCTTCGTTTTCTGGGGATGTTATTGTGGATAAAACAGAACACGATGAGTACGAATGGTATTCGTTGTCCGAAATAAAAGAACTTGGCGATGAAACTACGCCCAACTTATTCTCTATCGTAGAGAAGTTGCTAAAAGGGTTCTAACTATTTACTTTTAGTGAAGAACATTTTTGAGGCTTGGAATAACTGGAAATCCGAAATAGACGAAGTTTCTATCGCCAAAAACAAATACCCATTCAAGGCGATTTTTATTCTTGGTCCCGCTGGTGCTGGGAAGACAAAAGTGTCTAGTATTATAGGCATTCCGGCTGATTTCCAAGTCTCCAACCCCGATACAAGAATCGAACAAGTTTTTCCACTTTTCAACATCTCCTTGAAGTTCGCCGATAGTGCCCTTGATCAAGGGAGTGCAGACTTAGAACTTCTCCAACAAAACGCCAGAGCTATCCTTCAAAACGCCAACTTAGGACACACAGGGAACCTTGTCGCCAAAGGCGCACCGTTAATTTTTGATACTACCGGGGAAGACGTGGCGAAGATAAAAGGTTTCATTGGTGGCTTAGTAGAACTGGGTTTTGATGTCGCTATCATCATCGTAAATGTTCCACCACAAGTTTCTGTTGAGCGAGACCAAAACCGAAAAAGAACAGTAGGACAAATAAGAACATCAAACATCTCAGCAGAGTTTCAAAAGAATGTTGTGATAGGGCAGGCATTTATCAAACTTGCTAATGAAAATAAAAACATAACCATTCTTGGCGACATTTATCCAAATGTTTTTGACCTCAAAACAGGGCAACTCCTCCCCGGCATAACGCCCGAAATGCTCCATTCTCTCCCGCAGTTTGCTGACGTAACACCACAAAGAGCAAAAGCCATTCTTGAAGACATCAAAGAAGACTTTATCAACTGGGTTCAGTCCGGCATACAAAACCAAAAAGGAAAAGTTTTTCATTCTGCTATGATGAAACTTCTTTCACTAACAAAAGGTAAAATGGGGCAAAGCATTAACGACATCCCAATAGCGATGGCGAATGCCGAACTTGCTTCTGTTCCAGAAATTCAACAAGCATCAAGTCTTCTGGGTGGAAATGTATCTTCACTTATAAAAAAGGCAATAGGCTCTAAAAAACAAGTTCTTGACCCAAGCATCCGTTCAACGGTAAAACAACTCCAAAAAGAAGACGTTCAACTTCTCCCTAATGAAAAACAAATAGATAGAAGCGAAATGCCTCAAATACCAAAAGAACAAATGGGTGCTTTCATAACTTCTATGAGAGATGAGGGTGTAGATGTTTTCAAGAGGAAAATACCTTTATCAGCTTTGAAGCCAGCACAAGCGCACATAGATACTGATAAAGTTATGAAACTTCGTTCTATTGGTTTTGAGAAACTCTCTAATGAAATGCCTATTGTCGCATCCAAAGACGGATACATTCTTGACGGCACCCATAGGTTTTATGCACTTGCTTCAATAGATAAGCTTGCCGATATCACCACTTATGTCGCCGACCTTTCGTTTGAAGAACTAAAAAACAAAGCGAATGATTTTAATGGGTCACACAAAGAGGATGTTTTCGGCAACAAAATGACTTCCGCCTATTGACTAATAGCAAAAGAATGTGATAAACTGGGAATAATGAAGAAGTCAAGTTTATTATTCCTTACATTTTTATTTTCTTGTGCCGGGTGTGACGAAAGTTCGGGCATCCAAAAAGTATGTTTATTGAATTATCCATGCTATTTCGGCACCAATAATGAAACAATAACTAATAACTTCCCAGAACTAAAAGGCGAATGTATTTTAGGAACAATAACCTATTGCGATAAAGATAATAACTTCATTTGCGAAGGTGCCGTCATTCCAACAACCGAAGTTTGTGATGGTAGAGATAATAACTGTGATGGAAGTATAGATGAAGGTTATGATAAAGACCAAGATGGTTTTACAACTTGTTTTGGGGACTGTGAAGACAATAACCAACTTGTCTTCCCAACACAAATAGAACGATGTGATAATGTTGATAATGACTGTGATGGACAAAAGGATGAAGACTTATCTCTTGAATGTTTCACTTTGCCTACCGAAAACATCATTTTTGGAGAAAACTCTATTTGCGCTAAAGGCAAACAGGTTTGTTCTAACGGCATTTGGCGTTCATGTGCCGGCGCTATTCTTCCAAGACCAGAAGTGTGCAACGACAAAGATGATGACTGTGATGGAGAAATAGATGAGCCCGAAGAAAACTTTTGTGGTCCAGCTGTTATTGGTGTTTGTTCTAAGGGCACACAAGTTTGTTTAGATAATGAAGTTTCTTGTATCAACGCAGTTTGGCCCCAAGCGGAAACTTGTGATGGTAATGATAATGACTGCAACGGCTTCACTGACGAGAACCTTTATCGTCCTTGTTCTACTTTGTGTGAGTTAGGAATAGAAGAATGCCGAACCGGGAACTGGATAAACTGTTCTGCGAGACAACCAATAATAGAACTTTGCGACGGAGAAGATAATGACTGCGACGGCGTAACCGATGAAGACTGTGAATGTGCGAACGGAGCCGTTCAAGTTTGCCTTGATGGTCTCACTTGTGGTTTTGGGGTGCAGTTTTGTCTAAATGGCGAATGGGGAATGTGTTCTTACTACGGCACAGCAGAGGAAACTTGTAATAACTGGGATGATGACTGTGATGGTTCTATTGATGGAATGAGCGAGCCTTGTGGCGAGAATGGGAATACTGGGATGGGTTTATGTGTTGTTGGAACATCCTCTTGTTCTCTTGGTATTTGGACGCCGTGTTTAGGCGAGGTTCCACCATCAACAGAAGTTTGCGATAATGAGGATAATGACTGTGACGGTCTAACAGACGAGAACATCAACCCCCGAGAAAAGGTAGACCTTATGTTTGTTGTGGATGTTTCTGGTTCTATGTGCCCCATTATCACAACTTTGGCGAGTGCTATGAGTTCTTACGTTTCTTTATTTCAAGGAACAGAACATAGGTTTGGCTTATCTATTTTCCCATCTATCTCAAACCCACTTCTTCCTCTGGAAGTTATTACCAGCCCTCCTCTAACCGATGTATCTTCGTTTATTTCAACTTTATCTGCTCTAACTTGTAATGGTGGGGGCTTGGAGCCTTCTTATGATGCGATGCTATTACTTACGAATGTTCCATCTAATACGACAATAGGATGGAGAGTAGATGCCTACCCATACATCGTTCTTGTTGGAGACGAAGAGGCACAAAGTTGGAGTGGGACGACCGAGACCACTGTCGCGACCCAAACTGGGTCTTGTGTTATTGGCGGCTGTGTTGCCGGCGATGATGTTGAATTTTATGTGCTAACAACGGCTAGATGGTTTGCTATGTGGGATGAGCCCACCTATTTTGATAGTAACCGTTTGATAGACATTTATCCTATCAATGAGGCTCGATATGTAAATGTTTTGAGAGGTATTCTTGATGACCTCTGTGTCCTTTCCCCTTGACTTTCTTCATCTTTTTTGATAAGATGGTTCTGTAAATGCGAAGAGAACTACAAATACAAGCCTATTTTTATCGAGGGACTTCTAAGTATTATTTCATGAATCCGGCATCTTACAGGATTCCTAACGAAAAACTAAAACATTTTTTTGATAGACTAAAAGCGATAGTTGGATGAAATACGTCAGTAATGGTATTTTTGAAGTTATGATAGTTAGTCCTCAAATAATGGAGTTTCATAAAGAAAGAACTTCAAGAATGGAAAATACTTTTGTTAGTGACTTGAAACATTATTGGGAACTTCTTATGAAAACAGGCGAAACTCACTTCGATGTGAGAACTCTTTTTCATAGAGTTCATAAAAGACGATGAAAAAATACGATAAAGATATCTGGATAGATTTTGAAACACCAGAAACTTTGAAACATGGAACTTATGAGGACTGGCGAGATAGGTTGTATCGGTATTCTTTTTCATCTTTGAAAGACTATTTCTCTACCATCTCTGGAAGTTCCTCTATTCTTTGGGGTCGAAACATACATCAAAAAGACGTTAGTTTCATTGAAAGTATTAGAATAAAACCATGAATAACATAACTTATCAAAACTGGCTTGAGAGCATCGACACTCCACATCAAATCGAGATGGGCTTACTCTATTTCATTAGGTATGTTCTAAAACATAGAACCTGTGCTTTAGGCAACCATGACTGGGAATACACAAAACCTCTTGATGTCGGCTTCAACGATTTCTATCGTAAGGTTGAATGTAAGTGTGGTGAGTTTCATCGTTCAAAAGAACACCTTGACAACCATTTCATCTATGATGCTCCTTTATGTGCTCTAAACCGAGTTTGTATGGAATGCGGAAAGACTGACCTTCGGTTAGATAAGGAAGTTCTCCGGCTACAAATAAAAGGCACAAGAGAAAAAATAGCAGAAGAGCATGTTAGGATGGCAAAAGATGAAACAAATAATAAGTAAAAAGCCTTTTGTTAGTCTTTATACTCTTCGCCGGCTTATTTTCAACACCGGCTTCGAAAAAACAAAATACGATGAAAGAAAACTTCTTTTAGATAAACATTATCACCCAGTTATTCTAAAAGCATTTTGGGAATACGTAATGTCATGAAACGTAATGAGAAGTTCTCTATTAGTGTATTATTACACCATTGTGAGTCTTCTGCTCTATCAAGAGAGTTGAGAGCAACAGACTTCCATTTTGCGCCCAGAAGTGTTAAAACATCAAAAGACTACTGGATGCTTTGTGCAAAAGCGTCAGCAACATACTACCATTTCATCTGGCACTCCGCACAGTTTATTAGATGAAACTCTATATTTAGACACCAATAATGTCTAAATAGAATTTTGGTTTGATAGTCTCTTCCTTCTCTGTAATAAATTCATCCCACGACCCAAAAGGGCCAACAAGGTTTCCTACCGAGGAGCCTGTAACAGAAAGTTTCAAAATATCATCGTTGGTTACCCATCCATAGGTAATATCTCTGTGTAAGTCTGGGCAAATGATTATTCCGGAAGACAAAAATAAAGTCTTGAACTTGTATCTACGAAACTCATGTTCTATAAGAAGAAATGTAGCAACCAGAATTTCCTCCTGGTTGGACGAAACAAACAAATTGACGGAAAGAATGGCTCCTAACTCAAACTTACCAAAATTGAATGTTGGTTTGAGAGCGATGGGGAATCGCATATGTTTGAGTTAGGAGAGGAAAGCGGGCAACAAAAAGAACTTATGAACGGATGTATTCTATCCCGACGTAAGCCTCTTCAACAATTTCGTCCTCAGGAACTTCCAGCAATGCTTCATTCAGCATCTTCTTAAAGTTTTCTTGGAAAGTCGTCTTATCCATGCTGGTCTTGATAGGATGATAGAATGTGAAGTTCTTCATTTCGTGCGCAACAAGCATATGCGAGATGACACGAATTTGTTCCTTGTCCTCGAAAAGGAGAAAGCCTGGGTCAGCCTTTATCATGAAGCCGTCCATGATATTGGTGTTTTCATGCATCAAACGAAACACAGGGAGGCAAAGGCTCTTATCCAAGCTCTTGTCCGGGTGTGCCCGGAATTCAGTCAAGAGGATGGTCGCCAATTCAGTCTTCTTCCCTTTATCATTAAAGAGACCAAAGGAAATCATATCACCAACCTTCAATTGAAGATTGTCCGTAGCAGAAGGGAACAATTTGTCAACGTTCGTCATCTTAACTTCTGCTTGCGCAAGATAACGAGCGGGTTTTTCAGTTTCACTCATAAGAACAGTCTAACATAGTTCATCATGGAACGCAAGAGAAAAATCGGGCATCAAAAAATAAAACTTACTTGGTTACCATATCAATAGCAAAACGATGAATGGGCTTGAGACCGGAGAACAAGAGAGTCTCTGGAAGTCCAATACCATAACATACAGCAAAAGAGTATTTATTGTCTTTATTACATAAAGACACATCAAGTCTAAGAATGTTTCTTTTGATACATGAATTGTGGTTGATATAGAAACCATTGATTTCGGCTACAATAAAATGTTTCATATAAACCCCAGATAGAATGACTTGATGAGAGTAACTCTTATATACTTATTTTTTTGTCGGTATGTCTTACTTTTTACAGGAATCGTATTGATAGGAACCCAATGGGAGTAAATAACCTTTACGGATAAGTTGTCATTTCCATCAAATGTTTCAACTTTTTTCATTTACCACGTCCAGACATCAATAAATTGAGCGAAATACACATGTTTTATTCTCAACTTAGAAGAGAGGGAGCCTGCTGCCAAAACAGATAAAACTCCTATGAATGGATATTTATATCCGGCTACAACAATATCAACAAACTGTTTATTTATTCTTTTCATTTCTTTCCCCAGACATAAATAAACTCTCTAATGTAACTTTGTTTCATGGTTCTCTTTGAGAGGCAACCAAGTTCTATTATGGAAAAAGGAAAATTGAATGGATGGTTACATCCGGTAATATCAATATGAACTTCCCATTTCTTTATCTTTTTCATATTAGAATAACTCTAAGGAATTCCATGAATTCAGTTTTCATCTTTGGAAGCCTTCCTTCCGTGAAAAGGTAAGTGTTTGCTTTGAGATTGCCCCCATAGGTTCTATAGCAAACTGAAGTTATCTCGGGCTCCAAATAAAGTTTCTTCATAAAATTCCTGCGAAAAGCATAAATTCATATTTGATGCCCAGCCTGGCTTCCCATGTTGCTTCTTCCACAAGTTTTTTTGTGTAGAAACTTTGCATTCGGAACATAGAAATTCTTTTCATAACAACTTGGAGTGTAGCATAGATGGGTTTTTTAGGCAAGAAAAAAGATATAGGGGGAATAGTAAAGATGTAGAAACCCTAAGAGACCTGTGAAACACGGTTGACGCCGGAGGCGTGGAAGTGGGTGAAGGGGTGAGGGGATTGCTAAGGATTTCGCATACTTACGACAGATAGTCAAGCGAAACCTTAAGTTTCTAACCCCTTGAAATCATTGAACCACATTTTCCGCATTTTCTTATTGACTTTGGAAACCACCTATGAGATGATAAGGACAAATGGGACAGAAGAAGACTTGCGGCAACTGTGGGCAACTTGGGCATAACGCTAGGACTTGTAAGTCAAGTGGTTCAAGTCTTGATGGGGCGCTTGGTGTTCCAGCGATGCAGAAGGTTCGCAGCATCTTTCGCCGGCAAGTTCAGTGTACTGGTTGCGGAACCTTCGGGCACAACAAGACCACTTGTCCTAAGGTAAAAGAGCGTAAATTCTTCGAGAAAGAAGCACGAATCGAACGAAGGGCTAACCTCAAGGCTCTGTTCGAGCGGAACGGCTTTGCTCCTGGTGCTCTGGTACAAGTTTCTGTCTATGCCGCCGACAGGAATAATACTTACCTCGTCCCAGCTATGGTTCTCTCTATGGAAGATACAAAGGACGATAAGGGCATTCTTGCTTACAAGTTCAACATCCAGAAGTTTGGAAAACCTGAGGACTATCCTGGTATTGGCGACTACATTCGTTTTGGGAAAGAGGACGCTGGGGTTGTTTCACTTTCTGTGGAGTTGGAACAAAAGTATGCGTTAGAATACGGAGACTTTGTTGGCTCTTACTCTTCTACAAAGCTTTTGGTTGCTGTTGAACCTGGAAGGACTTTTAGCCAGTTTTACGATAAGAAGTTTATGGCTGGGGAGTGATTATTTTTGGTGCCGGAATTCCTGTTTTTGTGGTCTAATGAAAACAAGTACTTACAAGACATCTAGACTGCTCGGTCTGCGAAAATAAAAAATGAAAAAACGCCTATACATCATTATCATCGTCCCTGGAGCAGAGTTTCTCGGAAATACCCTTTTTAGGGTTTTCACAAAAATCGACCATTTTGGCAACAAAACAATAGACAAACAACCCAAGTTGTGAGACAATACAAACATAACGTTCCAGATAAGGAAACCATAGATGATTACCGTTGACTTCCAAATGCTCCAAACCCTTCTTGAAAACGGAGACCTCCAAGCCCGTTTGCCCATCATGATTCGAGGACCCCACGGAATCGGTAAGTCCCAGATTCCTAAGCAGATTGCGCCAAAGTTGGCTCGCCTATTGAAGCTGGCAGACCTCAACTACATTTACCCAGTCATCGAGCGCCGAGCATCCCAAATGCCTGACGCGGGTGACCTGATGGGCTTGCCTGAGCTTGACGGCAAAACCACCCATTTCCTTCCTATGGCTTGGTTCTACGAGGCTTGCATCAAGCCATGCATCCTCTTCTTTGATGAAGTGGACCGAGGAAACCAGGACGTGCGTCAGGCTCTCTTCGAATTGACGGATAGCCGTAAGCTCGCAGGGCATAACCTCCACCCGGACACTGTCATTATCGCCTGCTGTAACGGCGGAGAGGGCAACACTCAATACACCGTTGGAGACATGGACCCTGCTGAGCTTGACCGCTGGCTTGTGTACGATGTTCGTCCCACCCAAGCGGACTGGATTGCGTGGGCTCAAAAGGCTCAAATCGCCGATGTTATCATCGAATTCATTCGCTCCAACCCTAAGCACTTGGAGCACACAGGAGAGTTTGAACCCAACAAGGTTTATCCTTCTCGTCGTTCGTGGGACAGGCTGAATCAACGTCTTTCCCATAACGACTGGTTGGATACTTGCCCGATTGAGCTTCAATTCGTGGCTGCCTCTGGTGTGGGTAATGAGGCTGCTATTGCCTTTACGGACTTTGTGAAGAACTACGATAAGCAGGTTTCTCTTGAGGACATCATTATCAAGGGTAAGCTTGACATCGTAAAGAAACTTTCCCAGACTGCTCAAATGCAACTGGTAGAAAAGATGAAGGATAGCAAGCTCATTCTCGAATGGAGCAAGCTGTCAAAGGAGCACAAGGGCAACTTGGCTGGTTTCTTCCTTGCTTTGGAGCCTGAAATCGCGATGATGATGTTCGAAATCATCTCGAGTGAGGGACCGCGGGGGTTGGAGTTTCATCAACTCGAATTCAATGGGCGTAAGACTTGTGCCTACATCAGTGAAATCTGTCTTGGTCAAGCAAAGAAAAGCTGAAAAAACCAAAAAATAAACATTCAACGAATTCAATAGGTTAAGAGATACTCTCCCTAGAGAAAGTTGAAGCAAAAAGAATGCCTGGAATGGTCGTTTTTGGTGCCGGAATTGAGTTTCTTGTGATGTAGGTCACATAAAGACCATTTTCGGCACCAAAAACCCTCATCAAAACACCCAAAAACGAAAAAGTAAAAAATGAAAAAACTCCTATACATCATAAGCTCGCTCCTAGAGCAGAACAAAATAAAAGTGCTAATGGAAAACGACCTAAAAGGTTTCACAGAAAAGAGCAAAAGGGCACACTTTCTTTATTGACTCTTAACCGAAAGTGTGAGAGAATGGATGTATCAAATGGACGACTTGAAAGACATTGTTCCTATTCCCGAAAATGAACTTGAGTTTGACCTCGGGAAAATGTGCTACACTCTTCTCAAGGAAGAACCCTTCTTTTGCGAGCTTTCCCGTTTCTTGCGGAAAATCCCATCGAAAACCATCCCTACCGCTGGTGTCCGGTTTGACCCGATAGACTTCTCGTTTGACCTCATCTACAACCCTGACTTTTTCAAGGCTCTCCCGAAGAATGAGCAAGTCGGTGTCCTGAAACATGAGTTTCTACACATCGGCTTGGGTCACTGCACAAATCGGGCAGTCAAAGATATCAACCCGATGGTTCAAAACATCGCAATGGACTTGGCTATCAATAGTCTTCCAGGCATGCCTGAAAACCTTCCCTCTATTTGTTGCTTTCCGGGCAAGGCTGAATTCAAAGACCTTCCAGCCGGACAGGCATTTGACTATTATCTTGAGCAAGTCCAAAAGATAGTCAAGCAAATGACGAAGAATGGAAAGGGACAGAAGGGTGATGGTTCGCCAAGTGAAGGCGATGGCTCTGGTTTCGGTCAATTCGATTCACATGAGGGCTGGAATGGAAAGGGCAACGGTAAGCCAGGAAACAAAGGAGATGACCCCGGGCAAGCTTCCATTGACTCGGCACAAAAACAAATCGCTGAAGAGAAACTGAGGGATATCGTTCAAAAGGCTAGCAACGCTGCGAACAATGACCGTCAACATGGCTGGGGGAGTTGTCCTATTGAAGCCAAAAAACTTATCTTGGAGTATCTCACCCGGAAGCCTGACCCCAAAGCTGTGTTGGCTTACTTCATCAAGACCAGCATTCGGGCTGACAAAATTCACAGGGTCACCAAGTTGAACCGAAGGTTTCCTTACATTCACCCAGGTCGGGCTTGGAACCGTAGAGCCAAAATCGCCATCTCAATCGACCAAAGCGGAAGTGTGAGTGATAAGATGCTCGCAAAGTTCTTTTCTTGGCTGAATGATTTCGCCAAGTATGCCGATTTCACTATTGTTCCCTTTGATGATGGTGTGTTCGAGGAACAGATTTTCGTATGGAAGAAAGGACAGAAGCGTCCCCCTAAGCGCGTGCTCCAAGGCGGAACTAACTTTGACGCACCCACCAAGTGGGTGAATGAAAATAAGTTTGACGGGCATATCGTTTGTACGGACATGTGTGCCCCGGCTCCATGTCGGTCAATTCCAAGTCGTATGTGGATTACAGATAGTGCTTGTGCTGAAAGACCCTATTTCCAGACCCGTGAGAGGGTCTTGGTTGTGGAATAAAAGGATAATGAAATGAGAATTCAAAGCGCCGAACTGAAACAAGGTGATAAGTTTATTCATCCTGAAACTGGTGAAGTTTGTGTGGTCTCTTTTATGAGACCACCAGCTCCTGGTGAAGTAACTTCCATGTATTCCTATTCGAGTATTGACTCTGGAGATACTGGTGTTATGAATACTCATATACTTATGGGCAACTTCCCGGCGTCTAAAAGCGGTTGGTGTCCTCTCAAAATCGAGAAGCTGGAAAACTTCCAGTATTCACACGATTAAACTCTTGACAAGTATAGCGAATAATGCTATGATGTATCTAACAAATGAGCCTTAGGCTCTACTAAAAAAGGAAATAATAAATAAACACTATGGAAAATGAAAATACTATTGAAACCCCAACCGTCGAAGCCGTTGTAGGCGATGTGCCGAAGGCTCTGAAGAAAGCCAAGGCTAAGGGCGGAAAGGTTGGACGACCTTCACTCATCAAGACCGATGCTTTCATCGCTGTGGCGAACAAGAGCGAAACTCCGGAGGCTCTCATTCAAGGGCTTTCAGGTTTGCGTGAGTATGCCGAGCGGAATGGAATGAAGAAGGCAAAGCAGTATGTTGCTATGCGCGCTTGGAGCTTGAGGGCTAAGGGTGTGGAAATCAAGACGTTCGCTTCTGGTAAGAAGAGCGGACCCAAGACCCCAGTCATCCTAGCCGAGTAATCCCGGCACCAATAAAGGAAAAATAAAATGTCACAACTTATTACGAAAACTGAAATTATCGCACAAAAACCCAAGAGCATCCGAGCAGACAAGGTTGAACCGGGACAAGTTGTTCGAGACCAAGAAGGTCATCTTCTCGTTGGTCTTGCTTGGGATGTAAAGGATGAATTTCGTGCTTCAAACTTTATTTGGGATGATGGACTGGTGACCACCGCGGATGGGACTCCATTTATCATTTTGCTTGGGTATTTGGACGGCATCAATGAAACGGGCAACCTCCGTTGCCTATCAAAAGCCGAGAAAGTCTATCCAGTCGAATCAGCCCGGCTTTACATCAAGGAAAAGTAGGAACAAAATAAAACTCACCAAAAGACTGAAAAAGATCATCCAAGTTCTTGGTGAGTTTCTTTTCCCTCAATCCCACCAGGACAGCCAAGACCTCATTGAGGTTGAAGAATGGAAAATGAAGTGAAAAATTGCGTCATGTGCGGTTGCGTTGCTTCCCCAGAACCGGAATACCAAGAGTATTGCCCGAATTGCGTTGAACTAACTTGGGATGTGAGCCGAACACTTTTCGGAAAGACTGATCTTCAGGATGACTGGGAAAATGTTTGCTTTCCTCTGCCGCCGGAAACATTCGACCAACAAAGGGACCGTGTCCTCAAAAAAATGATCGGTGGCTTGCCCGAGATGATGGAGAAGCTTGAGAGCACCCCGGGAGTCGAAGTCAAGCTTTCTTGGGTCAATCCACAAAAGCCAAAACCCAAAGCCTTGTAACGAAGTCCTCCTAATTTTCACTTTACGGGTCTAGCAACCGGTGCCCTCATTCGTCCCTATCCCGTCGGCTTTACCCTCCATAAAGTTGTACGTTTCATCTTTAGGGACGAATGAGGGGCTTTTGGCTAGGGTTTGTCCCATAGGGTTTCCCGGGAAATCGACACGATGGTGCTTTTTGTTGTTGCGTTCCTCATGGGGCTATGAGATGATGTGTTTATGGTTATTGAAAATCTAGTTGAGATTCTATTTGAAGTTAGCGAATCGCCAGTTGATTACGGATCACTTGAAGCAAATACTTTTTTCTGCCTTTTTCTAGGGAGACATGAAAAAGTTTTCCAAAAGAAATGCGTAAAGGGTAAACCAGGAGCTTCTATGGTGTTCGTTCGCCCTAAAGACAAGTTCTCATTCCCGGCAGACCTAATGGTATTCCCAGCACGAAAGTTGTGCTAAACGTTCCACGTGAAACAAGGTGACCCAATGACCCTCATTCAAAAATGCACCATCGTCACCATCATCTGTATGCTTATCGAGAGTGTGGTTATCCCTATCGTATGCATGCGGATGGGGATGTAGGAGAAATGTTATGTTGAAAAAGTTCAAGGATGTGAAGCCGGGTGAAACCTTTAGTGACTCTTACTCGGGGAATACCATGATGAAGATTGAGTATGAGGTTGAAATCGACGATAATACTCACGAGTATGAAGGTGCTATTTGTTTGGCTCCCACCGAATCGATTACGGGAATCCCTGTTTCTTTCGGTCAAGGAGAAGTAGTAATGACGCATACCCTACCGTAGGGTATCCCGGGAAATCGACATACCACGAAAAAAAGTCCTTGCTATGAAAATGGGAGTGTGAGAGAATAGCCTCATGGTTAAGACAGAGCAAAAGGTTATGGCTATCTCCTGGCGCCGTTGGAACGCCGGTGTCGCTGCTAAGCGAGCCTATGGGAGCACAACGGCTACGGTGTTTGTTGTGGCTTACGCTAAGGATGGCGGGCAGAGCGTTTGGATTGAGGCTTATGGAAAAACCCCTAGCGATCGTAAGACCAATGCTATCAGGGTTGCGATGCCCTACCTCGAAGGCAAAACCCCCATTCCCGCTCGCAATGATGAAACCTTCACCATTCGGGCTTACCCTCAAACGGGCGTGAGCAATTTCGTCTCGCCGGAGTGAAACGTTCCACGTGGAACAATAGGAAAACATTATGAGTATTTCAAAGTCAATTCGAAATTCGGTTAACAAGGCTCTTGGGCGTGCGGGTGTTATGGCTCTTGAAGCCGTTTCTAAATACTGCCTAGCCCAAAGCGAGGTTAAGCTAGTCAATGGAGCCGACCTTTTCAATCGTCGCCAAACGATTGACTTGAAGGTGGGCGATGTGATCGATATCGGGTATTTCGTCGAACGGAAGAAATGGATTGAATTGGCTAGCGTAGCTATTGAGGCTTTTGAGCCGCACCCCGATAAGACTATTGACCGTCAGTGCATCAAGTTTCGCATCCGATACGAAAACACCAAAGCGATGGATGGATTGATGTTCCAAAGCAAGGGGCATCCTCAAATCAAGAATAGCGCAGGGTTTGTCCTATTTGAGGACGAGAAGGACATCCGCGTCATCTCGCACATGCTTATGGCTTATGAGATGCCGACATTCAAGCCCTATTACGGCATCAAAAACACCAAGATGACCCAACGAGAATTTGAGCTTCTTATTAAGGGTATCTTCTCTTCGGCTCTCATTGAGATTGCCGATAACGAGATCGCCAAGAGTGCCTACATTGGTTTGGAGTACATTCCCTACAAAGGGTTAATCTAGAAATCGTCATTCGGGCACAAATAACACTAGACACCCAGAAACCAATAGGAGATAATGACCCCATGATGAAAAACAACCTTTCCCTCGAAACCTGGTACGATGATGCCGACGATCTTGCCCTTGGCGAGGTTATCAAGGATCCGACCGTTGTCGCTGGGAAAACCCTCAAGGAGTTCAAGGCGTATGTGGATGCCCTTATTCTTAAGGAGGGTGAGGATTGCGTTCTTTTTGATGCCCGCTTTGATGAGGATGGATGCGAGATTACCCTTGTCCGCGAAGAGCAGAAGGAAGAAGAGGAAACCCTCTAATGGAAAACCAGAAGCACATTGCTCTCGTTTCGAATGAGGATGGAGACTGGGCTTGTCTTTATATTGACGGTATCAAGGTAAAGGAAGGGCATTCCATTCGTCCTAGCGATGTCCTAGAGGCTCTAGGGCTGAACTACACCCAAGCCACCTACGACAGCGCAGAATACGGGAATGGGACGGAAACTCTTACAGAGATGGATTTCATCTACCAGACCGACTATTAGGGTTTCCAAGGAAATCGACACACCATCCAAACAAAACGCTTGCTCTCGAAAAGCGGACATGAGATACTCTATTCATGGTTAAGACGTTGCCCATCAAGCCCACCGAAATCACCAAAACCTACATTTTCGAGATGGAAAGCGACTACATCTTTACTGACGGAAGTAGGGAAAACCCTCACGAATTCCGGCTTGACATTACGACCAAAACTGAAACCAAAGACATGACGATGTTTCGTATTTACTCTTTTGGACCTTCCTCAAACGGAAGCTTCAATCAAGGGGATGAGCGAAGGCTTACATGCTTCTACATTCCGGATACGGATACTTTTCAACTCACCCATCAAAACCCTGATTACTCTGAATGGCTTTTTGAGAGGATGCATGAAGGGTCTGAAACCTACATTATCCTAACCCATAAGGGTATTCGTATCACGCTGGAGTAGGGTTTCAACATAAATCGTACATTCGGCACAAATAACACTAGACACCATCCAGCCATTAGGAGATAATACAAACATGAAAAACGTTCAAGTGAGTGCCGAAGAAATCTATGACTACATCCAAAACGTAGAGGGTTTGTATCTTGATTGCGAAAATGTCTCCACCTTCAGCCAAGCCTGGGGACTTGCTAACCTCGCACTAGAGTGCTACAAGGCTGATTGTCCTAGTCACGTTCTCCCTGACGAGAACGATGTTGCCGACTTCATCATTTCTCAACAAGAGGACTAACCCTAATGCGCCGCAACATCCTCATTCCCACTTTGAGACGAGCAAGGTATTGTCCGACAACCCAAGAGAGGGCAGACCTATCCTCCATGCTGAATAAACTCGGCAACAACAAAACTGAATCTCTCAAAATGGTGGAAACCCTAACTGGGAAGGATGTGTTCTCTTTTGAGGACTGCGTGAAAACCCTTCTACGAGGTCTAAGGGTTTCCAAATAAATCGTCATAGGGGTGCTTTTTTCCATTGCTATGAAAATGGGGCTATGAGATAATACTTTCATGGTTAAGAGCGAAGCAAAGAAACAGAACAGCGTTTTCATTTGCGAGGAGTGTGGAGAGGAAACCCTTACTTTCCAAAAACGTGAAATTCTCATTCACGGGAATCCCGCTGATGTTTGCCGACTTTGTGATGACTACTATCGATTGACCCTTTGCCGATACGATGAAGATTGTTGCGCAGAGTAGAGGGTTTCCCTCGAAATCGTCATTCCGGCTCACAAAACAATAGACACCTTCCCAGCAACGTGATAGGATAGAAACAAATGAAAATCGTTAATAAGTCCAAAACTCAAAAGACCGTCAAGGCAGAAACCCTCAAAGGGGGAGATTGTTTTCTGTATGATGGGGAAATTTACCTCGCCGCCGCCGCCCGCCTCGCCTACAACATCAAAAACGGAAAATACCTGTATTGTTATGATCTGGATGTAACCCCCATCGAAGGCACTTTCACTTACGAGGTGAAGTAATGAGGGTTTCAATCAGCACTCTCAAAATGGGAGACAAGTTCCTTTTCCCGAATCTGGTGGATGGCGCTTCGCTCAATAATGAGCCATGTGTTATCATTGGCGACCTCTCTAATCAAGCGGACTACGTTGTCCTCAAGACAGGACAACGTGGGAGCCTTCCTCTTAAGACCGAGGTCTCGAAGATCGAAGGGTTTCGCATGTTCTACAACAAGCGGCTAACCTAACAAATCCGGCGCAAACAGAAAGAAAAAACCATTATGAATAAGAAACAAATCTCCCAGCTTATCAGTCAAGCAAGGTCTCTCATTGACCAGCTTGAAAAGAACCTCACGGAAACCCCTAAGGCAGTCAAGAAGGAAAAGGCTAAGACTTTCAAGTGTAAGATTGATGGATACACTTATATCGCAGACCCTAAGGGCAAGTGGTATTCTAGTTACAGCCCTTACCAGCTTGAGAATAGGTGCTCCCTCGCCAACTTCGAGCCAAGCCAGCGCTTTCCCAGCTCGAACCGTTACACCCGTCTTCCTAAGGAGAAGACCTACAAAGGACAAGATGGCAGGCTCTATCAATTGAACCCTAAGGGCAACCTGCAATGGAATAGCCCTAAGCCTGGTGGGAAGGATGTGTCCTCCGGACCCTTCGACCCTTACCCGCGGGATAAGAACTGCCCTGGTTTTGGTAAGGACATTCAACGATATTACAGTGTGGTGAAGCCGAGCAAGTAGCACACCCAAACAATACAACCACGGCGATAAAGGCGTAACGCCAGCAATGCCGGAATGTATGTACCGGGGGAGGGAGGGCTACCCTTGCCGGCCTGACCTCCCGCTCCAAAAATTTTTTCCCATTT
>ERZ1292632.1917-Hain-H43-01um-R2-1917-length-18676-cov-6_pt1 | contig 18676 bp, 19 predicted proteins | sample MGYA00564407_ERZ1292632 | MGnify/ENA primary metagenome ERZ1292632 (study PRJEB36523, sample SAMEA6512637) | groundwater metagenome | collected 2019-01-08 | study: AquaDiva: Metagenomics assemblies of 32 groundwater samples | reverse complement strand
CCGGTGATATTTTGGCCAACCTGCTTTGTGAAATTGACGCAATGATAGAAATGGGTGATGTAAAAGTCGGGGTATTGGGATTAAGTCCTGACTCTGCCAAGTATGCCCATATTTTTTATCAAGGGTTAAATACCAAAGGAATAGTGGCGGCTTATTTTAACGATAAAGGTTTAAAAATTTAACTCATCCTCTCCACTAGGAGAGGGCGGATAAAAAATTAAATAAGATTATGAAAATCTTTCAAATATACGAACCGCTATTCAAAACTCAGCCGATACTTATCACCAACTGTTCTTATTCCGAATTGGCTAAATATCTGAAAAAAAAATATGGTGTTGAAGAAAAAGATGGCTGTATTACAACTACTGGACAATGTTTGACTTATTTAGATACAAAAACTGAAAGCACGCTAAGAATAATCTATCTTAAAAAACTAGATAAAAAACCTGAAAATCTTGGTGTGTTAATTCACGAATTATTACATTTGGTGGTCAGGGTTTTAGAAGATACGGGTGTGCCTCTTATTAAGGATGTGAGAAATATGCCCGGGGATGAAACCGCGGCCTATTTAATGGAATTTTACTTTTTAGAGGTTTTAAAGAAAATATAATATGCCCTACTCAATAGACCCTACCCCAGTTCTCACTGGCCTCCGCGATTATCGCTTGAAACAATATATGGCCATAATAAAAGGCGTGGCGATAGTGATGATAATCGCCGAGATAATCGTTTTAGTTTATTGGTATTTTAATTGGTAAGAAATTACTTGACAAATAATTGATTATGGTATATAATTTAATACGTGTAGGTTTTATGGAGTAAAAAGTAATCGTATGTATAAGGAGAATAAAATTTACATCAGCAAATTTATAACCTATTTTTTAGGTTATTTTTATGCGTTGAGTGTCATAAAATTACCGATATTTATCCTAAAAATTAAAAAGAAATTATGAGTAGACCTACTAGCACACTTCAAGGAGCAAAAGCGCGAAGAAAAATTTGGTTAGGTGTTAATAGTATATATTCTGTAGTTCGCAATACGTTCGGGCCAGAGGGAAAAACGGCTTTGCTATTCCGCACAATGAACCGGGGAAACCGCCTTACCGATGATGGAGTTACAGTTGCCGAATGTCAAAGTCCAAAAGACCAATTTGTAAGAATGGCCGCGGATACTTTTAAAGAAGGATGCAAAAAAACCGTGGAAAAGGTAGGTGACGGAACCACTTGTACAGCTATTTTAGGAGGCGTATTATTCAACGAAGTTTATAAACTTTTAGAAAAAAATTCTAGTACTATTGGCGGAAGCGATAAAATGGGCGTAATTTCATTAAAAAATAAAATTTTGAAGTCAGCAGAGAATGTAAAAACTCTGATTAAGGAAAATTCCAAGCAGGTTGAGTCGCAAAAAGATTTAGAAAAAGTGGCAATTATTTCTGTAAAAGATGAAGAATTGGGTAAATTGGTAGCGCAAATGGCCTGGGAAGTGGGAAAAGATGGGTTTATTGATGTAATAGAAGGATATAAGGGTGAAATTGAAACCGAAGTAATTAAGGGAATGAGATTTGCGGCCAAAGTCCCAGCCAAAGGATTTATCAATAATGCCGCTAAATTTGAAATGGTAATCAAAGACTCCACGGTGTTTATTACCAACTATACTTTGGATAACGAACCGGAACTTGCTAATGTCCTAAATCCGCTTATACAAAAAAATCCTAAAGTAGCAATTCTTGCGCCAAGTTTTTCATCCACTGTCCTGGAATCATTATATAAAGCCAATAACAAAATTATTAAAAACAAAGATGGTTCTATTCAAATAGTCAAAGGAGATTACGAATTAATGCCAGTTTTAATTCCATCTCTTCGTTCCGAACAACTGGAAGATTTGTCGGTATATTTTAAAGCCAAATTCATTGATAAAGGCAAGGGCGACAAATTAAGTTCAATCACCGAAGCTGATCTGGGTTTTGTAGGAAAGATGGTGGTTAAAGATAGTGAAAATAGAGAAGATGCCATTGCTACCGGCGGAGGCGGCACACAGAAATTAAAGTTAAAAGCAGTGGAAGGCGCTGATAATGTGATGGAAACAAAAACCCTTGTAGAAGAAAGAATTGAAACTCTTAAAGCCCAGTTGCTTGAAACTAAGCAAGACGCGTTTAAGAAATTAATGGAAAGACGGATCGCTTCAATGGCTTCGGCTGTGGGAATAATCCGGGTAGGCGATAGCACACAAGCAAGCGGTTTATTTCGTAAATTGAAAATTGAAGACGCTGTATTTGCCTGCCGGGCCGCTTTGCGCGGAGGATATGTGAAAGGCGGAGGGTTATGTTTAAAACAAATTTCGGACAATCTATCAGAAGATGATATTTTGAAATCAACCCTATTGGCCCCGTATCAACAAATTCAAAACAGTGTAGATGGCGGCTTGGAAATAGGCGAAGATGTAATTGATCCTACTGACGCTGTTTATTACGCGATAGAACATTCAACTCAAATCGTTGCCAATCTGATTACGGTAGATTCTATAACTTGCGAAATAGAAAGCTTAGAAACAGGTGATGGCGAAATGGAAATAGCTAGGGCATTAAGAGAACTTGTTTTTAATGACAAGGTACATAAAGGTTTAGCAAAAGCAGGGGAGCGAGAAGCAGAACTTGACCAGATGAACGGAATGAATGAAGAAGAATTTGAGATTACAAATCAGGATGGTTAATTATGCCTAAGAAGGAATAAAAAATTTGAGCTTAGCCCACAAAGGTCAAAAATTATCTAAAGAAAACTAACTATGCCAAAGAAAACAAGCGGGAGATTAAAGACATAATAACCGAGACTATAACTAAAAAGAAATAGATATGTATGCCTTCTCAAAGAAAGAGACCAGAATTGAATGTAAATCAAGAGGCATTTTGTCAATCCTATGTTAATGGTGAAAAAGAATTATTTGGGAATGGTGTTCAATGTTATTTAGAGATTTATCAAGTAAATAGATTAAGACCGAATTGGTATAAAACTGCCTGTTCTGCCGCTTCACAGCTCTTGAGTAATATAAAGGTTATTAACAGAATAAGAGTTTTGCTTGAAGAAGGAGGATTTTCAGACGAAAATATTACAAAACAACATTTATTTTTAATCAACCAACACACTGACCTAGGAACTAAGATGAGAGCAATATCTGATTTTTATAAACTAAAAGGAAAGTATGCGCCAGAAAAAAGCGAGATGGAAGTAACTTTTCCCAAACCAATTTATGGTGGAAGCTCAACAATTCCAATTCAGAGACACGAAAGCAACTCAAAAGATATTTCAACAAAGAAAAAGGATTAAAGCCGTGTGTGGAGGAACTAGCGCGAGCAAGACAATTTCAATTTTAGTATGGTTGATAGACTATGCTCAGAGCTGTAGGAACAAGAAGATTGATGTAATGTCTGAAAGTTACCCGCACTTAAAGGATGGAGCGATAAGAGATTTTAAACTAATAATGCTAGACAGAGGATATTGGAATGATAATAACTGGAATGAAAGTAATCACGTTTACCAGTTTGAAACTGGAAGCATAATAAAATTTATAAGCATAGACAAGTTGGGGAAAGCTCACGGTCCGAGAAGAGATGTGTTATTTATAAATGAGGCCAACAACATTGCTTATGAGATTTACGACCAGCTAGAAGTAAGAACCAAAGAGCATATCTGGCTTGATTGGAACCCAACAACTGAATTCTGGTATTATACTGAAATCAAAGATAGGGTAGAGCACGATTTTATTACATTAACCTATTTAGATTGTTTAGATGTTTTAGATCAAAGAATTATAGATAGTATTGAAAGCAGAAAAGGAAACAAGCAATGGTGGACCGTTTATGGGTTAGGACAACTAGGAACTATTGAGGGAAGAATTTATATCGGATGGCAAGAGATAGATGAGATACCGCACGAAGCTAGATTATGGAGAAGAGGTTTGGACTTTGGTTACAGTGTTGACCCTACCGTAATAGAAGATATTTATGAATATAATGGTGGATATATAATTGACGAACAGCTTTATGAAAAAGGTTTAAGTAATAAGAGTATAGCGGATTTTATTAACAACCTAGAATATCCCGAAACCCTAGTAATAGCCGACAGCTCCGAACCTAAGAGCATAGATGAGATTAAGAGTTATGGAATAAAAATCGTTGGGGCTGAAAAAGGACAAGGAAGCGTGGAACAGGGAATACAATTTGTTCAAGACAAAAAAATAAGCATAACAAAAAGAAGTTTAAAAACCCTGAAAGCTTATAGGAATTATCTCTGGCTTCAGGATAAACGCACAAACAAATTTGAAAGAACCCCAGATGACGCAATTCACGAATGGAGTAATCCAATGGACGCTATAAGATATGGATTTAATGGGACAATCAAATCAAAAAATTCAGTCCATATCTATAATCCAGCAAAAGGATTAAATGTCGGCTGGGCAAAGAAATGGCAATAATTAGTACAATTCATTTATGGTTGGTTATACAGATAAAACTCAACCGCTTTCTTCATACCATCCTCCACAGGATGTGATTGACCTTACATGTGAAGTGCAAAGAGTATATTTTCAAGGTGAAGAGATTTTGAACAAGCCATGGAGAGAACTTAACGACCGGAGTATTATTGATGACTTGAATCGGGGCCAAGAGATGTTTAATGCTTTTGTAGATACCAGCGTGGAAGACCCCAACGAAAAGTGGAAATGGCGCGGCACACGGTCTATGGCCCGTAATAAAGGTATTGCAATGCACGCTCAACTAACTGCATCCTACCTCTTGCCGATGTTTATCGCTCAAAATGAGGACGATGAAGTAGATAAAGATTTTAGCGAAGTAATGAGAGAGGTAATTGAGTGGATGGCTGAGCCAACCAATTCAAACTATCAATCGTCTTTCTTACAAATTGTATTTTCTGTCTTACAAAATCCTATTACTTATCTTGGGGCAGAGTACTTTGAAGTTTTTCAAACTATTAAGGAAAAGTTGAAGAATGGAAAGTATACCACCAAAGAAGTGCTAGACGAGGTTTTAAGCGGTTTTAATGTGCCTATCTGGTCTGCGTCCCAAATTCTTGTCTCAAACGCCTATGAACGCAATATACAGCGCCAGAAGTGTCTTATAAAGCGCCGCTGGGTTGAAAAAGAAGAGTTGGAAGCCACTTATGGAGAACATCCTAATTGGGATTATGTCCAAGCCGGCTGGAAATCAATTTATAATGCCGAAGAAGGGCTATTTTATGACATTAAAGACGACGCGCACCCTAATCTTGTTTCAGAAGAGATTTATCTAGAACGCCGGGGAGATATAGAAATTCCATTTGTTGGAGGTATTTATATGGGCGATACGAACGTAGATGCCAATCCGATTAAACATAGAGATTATCGCGATACTCCAAAATACAATGTCGTGCCATTTGGGTATATGCGAATCGGGGAACACTTTCTTTTTTACAAATCAATGATGAACTCATTGGGCTGGGATAATATGGCTTATGACGCGATGAGTGAGATTGTCTTTAACCGGTCTATCCTTGACATTGAAATGCCAGTAGCAATCTCTGGAACGGACAAAGTTGATTCAAATGTAATATTTCCTAATGCGGTAATTACTTTGGAAGATAAAGATGCTCGCGTTACTCCCTTGTTGCCCGCAGCCAATATCCCAGGAGGATTTAATGCTCTGCGTGAAGTGGAAAAATCAATGAGTGAAGGTTCGGTAAATGATACCCTTTCCGGTCAGCTACCCGAAGCATCACAGAAAGCCTATAATGTCGCCCAAGCGCAAGCTAATGCCAAGAAAAATCTAAGCGCCATCGGAAAGTCTTTAGCCGAATCAGTTGTTGGTTTAGGGGATTTGATGAAAGATATTGCTCTTAATCACATCACTGCTCCACAGGTAGAAGAAATAACCGGAGGCCGGCAGAAATTAAAGTATAAGACTTTAATATTACAAAATAAGAAGAATGGCAACAAAATGGCCGATAGACAGATTAAATTTGATGAAAGTTTAATCGGGTTGGAACTTACAAAAGCCCAACTAACCGCCCGAAATATGCAGTTATTGGAAGATAGCGGTTATCCGAATAAAAATAATTCGATTCGTTTAGTTAATCCGGAAATGTTTGCCAAGTTTAAATACCTGACTAAATGCGACCCGCAAGAAATGTTTACTAAGAATAATGAGTACTGGCAGCCGTTGCTTTCCAAACTTAGAGCCGAACTAAATGGCGATCCGTATATCAACATGGAAGCGCTGGATAGAAAATTATTATATTCATTCTTTAGCAGTGAAGGCGAGGAACTGATGAATGAGAATGTCCAGCAAAACTTGCAACCGCAAATCAATCCGGTTGAAAAAATACCGCAATTAAATATAAATCCGTAATTAAACGGAGTAATTTATAACTATGGGAAAACAAGTATTGGAATTTTCTCTTGTCAATGACGAGAAAGTAAAAAGAGCCTTGCATGGCTCTTTAGGCCGTGAAGGAAAATTATACGGCGGAGTAGGCGACGAAGCTTCACCTGAAGCTCTATTAGCCGAATATGACCGTTTGGGCGGTTTAATCACGAAAGGCGGTTTGAGGGTAAAAATGGGTTCTTTCTATGACTTTGAGAAAAAACAACCGCGCCCGGAATTAGAATTAGCCTTTTTGGCCGATGTTGATGGCGAGCAATGCGAAGTTACTGAAGAAGAAGCCAAAACGCTGAAGTCAGTCCAAGAAAAGAAAGAAGCCTTAAAAGCCAAGAAGAAAGCCAAACAAGAAGAGGGCGAAGAAAAGCCAAAGAAAGTAAAACGAGGAAGACCTGCTAAAAATCAAGATGAAGAATAGTATGCCAGCAATTCCCGAAAAAAAAGTAAAAGTTTTGACCGATACGGTTAAACATTTATTCAACACGATTGGTCCGGATGATATTTTACGGGAAGAAGATGGCGCTTGGTTTTTTCAAGATAGGTCATTAACAGACCCGGAAAAGCAATTACTTATTGGTGAAGCCAAACTCTTAATGGGGATGAAATTATGGAAGATTTTGCAAATGGATGTTTTACACCAAGCAAACAAAAAGATGTTCACCGAAAGTATAGATTTGTTTGATTTGACTATCGGCAAAGGCTGGCTGTATGTACTGGATTGTTTTAGAACTAGGTTGGAAAGCATCTGCAAAGGCAAAGCTATATTTAACACAAAAAAATTTAAACAACCAGTATAAGCTGGATGCCGAATATGATCGGCTTTAAACTTATAATGCTCTATTAGGGGCTAATCGTCTACCGCGCAGACATAAAATGCACGAGGTCAAATATGACTTTAGAAGAAGAAAAGGCCGCAGAAGAAGAAAAGGCCGCCCAGGAGGCCAAAGAAGCCGAGGAAAAAGCTGCCAAAGAAGCAGAAGAATCCTCAGCAACTGAGGAAGAAACCACAGAGGAAGAGGAGTCTGAAGAGGGCGCCGAATCCGATGAGGAATCTAAACAATTAGAGGCCGAACTCCAAAAAGAAAGAAAATCGCGCGAAAAAGCGGAGAAAGCGCTCGCCGAAGGGCGATACAAAAACTCCGAGAAAAAGCGCAAAGAAAATTTCGAAGAGGAAGAGGAAGAATCCGAAGAGGACAAACCTATGACTCGTAAGGAATTTGAAGCGGCTTTAGCCAAGCAAGATGAAAAAACTCGTAAAGAGATGCTTCTTGCTTCGGCTGAAAGAATCGCTGAAGGATTATCCGCCAGCGAAATTGAAAAGCAGCTTATCTTGGAAAAGTGGAAAAATCGCACTTTTCCGCCCCACCTATCTTTGGAGGATCAAATTGAGGAATGTTATGCCATCGCTAATCGTAAAAAGATTATTGGTGAACGTAATGAAGCGTTACGAGCATTGAAAGGTAAACAAGGCGCAAATAAAAGCGCCGCGGGTACTCATCACGATGCTCCGGCTGGAACTGCCCCTAAAATGGCCGGTTCTGATGCCGCTGAATTAGCGCGAGTAGGTTTTAAATATAATTCAACAGCTAAACGTTTTGAGAAAAAACTTTCAAACGGAAAACTGTTGATAAAGAAAGATTTAAAATCTCCAGCTCAAATGGCCTAAGGATCTTAACCGAAAACATTAAGACTATATCAGAAATGATATGTCTTATTGTCGTTTATTCACTGTAACTTCGCCTAACCCGCGAAGAAACTAACTATACAAATATGAGAGGTGATTTATCCGTAATCGGACTGCAAGTCTCTTTCCCTGTAAGAGTTGCAGCATCCGCTACTCGTTATGAAGCAGGCGAACCCCTGCACAGTTTAGCCGCCCTAACTACCGGTACTGCCGATGTTAATACTTATGTTTTAGCCGCCGCAGATTCACCTGTGATTGGTACGCATAAACTTGGAGGCGTAGCCAAGAGAGGCGCTGAACCGCGAAACAGCACCGCGACTGTCGTGGCTCACTGGTCTAATTGCGCTCGTCCGGTTGCTTATAATGGTATTCTCCGCGGAAAAGCCGAAGTTCCCGGATCTGTAGACACCCTTACTGAATTGATAGGTATTTTACAGGATGTTTCTTTAATTGATTATAATGCCACCGGTGGAACTGATGGTGGAGAATTGTATACCTTAAAAGAAGCAGACAGTGGAGCCGATACGTCTGGTCTTGAGTTCGTAGGCGGAAATGTGGCAGTTGGAACTTTAGATGCTATCGTTCTGGCCGCTGCGTATGATGCAATCTTAGTCTAATAATATTCTAATATGAACAGTCCATCCGGCGGCCATACCGCCGCCCTATCACCGGATGCAGTAGAATAACGTGCTGCCATCCGCAGTAATGCGGACAGAAAAACTTTCTCTAATCAATGGCGAAAACCTAGGAGTAGGCAACGCTCAACAAGCCGAAAGGCAGTTGCAGAGACTAACTGAGAAGGCACCATCCCTAAAAGGTGGTTGAAGTAATAGTCCGATCCGAAAAAATAACTTAAAAGAAATTTCGGAGAATGGCAGAAATGACCATTCCGTTCATTGACAAGATAAAAGAAGATAAGATATACTATAAGTATTAACTATTAGCATAATATTTATATGTATAAAAAGAACCACATAATATATTTAGCAGGAATATTGGATGGAGAGGGATGGTTTTCAATTCAAAGAGTTAGAAGAGAGGGGAGTCGATCAACTTCTTATTCTCCAACGATTGGAGTAGCCAATACTAACAAGGCTTTGATTGATTGGTTATTAAATAACTTTGATGGAAATTTCCAAGAAAGAAAACCACATCCAAACCAATATGGTAGAAAATTAAGATATGAATGGAAATTAAATTGGACAAAATCTAAAGAACTACTACCTAAAATAATCCCCTTTCTTATTTGCAAAAAAGAACAAGCAAAAATTCTTATTGAAATAGGAAAGTTAAATTCTGTTAAATATAGACACTGTGGAGTTCCAAAACACATATCAGAAAAAAAAGAAACTTTATATCTTATGCTGAGAAAATTAAATAATACTCATCATAAAATCTTATCCTTACTTAATCTTGTTAAAGAATAGTAACAAATTGACAAACCGCCATAGACGCAGTCCTTTGGGAACGCTATGGCCGTGTAAGACAACCCGGTGATATCAGCGCAACCGATTCTTTCTTTTTCAATACAGGTCCAACAGTTGGTATAGGCTTTATCTGGGATGAAGATACCAATGTAGGCGACTTCGATGAAATAGAAGAACAGGAAGAATTCTTAAATACCGATACCTTTATCGGAAATCAAAAAACAATTCAATCAAAAAAGTTCTACAAGCAAGTTCCTATTTCCGATGAAGCTTTTAGAGCGGATTTGGTTGGAAAAAGAGATAAAATTGGTAAACAAGTCGGAGATAAAGCTCGCCAGACCCAGGATAAAAGAGCTTTACTTGATACTTATGCCGACGCTTTCGCTGGTTCAGTAAATACTACACCGGACGGTCAAGCTCTGTATTCTAATGCTCATGTGGCTTTGAAATACGGAACTTCAGTAGATAACTTGGAAACAGGCTCTCTGACTCCTGATAACTTGTGGACCAATGTCAACGCTTTGGCCAATCAAAAAGGCCAAGATGGAGACGCAGGTTCCCACGTGTTTGAAGGGTTCCTGTCCAACTTCAATAACTACCGAGCGGCTAAAGAAATAATGAACTCCGCTTTGGTAGCTAATAGTGGTGAGAACAATATCAATATCTTTGATACTGTTTATGGCCAAGTTAGGATTGCAGCTTCAATTTTCTTGAATACTGCTTATAACGCAGCAACCAATGCCGCTACTTCCTACCACGTTCTATCTGCCGACCACCAGATTATGAGAAAGACCTTCTATGGTTTGACTACTCATATGAAGACCCCGGAAGTAACAAACAATGACTCTTATGCTTATGTCGCTAAGTTTAACGAGGTTTGTTTCCCCGGTTCATGGACCGGAAGTCAGGGTAGCAATGGTAGCGTCTGAGTCTAACGGCACAGTTTGACAATTAAGAGGATATGGGGTAGAATTAAGTTTAACGAGGAAAGACATAAATCTTAATTTTACCCTTATGCTTTCAAAAGAATGTCAGCAATGCAAAGTCGTTTTCTTTAAACCATATAGTCGCAGTGTAAGAGATTGGAATACAAGAGCGCGATTTTGTTCCAGACAATGCGCCGACATTGCAAAAACAGGCCAGCCCAGTTGTTCTCCGGCCACTACCTTTAAAAAAGGTCAAATCGTTCTAGTCCCGCTTTCTTCAAGAAAACGAGGAGCAGAGAATAATAAGTGGAAAGGTGGACAAATCAGTCTAAAATGTAAAATGTGCGGTTTAGAATTTAAAGTTGATCCTTATTTGAAAGATACCGCAAAATACTGTTCTAAAATTTGTCATGATGAATTTCAAAGACTCCCTGCGGAACGCATAAAGAGAGTAAAATCAAAAAAGAGTTTTCTAAAAACAATCCCAAATTAGGAACAGTCCCACGAACATTAGATAAATTAATAAGACACTCTGTCTATTATAAAATTTGGCGAGATAAAATCTTTAAAAGAGATGATTATACTTGCCAGATATGTAGTGAAAGAGGCGGTACATTAAGAGCAGATCATATAAAACCATTTGCCTTAATCATTCTTCAAAATAATATCCAAACTCTTGAAGAAGCAATCGCCTGTAATGAACTATGGAAAATAAAGAATGGTCGTACTTTATGCCATAATTGTCATTTAACTACAGAAACTTATGGACGGAGAATAAAAACTTAAATATGAAAGTAAAAAAGAAATCCTTAGCTCCGTGGTTAGTTGCCGTTGTGTTGGGGGTCGTTCTTATGGGCGGAATTGCTAAAGCCAATAATGTTTTTAGTTGGGATAGTGTAATGGAAAAAGTAGCTGATAGGATTGCTTCCAAAATTACGGACTTGGAAGAAGTGTTAGGCGCCTCTGGTACTAGATTTGATAATGGCCTTAGCGCGGATTCCACTTCTCCTGTGGCCGGCGAATTAAGAGGAACGACTTTGACGATTACAGGGGCTTCCTCCTTATCCGGCACTTCAACGCTTGGGTACACTCCTAACCAGCTTAACACTCCTCAAACTGCCTTTAATGGTAATTCTACCACTCTCTGTTCTGTCCAAAACACTTCGGGTGTGAGTAGAATAATTTCCGCCTTGACTATCGCTTCCACCGGTTCTACCGGTAATGGCGTCGCCACGGGCTGGAGAGGATATGTCTCTGCAGACCGCGCGGATAATAACAGAAGAGCAACTGGCACTTTATTTAGTGAGTCTCAGCTTGGCATTGCCGCAACCGATGTTCAAGTATGGGGTGGTCCGGTTCCAAACAGTTACTATGTTTCAACTACTGCCGCGGCTTTCTTAACAGTGGGCAACCTCACGACTTCCACCCCTGTTTTATGGCCGAATAACTGGTATGCAAACGTAACCTCAACTGCGATTTCCTCTTCAACTGGTAATTGCTCAATCCATAGCTATCCACTCTAATTCTGACTCTCTGTCTATCTTCGGGTGGACAGAATAGTCGGAATTAAACAGAATTAAATTTAATAATTAAAAATTTAATATGAGTAAATGGAAAAAAATCTTATTGGGAATAGCGGCCTTTTTAGCCGCCTTGGCGGGAGGAACACAAATAGATAATTTAGGCGGCCGGCTTAATTATCAGGAGCGTATTATTTTAAACGCGGTGGTGGCTACTACCACAGGCGCGGCTTTTAATGTAGCTGATTTCACACATATAGGATTAACAGTAGATACTGAAAAAGCCAGCGGTACCTTGAAATTTGCTTGTTCAATGATGGAACTTGCTCCGACTTTTGCTTCTTCATCTGCTTCTACTAATCGTTGGGATTATGTAGAATCCATTGATTTACAAAATGGTTCTTCTATAGACGGGAATACCGGAATTGTCTTTACCAGCACGACTAATGTCCGCCAGTATGAAGTAAATGTAAATAACGTGAGATGGTGTACAGCAATTTTAAGTCCCTGGACAGCGGGAACGACTTCGGTGCGAATGTTGCCGGCAAATAATTCCTGATCTAAAAGTATGCCATTTCAAAAAGGACATATTGGATATGGTAAGGGTAAACAAATGTCAGAAGAACATAAAAGAAAGATAGGGTTGGCTAACAAAGGTAAAAAACGTTCGGAAGAATCTAAACAAAAAATGAGAATCCCAAATACTAAAGAACAGAATAGAAAAAATAGTGAAGCACATAAAGGTAACCATGGAATAAAGGAAAAAAATGCCCTCAATTCTCTGGCAAAAACAATTACTTTTATGGAAAAAATAAATCACGCGAAAAACACTGGAATTGGCAAGGAGGGATTAGCGACTTATCCTACCCGCCAGAATTTAACAAGGCATTAAAGCTAAAAATCAGACAACGAGATTATTGGACAAATTATTTTCAAATTTTATGGATGTAACAGGTTTTAAGGAAAATTTAATAGGTCTCCTCCACGGCTCCACTCTTAACAAAGTGAAGAACTTTGAATCCGCAATGCAAAGAGCGGCCAATACTATGCTGGCAAAAATAGATCCAATTGACACGATGCGATTGGCGGCATTATCCAGCACAGTTCACGATGATGTTTATAATTATTCCTTACCTTCTGATTATAAGAAAATTATTGATTTGTACCCTCAGACGAGAAGAAATCTTTTGGACGCGGCTAATAGAAATTTGACCGAACGGTTTGATTTGCGGAAGAAAATGGTGGATAAGACAGTTGTTATTGAGGGTTCGGAAGGTTCTAAAATTATTCGAATTAACTGGCGTACCCGCGCTCCTAAAACTTTGAATGAAATGAATACCCTGACGGCTAATGGAACTTGGTCGGCAGTGGGATCGGCTACGAATGCGCTAAAAGACATAATAGATTACTTTTCGGGTAGCGGTTCGGTGAAGTTTGACCTCGTGGTCACAGGGGACGGGATTCAGAATACGACAATGACCGATGTTGATTTGACCGATGAGGATGAAGTAGGGGATTTTTGGGTAAGATTTAAGATTAAGAACTCTGATGACTTGGCCAACTTTACTTCTCTTACCTTGCGATGGGGGAATGACATGACTACAAATTATTGGACTGGAATAGCCCAAACCGCTCAGGCTGACGGGACTGCGTTTAAAGTAGGTTGGAACGAAATAAAGATACCTTGGTCTACGGCCACAGAAACTGGAACTGTATCCCCAGCAACAGTAGACAGTTTGCGGGCAACTGTCGCCGCGACTGCCGCCATAACCCAAATAAGAATAGATAAGATTTCTTGTTCTATTGGTCGGAATTTTGATATTAAGTATTATTCTAAATTCTTACTTAAAAATTCCGCCGGCGTTTTTATAACTAAAACTACAAGTGATAGCGACACAATAGTTTTGGATGATGATTGTATCCAGATTTATTTGCTAGAAACTTTAATCGCTTGCGCGCATCAGATTGAGGGTGAAGACTCAGAATTTGATATTAATTTTGCAAAGGGAGAGCTTGAAGTTTTGTATAAGAAATATAGGGTTATGTATCCTTCAATGGGAAAGCAGGCTATATCTTACTATGGGAGCAGTCCTAATCGTAATCGTTGGTAAATATGAAATCATTTGCCTTAGCAGAAGAAACAACTAGTTATCAAACTTCTACTGACAAATCCAATACGGATTTTCGTCTGCTTGTTGGCGGTTCGCAAAATGTTTTAATTGATTATCAAAAGAAAGTTAAGATAAGGAGCGGATACACTCGTTTAGGAGCGGGAAACACCGCTTTAACTAAAGTTAGAAACGCTTGGACTTGGGCTACTTCTACCGGACATAAAAGACCAATGAGATTTTATGATGATGAGTTGGAGGTCTATTTGGAAACCATAGATACATTCATTGTAGATGCTTGGACAAGAGTTAAGGATGGATTTTCAACTTCCGAATTGTTGCGAAGCTGTATTCAGAAGGGTGGAAATGGCGGATGGTATGACGCGACCGAGAAAATTGACCTTTGTATAATGGTCATCGCCGACGCGAATTTATACGAATGGTCTGGCGGAGTGGCGACAATGCTCTCTGCGACTTCAAACACGATTACCAAGAACGGAACAACTACTTGGGCGCAAAATAGATTTTATACGACTAGAAATAAAGTGATTATCATAAATGGGACCGAGTATACCTATACCGGTGGTGAAACGACCACAACTCTAACGGGCGTAACCCCCGACCCTTCGGGCGAGGCGGCAAACTCGGTAGCCGCGCAAAAAGTCTTAACTCGTTCTAATCTTCCGGCCGCTTCACGAACCAATCATTTCATTTATAATTTTGAAAATCAAATAATAATCGGCTCGGAAGATGACAGTCAGGTTCTGGCTTGTCAAAACACGGATCTGACCGATTGGACGCCTTCAGCAACCAGAGTGGCTGGAGAAGGATTTACTCTGACCCTGGATAATCCAACACGAGGCATAATTTCATTGGGAAAAAATCTTATTATTGGAGCGGGAAAATCGGCTTTATTTAAAGTGGAATACGAGCAGATAACTGTTAGTACGACTCTGGCAGAAACAGTTAAAATTAAGAAGTTAGAGGTAGGGATTAATCAAGGATTTTTAAATCAAGAATCTATCGTGCCGGTAGGAAATTCTATTTTTTACTTAACTAATGAAGTGGCTTTACGGACGATAGAAAATCCCGATAATTTGACCGGAATCAACCCAAAAACTCTTTCTAATCCAATTAAACCGGACTTTGACGCCGAGGATTGGGATAATGCTTTTGGAATGTGGTACAAAAATGTTCTTTATCTTTCTGCTCCGGACGCTTCTCATCTTTATATGCTTAATTTCGTGGAAGACGCTAATGGAGAATTATTCAGATTTTGGAACCCGCCCCAAGTATTGCCAGTAAGCGCGATGACTTTAATTGAGATTGATGCGGTAGAACAGCTGTATGGCCATTCCAACGGAGTGCCGGAAACCTACCTACTCTTTGATGGAGCAAGTGATGGACAATATGCCGATATGCCGGTGGCGGATAAACTGCCGATAAATGCTAAAGCAATTTACGCTTATAATAATTTTAAGAAAAAAGGAATTTTAAAAAGATTGGACGAATGGTATGTGGAGGGTGAGATTACTCCCGCTACCATTGCTTTGGATATGGTCTTAAAATATGATTTTGATGGCGTAGTCCAGACCGTAACTAAAACGATAGATGGTTCGAATGAGGATATTCTGGAAGGCGCGGTAGGATTTAACTCGCTAGCCCAGCTATCACTCGCAGTTAACCCCTTGGGCGGTCTTTTGACTCCGCCTGAGAATACACGAAAGTTTAGAGCGATTTTTGAATTAACGCCGGAAGATTTTTTTGAAATTCAGGTTTCTTTTCAGAGTAATGATGTGGATAAATTTTGGTCTATTCTTTCTACGGGGGGAAATCCGACTTTAAGCAGGCGAAAACCAATAAATAAGAATATTTAATATAAAAATATGAAAAAACTTTTAGGATTTTTGGCAGTAATATCATTTCTAGTATTTTCTACCAGTTTAGCTTCGGCCTCGCTTTGGGATTATTTTCAAGAACAAGGCCAGAATTTGCCGTCTGCGAGTGAGAGATCGCCTTTGGCTGATAGTTGCCACATTCAAGATTATAGGGGCCAATATGCCCAAAATCTAGCATTGGAAGCGTGTTTACGCGGCCCGGATGGATTTTTAGGAGCTACTTTACCTGTCGCAGGCGCAACTTATATCTTGGCAGGTTCGGGAGTTACCGGATCGGGGACTTCCATCTCACTTCAAACCTTAACACTGCCTCAATCCGGGTATGAATTGTTAGATGCTGATTTTTCAACTACTTTTTATGTAACTCTTGAACCAGGAAGCCGAACAAGACAAGAAATAGCCTCTTGTACCACGGTAACCCAAAACGCGGATAACACCGCCACTCTTTCAAATTGTACGCGAGGGCTTTTGCCTATTAGCCCTTATACCGCTTCTACCACCTATCAATTTGCTCACGCCGGCGGAACTTCTGTAATTTTCTCCGACCCTCCGCAATTATTTAACGAATTTGGTGTTTTGGCGGAAGATGAAACCGTAACCGGTGAATGGATTTTTGGAACCACAACTTCCAAAGGCCTTTGCTTCATAAACACTAACTTTTGTATCCGGTCTAATTCTACTACTTTGCAATGGACAAATGATGATTGGGTAAATGCGTATAATTTAAACACCTCCACCGCTTCCGCTTTAACCGCGTCCTCTTCGCAAGGCATTAACATCACTGACGCGCAAGTCCTTGTAATTGTTTCCACCACCCAAGGTATGGCCTTTGGAGTAGATGGTCGTATTTATCAGCAAGTAAGCTCAACCCGTGGTTTAGTAAATAATTCTCAAGGAACTTATATTACCACCACAGCCAATCTAACGTTTAATTCAGGTGGAGCATTGGATGTGGTTGGATCTTCTACTCCTGGTGTTGCCAATTCACTTGTTATCACATCATCTACCGGCCGAATAAATCCATATTTTATAGCCACTTCTACAATCTCTTCAACTTTTGCCGACCCATTTTTGCGAAGCACCAGCACTGGAGCGTATTGGGCAACTACAACTTTGGTTGGAATTACAGCCACTAGCACAATGAACCAAACAAAAGTGGCAGAGACGGCTTATTATAACAGCTCTACTGTTTCGGTCTTAGTAATAATTGACGCTACAGTTTCCTCCGACAATACTCAAGGAGGTTCTGTAGATTTCTTTTTAGACACAACATCTACCGCGATGTATAGAATTGGCACACTAAGTAATAGCGTTACCTATTCAGCGGCCAATGAAAGCGCGCGTTCGGTATCTTCTTTTATTATTCCTCCTGGTTGGTATTTTAAAGTAACAATAACCACAGCGGGAGATACTGGAGGAGCTATAAATCGTTGGAACGAAATACCTTTGTTTTAAGATTATAAATCACAACAAATTTAGTAGATATATGGCGATAGCAAAAATAGATCCCATAACCGGATTATTAGGCGGAACAGAAGAGGTTTTAACACCGGAATATAGAACCGGCGCTCTTACCTATGGAGAAAGAGATCCCATAACAGGGAAAAGAAATGAAACCTTTACTCCCAAATCCGCAGTATCAATGATTGATACTTCTTCCGCCGTATCGCAATTAAATCAAGATGAAACTTATTTGGATACTACTTATCCAAAAACTCCTTTTCCAGGTCAGCCGGGATACCAAACCACCGAAGAAAAACCAAAACCAACCGCGCTTAATTATCCTGGTTATGAATGGACAAGAACAACATATGGAGATTGGGCGGAAACTCCTATTAAACCGCAAAATAATGAACAAAAAAATAAAGAACAAACCGAATATAATCAAGCGGCAAACGATGTTGCTTCTCTAACAAAAGATTTTTCATCCTATAATTTTGACCAAGATCCTGCTTTTCAAGCTCAGGCTAATAACATAAAATCCGGTTTTGCTAAATTGATTTCAGAAATGCAGAGAACGAATGAACAAAGACAAAGAGCTTTTGAAACTTTGGGATTTCGAACCGGCGCTACTCAGTATGCCGGCGGTATTCAAATGGGAATAGAAGGTGAAGAACTTTCGCAAGGCAATGCCAGAATAGCTGATTTGACCAGACAAGAAGCGACAGCGATAAGCGCCGCTCGCACAGCTTATGAAGATCGGAAATTTGTCAAATTCAACCAGCAAATAAAAGTTTTAAAGGATATTCGGAATGAAAAAGGCAAACAATTGAAAGATTATAATCAAAAGATTGCAAATGCGCTTAAAATTGAAACGGATAAACAGGACACATATAAAAAACAAATGATTAAAGCTTCCCGCGATAGCGCGATAGCCGATTTAATAAAGCAGGGATTTGACGCGCCCACTATGCTTGAAATGCTTAATTTTGACGAGTCGGGGAACCAAATAGGGGATTTTACCGCGGATGAAGTGGGTAAGGTAATGAAATTTATGGAAAAGAAAGATGCTTTGGCCGGATTAGACCAAGATTTACGTACTTATGAGTATTTAAAAAAGAATGAACCGGAGGAACTGAAGAAGCTGGGAATTACAAATTATAAACAGTATTTGAGGGTTACGGGAGAAGCAAAACGCGCGCCCAAAAAAGTTGTGCCTGAAGATATATTAATAAACGAAATGACGAA
>ERZ1292632.1916-Hain-H43-01um-R2-1916-length-18678-cov-7_pt1 | contig 18678 bp, 23 predicted proteins | sample MGYA00564407_ERZ1292632 | MGnify/ENA primary metagenome ERZ1292632 (study PRJEB36523, sample SAMEA6512637) | groundwater metagenome | collected 2019-01-08 | study: AquaDiva: Metagenomics assemblies of 32 groundwater samples | reverse complement strand
TGACTGACCTATAACTACATTATACTCTTTTAAGTGCCAATATACAGTACGGATGTCCACACCCTCAATTACAACTCCAATACCAGCGGTTAGTGAGTCGCTTAGTTTAACCACTACGCCATCATGTGAAGCGAATACTTCTGTACCAGTAGAAACTGGAATATCTAAACCCTGATGAGTGCCCCATCCCATGTATTGATAGAGGGTCTGATTTGAGGGGTATGATGGGTTGTAGTTTGACGCTGGGCCACTTAAATCTTGTCCGAAAAACTGACCAGATTTTGCGATATAGTTCTTTAGATTATCTAAATTATCAATAGCACCCCACACACACTTTTTTACTGGGCAGAGTAGTTTCATAGATGACTCAAAGTATAAAAAACAGAATATAAAGCCCCTATGGTTAGAAGTCCTATAAGTAGTGAGGAGAGGATGTCTTTCATCAATTTAATTTGAATATGATAAACGCAAGACCTGAAGCTAATGTAAAAGCAGTTGTTAGTAAAAACCAAAGTACCTTATCTATCTTAGCGTCTAAATGGACTAAATGATTAGTTTTAATTTCTTCTAAAGACTCCTCGACTCTTGTGAGGCGGTTTTCTACTTGCATGTCTCGGTTGTTGTATTCTTTCTTAGTCATCTTTCTTCGTGTGCTTTTCCATCATTTTTTTCATAACAGAGTCCATCATTGCTTCCATTTTACCTTCCATTTTTGACATCATTTTTTCCATACTCTTGTCCATTTCTTCCATATGTTCTTTCATCATATCGTCTTTTTCCATCAGTTCCATAGTTTCTTTTTCTTCGGGCTCTGTCCCCTCTTCTGGGGGTGTCTCACTTTCCATAGGCATTTCCACATTTTCTTCGGTAGGGGATAGGGCTTGTTTGGGCATCAAACCTTCGCTAAGCATGGTAGCAAAACTTAATGAGGCGGCTGACTCGTCTGGACTTAGTTGTTGTGTTTCTTCTGGGTTCATGGTATTATATGGTTAATGATTATTGTGTTGAATATAATTGGTGGAATATTTGTTTTCGCCTTTATTATGCACATTTTGGACGGAGTTTAATCTATCACATCTCCAACCCTTTTGGCACCTTTTTTGCCTACAAATTCTAGTCCTTCTCCTGTTCTATAAAGAACTTTACCCGAAACAGTAGCAACGGGAGTTACTGCCTTGTCCATTAAGAATTGCCATATTCCTCTAGAAGGACTTTGTTTCGCCAAATCTTTAACTGACCTATCGGCTGATTTAATTATGCTTTGTAAATTTCCGTAATCTCTATAAGCTGTTTTGCCTTCTTCGCCAACATATTTGTAAATAACCTTACGGGCTTGATTAGACATTATGTTTTGTACTTCTCTCAAAGCTGACCCCGGAGTTTTGCCTTTGTATGCAGAATCGGGAATAAACTTAGTCCAATCTTCTTTATATTCTTGCAACTTCTCAAGATTGATTCTGCTAACATTTTTAAATTCATCTTTTATATCTTTAAAACTTTCAAGGAGTTGAGTTCTCCTTACACCTTTTGTGCCTGAGGCAATTTCTTTTTCTACACTTGTTAAAAAGGTTTTCATGTTCACCTCTCCTTTTACTTTGGCTAGTTTAGGTTGAATTTCTTCTTTCCATAACTGATTTGAAATTCTCGTAGCTTGCACACCAAGTTCTTTCTCAGTTCCCATCAATCCTCTACGAGCAGCCGTATTAGCTTCGGTTATAGGTTTTCCCTCAGGTTGTTCGTTAAGTACCAAATTTTTAACTCTTGCAGCAAGAGATGGTTGTTTAGCATTATATTTTCTCAACGCTTGGGTTGTTGCCTCTTCAGGAGTGATGGTTAATCCATAAGCACCTTCGCCAGCCCTTTTAAGAACTCTTCCCGTAGCTTCAACGGTCGGTTGAATTGCTTTTCCCGTAGTTTCCACCACATTAGAAACCCCTTTCCCTATTGGGGCAGAGGCTGACTTACCTCCAAACAAACTTGCAATGTCTAAAGTATTTTCAATGTCTTTGGCAGCTTCGGGGTGTCGGGCAGACCACTCTTGGAATTTTTGCATTGGTAAAGTATTAGCCAATTTCTCGCCAACAAATTCCCCGGCTTGCTTAATACCAGGAGCCTCTACCAACGGGGTTAACGCAGCCTTTGCAGTAGCACCAGCCGTCCTTAGTCCACCTCTACCTAAGGCCACCGCTTGTTTGATTCTAGAAGGGTCTTCTTGTAAGCTTTCGCCTGCGATAGTTTCGGCTTGAGTTTCTAAATCTTGACCCAATCCGACAGCAGTTCCTTTTAGAGATTGCCCAACACGCTGAAAATATCCCGGCTGTTGTGATTGAGGTTCTTGTTGAGCACCTCCAATGATGGGTGGGTGTCCAAACTTTTTATTAAATTCATCTCTAGTGATTGGTATAGACATATTATTTTAGTTCATAAACTAACCCATCATCCCCTACCACAAATCTTTCAGGATATGCAGTAACTTTCATATCGTCTAGTTGTTGATTTAATAATTGTGAGGCTTTTGGATAGTTCTGTGATAAACGCTTTGTCATAATTTCTCCTTGGTCTATGGCGTTATCTATTGCAGATGATAGTTGTGATTTAACCTTACTATTTCTTGTCCATAATGATGGCTCTGGAATAACATTTTCTGCTAATCCAAAGTCTGCACCAGACAAAGCACCAAGAGTAGCTAAAGTCTTCCATGCAGAGAGGGCATTTCCATAAGATGCTTTTAAGTTTCCAGCTTTATCACCACTCCACCACTCAAAACTTCCAGTGTCTTTAACGGCATCCAAGTAGGTCTTTACGGCAGTCATGGCAGGCAATACACCACTGATGGTTTTGTATTCTGGGCTTGCTTGTATTTTGCCCATAGTTTTTTCATCTACTCCATTAGTTCCAGCCATTTCAAGTTGCTGTTTTTCAATATCTGAATAAATCTTAGCTCGTTGTGCTCCCTCGGTCTTAATTTGTTCTTTTTTAAGTTCCATTCCCACTTTTGATTCTTCAAGTTCTAAGTTTGCTTTCGCTTGTGCTTGTTGTCTTGCTAAAGTTGCTTGGTTAGCTGAACTCTTAAGACCGCCCGAAGGAAGTCCTAAAGTCTTCTCAATTAAACTTGTGTAATAAGGGTCGCCACCTGTTGAGTTATAAAGTCCGTCAAAACCAGTTTTTTCAGCCAACCACTGCATTTGGGTTTTGGCGTTGTTTGTCATTTGGTTTTGAAGTGTAGCAATCTGAGTTCCCATACTAAACATGGATTCAAATTTCTGGTCAGCAGATTGCCGGTCGGCTTGTTCTAATCCGATTGCTGTTTGTAAGTATTTCTCTTTGGCGTTTCGTGTATCTAAAAGTGTATTGTAGTTTTTAATGAGTTGCTTATTGCGGGCGTTCGTTAAACCCTGAATCTGAGATTCGGTAGCAAATCCCCCAGCCTTAGTGATTTCGTTTCTTAAATCGTCTTCAGAGCCTTCAATGACATTTTTCATGTCCAATAATTCTGTGTCCAAAGCCTGAACGCCTGAATCTTTAATCATCTGACTGTAAGTGTCAGCTAAAGATTTTCTTTGATTTGTGGGATTGATGTAATCTTGCCAAGCCTTTACCAGTCCGTCTATGAACGGGTCGGTTTGAACATAGGTAGAAGCGGTATCATTGCTTTTACCAGGAGAATACGATTGAACAGTAGCCAATGCCTGACCTTTTGGCGGTGCTTGACCTCCTAAGGCAGTGTTAGCCGCATTAAAACCTTGCTCGTATTTGGATTTAGTCGTTCCTGTGGGTTGTTGAGCTGAAGCAGTTGAATATCGGGAATCTCCAGCGTTAATGGGTGTTCCATCTGGCAAATAGCGAGTTTCTCCTGTAGTTCCAGCTTGAACCGTTTGTGGAGATGGTGTTCCTGTATCTATCTCGTCCATTTCTGAAAAGCCCGGTGGTGAGTACCCTCCTGCCCCAGCACCGACATTTCCACCAGAACTTCCAGCGATTCCCCCGTCAGCAGAAGCCGATTCTCCTCCAGCAGGAGCAACAGGAGCTAAGGGAGCACTTGGTGCTACGGCTTCAGTGCTTATAGCGGCAGTTGTCTTTTTGCCTGAAGGTGTCTGACTTCCGACAGCAGTTCCTTGACCTCCTACGAATAGGTCACTATAATTACCCGAAGAATCAGAAGCCTTGCTCTTGGGAGTCCCGGATATAGTAGCCCCCAGATTACCTGCTCCACTTAAAAATTTATTAAAAGCCTGTTTTCTGGCTACCATCTCTGGGGCTGTCGTTTGATAGGAAGTTGACCTTGTTTGAGGTGCGTTAGACCCCGTAAGTGTTCCAGTATCTTTGTAAGGTTGTAGTGTAAATTTTGATTTAGTTGCCATATGTGTATCTATTCATTATAACATTTTTATCTATGCCCTGCGACCACTGAACCCACGCCATTGACCCAACCCCCGACACTGAAAGTCATCGGAATAACTGTATCTACTGCAAAATAAGGTTGTCCTATGGTTGCCACTGACGATTTAGGACGACTTGCTACATTTCCGTTTAATGTCACGAATCTACGATTAACAATTGCATAAACATCTCGGGGTGTGTCGGTAGTTCTCTTATCTCTAAAGGACTCTGCATCATATTTTTCTATGACTTCTACGATTAGTTCTTCTAATTCTTTTTTTTGTTGTTTATCTATCATGTTAGCGTCCACCTAAATCGTAATCAACTTCTAATTTTGTTGCTGTCCAGTTTGAGACCCCTAGAACAGACGAATTGGTTATTCTGACCCCCAAAGCGTAGGTCGGAGCTATTTTAGGGTTAAAATGAACCATGTCAGTGCCTGTCGCTACGCTTCCGGCTCCTGTTATTTGAAACCTCTGGCTACCGCCACTTAAAACACTTCCACCTGAACCGATTAAATCAATTACAAAGTCATTTCCTCCAACAAGTGGTTCGGTGTATAAACGAATTTCTTTAACTGCCACTTTTTTAGAAAACAACTGATTCTGTGTTTCATAAACTCCTGCTACCACACTCCCCAGTCCTGTCGGGACGGTTGGGAATCTCCAAAGTTTATGTGAATAATTTGCCGAACTCACAACCGAACCCTCTACTGTTGAAAAATACATCTTTGCTGTAGATGCTATGCTCCCTTGAGTTGCGATAAATGGGTGCGAGTAGACAAGGTTTGATACGGTTATGGCTGTCGGGATTGATAGGACATTGTCTTGGGCTGTCCCGTCTTGACGAAGAAGCCGATATAATCCTGAAGTGGTTTCGTCATCATATTGCCCATAATTATAAATGGCACCTTTTGATTCTGCGGCACTATCATCGTATTCCACATTAGCGAAACCGAGCATGTTGCTTATAGAAAAGGTCGCACCAGTAAACGGTGCTAAGTTCTTGGGAAGAGTTAGTAACTTGTTCTGACCGGACAAAACCCCTAAGCCATTGTGGTCATAACCAAAAGTATTGTTATTGTTTCCTGTGACATGGTTTGCAGTAAGCCTCATGGCTGGATAATGTTCAGCCGATGTCGCTGCATCGTCTATGCCGTTCCAGTAAAATTTATAGGATTCTGACAACGATAAGCCGGGTGCACTGCTACCAAGAGGACTCTGTTCTACCTGACCCCTTGTAGCGGTAATCTGAAGATAGTTTCCATCTGGCGTAGTGTCTAAATCCCGAACATACATACCTGATGGAAGACCCGGACTAAGCTTAGTTGCAGTAGTCATCAGTTCAGTAGAGTCAATCTCTCCGATGTTCGGTCCATTGCCAAAGTATAATTTCCCTAAAAATGTTTTTAGAGGTCTTGGGGAAGTTCCTAAGTAAGAACTTGGACCGCCATTGGCTATAGAGGTCGCTGCTGCACCAGTAAAGTTTATTTTTTGGACAACATCATCACTGCCTATCCAAATCTTTTCTGTAGAACCATAGAACTCAATTCCAGCACCTTGTGAAAAGTTAACATTTACTAAAGTTCCTATTAGAGATGGGGAATCATAATTAGGGTTATCAGTTCCAGTGTTTTGTATGACTTGAATCTTGTAAAGTTCATCGTCAGTATTACTATTCTTGACTGCATAAACATAAGTATCAAACGGGGTTGCTCCCTCCGTCCTTTGTTTCATGGCTACAATCGGACCACCAGAAATTCCTTGCCCAGAAAGAATACTTGTAGGTTGTTCCATCCAAGTTAAATTTCCAGGCTTTGAATAAGGGTCATAACCCCACGAAGTAGCGAATTTGGCAAGACCAGACTTAATATCCCCGTCATTTCTGCGGGTTAATGGTCCACCGAATTCTGTGATTGTGATTGTTTCTACTTTTTCCATATTATACACCCATTAAAAGCCAGTGATTAGCTGCTCCACCTGCCGCAGAATGCACCACCACCAGTTTAGGGTCGGAAGCAGTTCCTGCGGTATCAGCGTGAAGAAAAGCATTGGTATCATCTTTTTGTCCAGCAGAATTGCTTGGTTCAGCATTATCAACATCGCCACTATATCTTAATCCAAACTTTGATACTCCTGTTTTGGTTATGTTTGCTAGTCCACTCGCATTTAACGCAAAATCGTTGTATTGGTCTACTGTGATATTACTACCAAGAACTCTTGTCGCTAAATCAGTTGTGCCAAAATCACCATAATCATAGTCACCATCAGCGATTGCCGTGTTAGATGCAGGATTAGATGTGTTGATAGCTATTGACTGTCCCCAATTAGCAGCACTAACTAAACTGGCATAAAGAGATAATGTGGCTGATGAAATCGTATCTGTATCTGGTAGAGCAGAAGTATCAAATAAAACAATAATCCTTCTCATATTTCTCCAATTTGTTCCGCCAGAATCATTTGAAAGAGCAACCTGAAAATTGACGAAATTATTATTATCAGAAGAACCTGTGCCAGTAGTTGTAGTCCTGATTGTGTTCCACGATTCATTTGCAGCTGCCCTAAATACCCATCCATCAACACTTGTAGATTCAGGGTCAGCATCAGGATAAAAGGTAGAAGTAGTATTTCCAACCTTACCTAAAATAACCTTTCCACTATCCTTGCCAACAAGACCGATTGTGTGTACCAAGTCCTGTCTAATAGCTTCAATTGGGTCTTCTCGTAGTTTTATAGTTGTGGTTACTCCTTCTATTGTGCTTGTCCTAATAATGTCCCCGTTTGGGTCATAGACCAAAACGGGGGGATTGAACACCCTAAACCTTTCTATTTCAATGGAACCATCACTGAACCCTAATTGTTTTCCATTTTTCCAAGCACGAGCAAAAAATTCTATGCCGTGTTGCCCATTAACTTCAATGACACTTAGAGATTGGATTTCAATTTCTAAATCACCTTCAATGAACTTCCCGACATGATTAAATTTGGCTATTTCAGTAACCTTAATTTGAGCTTTCTCTTTAGCTGATTTATTTTGGAGTAGGTCGTTAATCATTAAGGAGCTTTGAATCCCTTGACCGTAGCATACAGCGTAGATGTCGCTGTCGCCGCCTGAATACCAAAGGTTTCGTTAGCTAAAGTACGAATTGGAGTTGTAAGTCCTGGCAAGTTTGAACCTGAACCTGCCGGGGCGATTGTGTAACCGAGAACAGAAGCACCGCCACCTGATGAGAAGGTCACCAAAGTCGCTGCCGCACCTGTGTTCGCTATCCAAATATCAGTAATGTAGTTTCTAAGTCCAGCACCGGCAGCTGCCACGAGAGTCGTAACAGAAGTGCTTGTAAGAGAAACGTATCCCTCAATACGGGCTTCTTCAGGTGCGATTGTTGTTAGTATTCGTCCAGCAGAATCAAGCCCGATTGGGGTGAAATCTAAATTAGCAGACACAAAAGAGGCAATCGTATCATTCCTAACCCCCAATATGTAATTTCCACGATCTCCTGGAGAATATCCTGAATCGGCTGCAGTACTACCCCTAACAGGCACTGAACCAATTATTGAAGCTCCGACAGTTCCAGACACCGAAGGAGTCCATGCTCCGCCTTGAAAAGCTATAACCGAACCAGGAATAATACCTATATTAACCGTACCAGATATTGAAGGTGTATTACCGATTGATATGGTACTTCCTACTGTCACTAATCCGTGTACTGAGGCTTGGGGAATATTGCCAATATCAACTATTCCTGAAACTGAACCTAAAATTCTCCATGGATTAGTTCCTTGAAGTGTTGTGACAGAACCTATAACATTGGCTCCATTTAAAAGCATCACTGAGGAGTTCTCTGTGGTTATGGCAGCGGTTACTACTTGACGATTAGCACCTCCGACAATGCTGGATTCTATTGTGATTATTGACCCGTGTGCATCACGGACTTCGAAATTTGCCATTTTAATCTATTGGTTTAGCGACTGAAGTCCAACTTGAATTCGTTGGTTTTGAGACGTTAATCCAATCAGTTAGTATAATATCTTGTGAATATGTTAAGCCTATTGGTCCCATATAATATCCAACACCGATTGTTCCGCCATCCGAAGGCTTAGATACATTGGTGTAGGTCGCTCCTGTTGGTTTTGAAACATTTGTCCAAGGCATCAGAATTCAAATCCTGTTAGCGAAAGACCAGTAGCCTGAATAGGCTGCTGACTTCCTCTCGACAACGTGGAGATTATTTGTTTTACTCGTTCTTCGTATTTTAAATTAAAAGCAAGTCCTTCATCTACTTTACCTAGCGAATAAAGGTAATCGGAAGCAATTCTCCAACCTATGGCTCGGTAATCAAGACTCTCAGGATATGAGATTGTATTTCCTACTGCTGTATACTCAGTCGGTTTTAGGAAATAAACTATTCGTATTAAAGAAGTAACATTATGAGCTGAAGTTGGAGTTGGGAATATCTCAAACCAATCTCCCCTATCATCAAAATACGGTTGAGACGGGCTGGCATTGGTTCTTATCCATCCCAGAGATTTATTTCCTGGTATGTTTGAAGCATCTAATTGAGTTGCTGTTAAGTATCCGTCGGCATTTGTAGAAGCGTAGTTAAGTTCAATAGACTTCAGCCAAAACATATCTGTTGGGTAAAGATATGTTCCAGTAGTAGTACTTCCGTCTCTGTAGGATTCTTGTAATTGTGAAGCATCAACTCCTGCCGATATTAAACGTCTTCTAAAATCAACCAACGCTTCGTTGGCAAATATAATCCCATTACCGTCTGTCAGACCATTTGAGTCTGTTTGGGATTGGGTTCGGCTAAATGATAATACGTCTGATAATACTGCCATAATTTATTTTTTTGAATGTCTTTTATAGTGGCACCCCCGACAGAGAGTGCGTCCGTTATCTATGGCTAATCTCAATTCTGGATATAATGCGAATTCTTGGATATGGTCGGCTTGTAAATTGCCACTTTTATCATTACCGCACCAGATACAAGCGTAGCCATCTCTCTCGAATACTGCTGTTCTCCATAATCTATATTCAATCGTGTTTTGAAAATTTGACTTAAATGTTCTATTCTTCTTTGCTATTCCACCTCTCCAAAAATTATGTCTCCCGCTCGCAACCAGTTCTTTCATCTTTCTGCTATGTTTAATCCGTAATTCTATGGGCCGTTTTCTGCCAGTCATCCATTTACCAATCCCTAACTTTTTGCAACTTTGACTAATTCTTTCTTTAACTTCTTTAGGACGGGGCAATTTATAATAACAAACTAAAGAACAATACTTTCTGTTTTTCCAAAGTTTATAGCTGGAATCGGGGTCTTTCCGATATTCTTTACCACAAACTACACAAATTTTGGTGGGCATATTTTTTTATGTTCTGTGTCATATCTCCTATTTTACCACAAATAAGAGATATTGACAAAACATAATACCTATTATGTATTACTTGCGGCCGACTCCACACGAGCTATACGAACGGTCCCCACATTATCTTCGAACCTCGTGGCACCCAAAGTAACTTTACCTCCGATTGAAGTGTAAAGGTTCAAGGCATTAGAAGAGTCAGGAGTGTTGGTTACAATCGCTTGCGGTTCCTGGAAGTATCCCCAGCCGAAAGCATCTTGTGATAAGACGGTAGTTGGAAATACTGGAACTGTTGAGTTAAAGTAGTTCTGATAAGCACTTCTCAGGTATCTAATACCTCTGAAGTCTCTCATTGCACCTTTTCTCAAATCATCAACAGAAGTGTACCTTCCGACATCTACGAATCCACCTGTCTGAGTGTTATTCATAAGGTCTGATTCTGGTCTCGGATTGATGACTGCGACAAAGTATGAACCATCGAAGTATTTAGCTCCGGCTGCGTTTGAAGCAGCAAGCACTGTGTATGCTTCTGACATATCTGCCTGGGTCAAAAGGTCTCCTGCGGCTAAGCCAGCTCGTGAAGTTTTGTTTCCAGAGTAAATAACACCGTTAGTTCCGGAGTTTACTATTGTCTGAAGACAAGTATCAACTAATCTGGCTAAAGCATTTCTGACGTGCATAGTACAAGCATCAACCGTTTCAATGGCTGAATTCTGAACTAAGAGGTCGGAAATCTGTACTAATACTCCATACTGGGCAGGCCCAGTGCTGAATGAAGTAGCACCCCAAGTGATTGCGGTCGGGTTAGTTCCCTCTGTTATCGCTGCAACACCTATTGAAGATGATACAGGGTAACCACCGGCTTCGTCGGCATCTCCACCTTGGATTGAACCGTTTGCACCAAAGACTGAACCTCCACCAGCTAATGAACTAGGTCCACCAACGGTGAGCATAGATACATTTATTCTTACTGGAACTTGGTTAGTCTGAGGAAATACAATTCTGTCATATCCTTTGGGGGCATCACGCCTCTTACCGAGTCTTGCATATTGTAGGTCTGGCTCTAATACCTTAATCTCATCTGAGATGTAAGATACGAGAAGTTCTGAGGTATTGGTTCCTGCACCACCCCATCCAGTGCCTCGTACTGTTACTGGCATATTTTTTTAAACTCTTGGAAAGTTAGTTTAGCTGAATGTCGCCACGCTGTTCTGCTTCTAATAATAAGTTCCGTTTCTCTTCCCTATTCATCTGGGAGACTTCTTTTCGTCCTCCAGTTATGGGTTGATTGACGGCTGCTGAACCTCCTGCAACGTTATCAATGTGGATTTCTTTCTGAGATGCTGTTAGTTTACCCTCAGATGCCAACGTTGATATGGTTGCGTCTTCAATGGAGTATCCTTTTAAGACTTTCTCCTTAATCTTGTCCTTAAACGGGGAAGCCTCGGGATGTTTGCTTAATTGGTCTCCAAATGAATTAAGGAACTCAACTTCTTTCTGAAGACCTTCTGCTTTCGCTTTGTCTTCAGCTCTTAGTCGCTTCTCAGTGTCTCGTTCTTCTGCTATAGTCTTAACTTTTCCAGAGAGGTCTTTAATTCTTGTTTCTACTTTATTTTCCTTTTCAATTTCTGTGTCAAGTTGTTCTAAATCTAAATCTTCTGGCATATTTTACAGTGACATAAGTGCCGAACTTATCTCACGAATTAGTCTTATTTCAGTTAATCAAATGACTAGGATGACTAACGATTTACCTGGAATCTCTTAATGTGCTTGTCTGAGCATTCATACGAATTACAGACAACTACTAACTTATTAGGGTTGTCTGGGTGTCCGTGTATATTCAATACTGATTTAAGAACTACATCTGTGGGGTTTTTAGCCTCATCACAGTAGGAGCATCTCATCTCACCCATGCCCCTGAAATGGTCGCATAGTTGATATTGAAATTGACTCGGTACATTCTTGTCCAGGATACCGCACCATTCACAGACACCGCCCCTAATTTCGGGATAGCGTTGTGTATATGGCACTGTATGATTCCCCTGGCGTTCTATCGTCTTGTTCACTGGAGCATTGTAAGGCTCCGTCCTTTGGGTTTGGTTCATTTTGTTTGTTTTTTAAGGTTTTCTATCTCTAGCCTCTTTTGATTTGAAATCTTTTTGAGGTCAGAGTATTTTTTTGCCCACTCTATCTGACCTTGTAGCCGATAGATTTTAGGCAAACTTACTTCTACTTTACTTGCTTCGTCTCTTAACTGGCGTTCTAGTTTGTCCACTACTCCATTAAGGAATAAGTCTTTAAGTTTTCGCCAATCTTCATTAGCTTCAACCCTGTTGATTGCTTCAACAAGTTGGGCTAATTCTCCTTGTTTCTCTTGGAGAAAAGATAGTCGACTATCTTCTTTTTCCTCTAATTGTATATCAGAGTTGTTCATTAGCGAGAACCTGCTTGACTTTGGGCATAAACTCGGACACGCTCGTTCAAGATTGATGTAACGGCTGAAGTATATCTTAGGAAGATTCTTCCTCTCTGTGACATGATTGGTAAACCTGAAAGCTGTTTTGAACCAAGTGTTGAAGCACCTGCTGAACCGATTGCGTTTAATGCAACACCGACGTTCGTTGTACCAACTGCACTTGTCTGGGTCTCGACATTGGAATTAAATCCAAATCCAGTGACAGGCACTGTGAGCCATTCTGCGGTCACAGCATTGTTTGCGTTGGAAACAATACTTGTTCTTGCGACATCATACCAAGTTGTACCTCCGTCATCTGTCGTCTGAAGGGTTGCTGAAACTGCACCAGCCAAAACTGAGGCTGTGAACTTAACTACAACTCCGTCAGTATCTTGTGGGAGGTCAAATGTATGTGCTACTCCGCCTACTGTTGAAGCTGGACCTGTAGCATTAACTGTGCTGTTATTTACATCTAATACTCCTTTGAGTGGTAATCGTATACTCATTTTTATTTACTTAACTTGTTAATTGGTTTATTTTGTTCGACCCCTTGTAGCAAAACCGACCCCTTGAGAGGGTCGGTTCGCTTACCAATGAATTCCACTTGACTAAAATCCATTGGGAAGCTAGCTAACCCTCCCAAAACGTCAAGTGTAATTGTTATAAGGCTTATGTTGTTTCTATTTTAAATCTTTGTTTAAAACTGTGCGGTTAATACACTTCCGATGCCTACAATGGTCTTGAAGGCTACGGCTGGATATAAACCAAATTTTCTATTTACTCCCATGATACTACCACTGGATTGTACATTGGTGACTATAGGAACTACGACTCTCCTTAAAGTCCCTGCTGGAACTATGAAATCATAATTAGCCGTGCCGAAAGCTGTTATTACGCTCGTACCTGCAACTGATGAGTCTACGATTGCTTGGCTTAACCATTTGCCAGCCGCTGTTGCGGTTACTGCTACAACCTCTAGTTCGGTGGTATCGTGAGTTAATAAAAGAATTGACGAAGTTACGGCAGTTTCATGGTTCTGGCGTGCTAAAGCTGGTAATGCTGGTGCATACCCTACTTTTACTTCGCCTTGTTTTCCAAATGGTGTTGCTGGATATATCTCTCTCATTTATTGACTGGCGTTTGCATCTCCTGTTTTAGCGGTGCTGTCGCTTCTGTTGGAGATAAACGCTGTTTGTTAATTGGTTGGTTTGTAGGAGTTTGGGTCTGTTCTGATTGACCTTCATTTACCATTATATCATATTTTGCCCCCGCTGCATATTCTTGATGTTCTGCAATATGGAACCAAGTGGCTAAAGTCTTCGGCATAACCATTTGGTGCATATAAATATGCGTCATGTGGTCGTCTGTCTGGGAAACTTTAGGATACTTGTTCTCTTTGAGCATTTCGTTCTCTTCTACAGCGTGTATTTCATCAAGCGTATCTGGGAACATTACATCAATTAACGATGGGTCTTGCAAAAACTTAGGGAAGAATATGTGCTTATTGAAGTTTCTCATACCCTCTGGTCCTAATGTTGTAGCAAGTTGTGGATATAGGTTTATCAAGTCTCTCCTTAGCACTAATTCTTTGTACTCAGCTTCCTTAGCAGAGTATACCATAACTCCAGGTGGGAAATCAGTCTGAAAGTCTGACATCTGTACCTCTTCAGTCTTCACTCCTTTAACTCCTACTATGTTAGCCATCTTCGACCCGAAGTCTTCACCATACCTCTTGTAACGATGAAACCAATGGCTCCAAAATTCACTCTCTCCGAATTGCATAACCTTTGACTGTAAACTCTGAGCCATATCGTTTAACTGCTGGTCTATGGCTGCTTCTGTGGCTGTGTTGGAGAGTTTACGGGCTTCTGGCTGAGCAACTGTTCCCGTACCCATTGGTTCGTTGGCTTCGGTGGTCAGGATTGATATAAAGTTCAAAAGTCCTGCATCCATTGGGTTGTCCTTATTCAATGGTGCTATGGCATCTATAACATCGTTGACTGGAATATGCTGGTTTATCTGCCTATTAAAGAGTTGAGTTACATCATTAACTTTATCGGGGTTGTAGAGGTATAAAGGATTGGCTCGGTCTTTGGCAGCAATATACGCAAGGTTTAAAAGAACTGACTTAGCTCGGTGCTTATCTTCTAACAAGTCTGCTATTGAAAACTGAATTGATGAGTGTGGCTCTCTGAATGCTTGTTTGACTACAATCGGCCACTTAGAACCAGAGTCAATCATTGTACCATTAGGGGCTGTTATCTGTTCGCCATCTTGTAAGTCTAGTTTCTGTTTAAAGAGATACGGTTCTATACTGAAATCCTTATCTACCCAATAAACGCACTTATCCCCTTTTTCGTCATAGCCATAGAATTCGAGTATCTGATAAACATCTCCTGCTTTTGTATCAGTAGCCATCGCTGTACCTTTCTTGGCTTGGTCTCTTTTAATCTTGTAGTCCCATAAGTACGTATCCACGCCTGATGGGATGTCTTCGACTCTCTTAACTCCAGTAATAACTCCAGCCTTTATGAGCTTCTTGAGTTCCCATTTATTCTTGGTTACCCATTTCCAGTAGTATCGCCAATCTTGGACATTATCAAAATAAGGGTCATATCCAAAAGCTAACGGGTTGATTACTGACGGCTCCATTACTTTACGCTTCTTGTTAAATCTTAGGGTCTCTAAGTATCCTTGCCCAAAGAATAAAGCATCCCATGTCCAATCATAGTCTATCTTGGCTTTCTCCATCTCCAAGTAATCAGACTGGGCTAAAATGTTGTAAGAATTCAGTTGGTCTTGAAGAATACCTTGTGAGGGTAAGAACTTAACCTGTATCTTGTCGTCGTAAAGAGATGACATAATTCGGTTGAATAGCGTGATTAAAAGCGTTGAAGAGATATTCTGGTCTCCACGATTTAGATTATTTAAAAGAACCAACTGAGAGACCTGTCGTCTCTTACGTTGCTGGAGGAACTCAAACGATTCTTCATACCTACTGCGAATATCGGCTAATGTCACTTGGTCTTGGGGTCAAGTTTCCCTCTTAATTGCTTATGTAATAGTTCTGGGTTTCTATCCTTTTCACTGAATATGACTCCTTTGGCTGCAATACACGGGATGAAAATCTGATAAAAACCTTTCTTACTATTAAGTATAACACGTGGCGGATTACTTTCCAATGGTCTTAATCCATCTCCCCATAAAACAGTCTCAATTTGTTTAGCATGCGAGTTGAATAGGGCTTGTTTGCCAGGAAAGTGCTGTCTCTCAGGATTCATCTTAAATGTGAATACTCGTATAACAACAACTCCACCACCGCCTGGGTCAATTAGGGGTGTTGTGTCAGTCTCTAATTGACTGGCATACTCATATCCTTCAACACCTGTACCTGGTTTGATTTCTCCTTCTACGTCTACTAGTTGTTTTTGTATTTTTTTTATTTGTTGTCCCATATTTCTATTGTTTTATCATAAAAAGGTTTATTGCCCATTGCTTTCATGATTCGTGAACTCCTAACCGTTTGGTCGTTTACTGCCATTGTTAGAACTGCGGCATCAACTACATTTGGTGAAGCGATACCATCTCTGAATAAATCCTCTTTGGGTTGAATTATTATCTTGCCGTCCTTGTTCTTGTACTTGACGACTTCTAATTCGTTCCAGCCATAGTCCTGCTTAACTTTGCCACCACCGACTATCCACTTTCTTAGTCTGAAGTGCCACTCTGATTTTAAATTCTGATATTGGTCGTCTTCGCTTTTTTCATTAAATGCTACTCCCCTTACATTGTAGCCCATATCTCTAAGCCTATCGAATACTCCTTGACCGATACCCGTTTTGTCTACGACCCACATATCTACCTTATACTCTCTATTTAAATCTATGACCTTACTCACTAAGTCCATTGTGTTCTGTAGCTTCTGATTAAACACAACTTCAATCAGATTAGGCGACCTAACAACTATAGCTGAGTTGTCTCCACCTGCGGCTGGGTCTATGCCTCCTATTATAAATCCTGCGTGTTCTGTTTCATTGCTTAGGCTTGCTTGAAGCTCTCTATCGCTTACTAATCGGATATAACCTTTCTCATCCATTCCCTCGTCAAAAGCGTCCCAGTTGCCCTCTAAATAAGCCCTACGTTGATTGTCAGGCAAAGACTCAAGGCTTGTGTAGTATTCTTTAGGTAAGTGAGGATTGTCTGTTGGTAGAGCTGGAACAAATACAAACTCGTATTGCTCTTTCTCGTTAGGTGGAAACAGTCTTTTAACCCACATGTTCTTTACCCACGCTTCGCCTAAAGGATTACACCCAGCCAAGAATCTCACATCCTTAACTCCAGGCCACCTATGTCTACTCCTTAACATATCAAATGTTGTCTTTGGGTTTCTGTTTATCTCATCTATCGCTATAACAGCGAATTCAACAGATAAATACTTTTCAGGCTCATCTAAGTTTCTAAATGCTAGGATGCCAGAACCATATTCAGGTGCTAATGTAAATTCCTTCTTCTGTTCATTCCAAGTACCAAGCCATTTAGGGAATTCAAACTTTACTTTAGTCAGATGTCTGTCGTTTAGTGAAGGATAATCCTCACAAAATAGTCCGGCTCTGATTCCTTTTATTCCGTACTTAGCGTGAAACTTTATCAACCAGTAAATACATGACCATCTAAGCCAATAGGATTTACCTGACCCTACAGAACCTCCGAATAAGACAAACTTAAACCTCTTAGAGGCATCTAATGCTTCTTGTTGTTTTGCAAAGAATGAAGTTAAAGTACTAAACTTGATAATTTCGCCCTCCATAGGTTGGTGTCATTCTGTGGCAATCTACGCAAAGAGTTCTTCCATTTGATAGTTCGAACCTTAGCTCAGGATACCAAGCGAATGGTTTAATATGGTCGGCTTGTATTCTTACTCCTCTTTTATGGCATATCTGGCATGTGTAGTCATCTCTTTCATATATTGACTTCCTCCATTTTGTATAAGCCCACGACTTTCTAATTGATAGATTCTTATCTGGTTTGTATGTGGGAGTCCTATAGGAAACTGCCATACATTTTATAGAACAGTAGATACCCATCCCTTTTGTTTTTTGTGAACCACTTACCTTAAAATCCTTAGAACAAACCTTGCACTTTTTAATTACCACACCAACCCGTGTCTGATTTATACCCCTACAAGCTACCGAACAAAACTTCTTAGTCTTTCTTCTTCTCACTGAACCATAAGCAAATATCTCTTTGCTACAAATCTCACAGTCCTTAGTTTCTGGTGGTTTTCTATTCATCTATATGAACTATCATGGCTTTTACTTCACCGCTTAATTCAGTATCTTGTTTAGGTTTGTTTTCTCCCATCTCCCAAACAGTCTTTTTATCAATACCTTCCATAAACTCAAGTTTCTCTTCGTCTGTTAAATCTCTCAAATATTCTTTGGCAAATTCTTTTAAAGACTTAGTTCCTTTGGGTCTACCGCTAGGGTTACCACTTTGGCCTCTCTTAAACACATGAGGTTGTAATTGAGGCGGAACTTTACTGATATTTCGCTGTTCACCAGCTAATTCTTCATTCATGGTCTTAAATACTTAAACTTATCCTTTAATAAGCCATTAATTCTAGTATATCTAATTAAACAATAAGCTATAAAATAGATTGGCAACGCAAATAAGAGTAAAGACAATACTATTAAACACTCTAGTAATATTTTTAATTTCTTATTCATGTCTTAGTAAATGCTTATATTTATTCTCGTTTTCTTTTAGGTACTTTGGCCAGTTTTCCTCATCAATCTTATATTCAAATCCTCTACCCAAGAAGTCTTTGTTGTTAGTGATATTATTCTGTAAGTTGTCAAGCACCCAATCATTAGCGTAGCTGTCTTTAGTATATGAATCTGTTAGCTTATCTTTAACCTTTTCATGACCACCCATGCTTGTAAAATGCCAGCCAGAATAGAATGGAGTTATTGGTGAATTAGCTCTCAAATGATTCAAGCATTGGTCTTTAATATGTTTATATTCCCCATACAAAGTTCCCGCAAATTCCTCATTGGATAGATTATTAAGCCAGTAGCTATATACTCTTAGTTTAACTTTATTAAGGTGTGGTCTTCTGGCATCAGGTATTAATAGCCTAGAATCGGTCATGTCATATATCTCATCACAATCTCCTATGAAAACCACGTCCTCGTCCTTTAAATCAGTGAGGCAGTCCTTAATACTTTCCTTCATGCAAAACTCTCGTATCCAATGTTCCGCACCTTTGCCATATTGAGTATTAGGACTTGATTTGGCTAAATCCTCGTATTTAGACCATGTGTCCTCAGTTATGAAATAACTCGTTACCTTGGGCAAATTCTGGTTAAATAGGCGAGTTCTGGGCTTGCCACTAAAGGTCTTGTCAAACTCTATAACTCTAAATCCATCCACTAAATCCTTGAGAATCTCGTATCTTATCGCAAAAAGTTCTCT
>ERZ1292632.1915-Hain-H43-01um-R2-1915-length-18679-cov-133_pt1 | contig 18679 bp, 34 predicted proteins | sample MGYA00564407_ERZ1292632 | MGnify/ENA primary metagenome ERZ1292632 (study PRJEB36523, sample SAMEA6512637) | groundwater metagenome | collected 2019-01-08 | study: AquaDiva: Metagenomics assemblies of 32 groundwater samples | reverse complement strand
AAGAAAAACTCTCGGCGCGAACCAGAAAACCGAGAGCATGACCCTGCTACACTCAGGTTTCGGGCAGTCCCTCTTCTTCTGGGCCTTGTCGGCATCAAGACTGCGCTATCACGGATGAGGGCCATCAAAACGATGGGCCCGATAGAGATGGCGGCAATGCCGAATCAATCGTTCCGAGTGGGCACGCGCCCGCTACGCGGCGGAATGGAGGATATCGAGGCATGACCTTTCCCGCCGACAAGCTTCACCGCATCTTCGCGCTCCAGGACCAGCAGCGAAAGTCGAAAGTTGAGCAGGAAGAACTGGCTCAACTGGAGAAGGAATGGGCCGACGCCTGCGACGCCCAGAACGCACCGGGGATGAAGTGGCTCGTCACGACGGGGCGGGGCTGGCGGCGGGCGATGCGACTACTGAAAGCAAAAGGAGGTGATGTCTTGAGATAACTGACAGTCAGAGTGTAGCCAAGGCGCTGTAAAACTATGGGTGAGTGGGGCGAAACTCCCATGGCCTGTTAAAAGCGAACACGCCCCTTACGAGTACGCGAAGGAAGGAGGTGATGACATTGACGAACGGAAACGCGCCCTGGAAGCTTGTAAGGGGACTGATCTTGACTACGTTAACATCGGCGGCACTAACCGCTGGTGCGGTAGTGGAGCCGCTGTCCCTGAACCAGACCGACAGGCCGCAGATCCGCCCGCGCAAACGGAGTCCGGCACGCGCGGCGGGCTGGTAAAACCGGACGTAGCGGGGGACTCGCGAGGGTTCCCCGCCGACTTCTGTCAACCGACCTTCATCCTCGTCGCCTTCGCCCGCCCACCCTTCGCGCCGAGTTTGCGCCGTTGCTCGTCGGTCAGATGGTCCAGCCCAAACCCACTCGGCGCTCGCGGGTGTTTGACCTGCGCGCCATAACTCGGCCGCCCCCACGCGCTCTCGACGGGCATCCGCACGTTGGGCATCCGCGCGAGGCCCGGCGCGAGCTTGCCGCCGGCGACCAGAACGCGGCAGGGGCCAGCGGGGGAGCCATCCTCCGCGGCCATCCGCGCTTCGGTGTGGTACGGCCGGCGATAGGCGTCGTCAGCCATACCTGCTCCGCTGCTCCCGCAACTCGACGCACTCCGCGGCGGGACAGTGGGCGCCACAGTAGGCTACCACCTCCGACACCGGCTCGGCGCCCTTGAGGCGCGTCGTGCGCACCATATGGCTGGGGCTGGCCCAGACGCCACACTCGGAACACATCCGCGCGAACTCGTCGAGCCGATGCTCCGGCAGGCCCAGGGCGAGGCATCGACCGTGTGGACAGCGGCGATCAGACACCGATCACCTCCACGGCATTCAGCGGGAACGTCTGCCAGCCTGCGCCATCGCCCAAGTTCACGCGCCACCTCGTTCGCACCCGCTTCCCCAGCCCCTCGCATCCGCAAAACTGCGAATATCCGGCGCTGACCTTGACCTGTTGGTACGGCGGGGGTGGGGTCCTCGCCGACTTGCGAATATAATTGGACCGACGCGGCGGCCCAATCTCACCCCGGATCTGGCACCATCCGCAGCGGCCGTCGTCCGTCCAGGCGATGTACGGCTTCCCACGGGCCCGGCAGTTCGATTCGTGGGGGCAGAGAGCAGGCTCATGCATACAACCCATCCTCACGTATCCCCTTTGGATTGCATGTCGTACACGGGACTGGAGGATCTCCGTGTATGCATTCATCCTGCCCATGGCAGAGATCATCCGGGCAACGAACCACCCAACCTCGGCCGCCACACTCGTAGCAACCTCCGCCCGGCTCATCTTCGTAATATTGATCGTCCCAAAGGCTCATAAAATACCCATTTGCCCATTCCGTGCGCAGAATGGGGCCTTCTCTGCGTCGATGGTGTCCTCCGTGTGGTCAACGGCTACCCTCCCCCTGTCGTCGATACCTATGCCAAAGCCTTGCGGGGGAATCATGGTCGTAGCAGTCCCCCGCGTCAGCCGTTCAACCACACGACGCGCCTTGGCCTTCGCCAATTCCCGTTCCAACCGCGCCATGAACTCGTGCGCCCACAGGACCAGCCCGGTGCAGGGGTGTTCCGGCGGCCCGAGAACGATCCGCGCCGCGGCAAGATTCGTGCGGTCGTATTGCCGGCGGGACGAGTTGACGGTCGGATTGCTCATGCGTGACCACCCCCTGGTCTCCACTGGCGCTCTGGAGAATGCCGATTCCCAAAAGCCTTTTGCGCCTTGTCCAATTCTGCCAGCGCGTCCCCGATGGCCTGCCACTCCGCGCCGAGCGCGCGTTCCGCGGCGTCACGGAAATTCAGCGCGGCGTCTCGGTCGTCCCGATCCCCGTCGGCGCGGGCGATCTCCAAGTCTGCGCTCGCCTGCCGGCACCGCTCGACCAGGGCGGCGAGTTTGGCTAGGTCGGCTTCAGTCAGCATGTCTCATTCCTACCCTTTCTTCCAGCGCGCGGAGCAAGCAGTAGTGCTCAGCGCTGGAGACCTCCAGTAAACTCACACGGTTCCGAAGTTCCCGTAACTCGTCGCGGTAGTCTCGGTGAACGTCCTGCCGTTGCCGCGCCTGGTCTCGGACGACATATTCCGGCCGCTTCATTCGCTCCTGCCTGGACTTCACAGCCTTGAGAGCGGCGACGGAGCGGGCTTGTGGGTCCTGGTGACTGATCATGAGTCTAAAACCCCGCAAATCCTTCTGACGGAGGCCGCTGGCTACAGGGGCATCGCTCTTGCGCTGTGTGGATCTCCTGAGTATCACGATCAATCTGTGGCTCCAGGCGACGCGCTTCAGCCTCGGTGAGGCGCTGATATTTCCATCGCGTCGTTTCGAACTTGGTCACAAGTACCCAGATTGTGCGCCACCCTTCCATACAGTTTCCGCATATACCTCCAGGTGGCTGCACCACGCCCTCATAGGACACCCGGATGATGCTCTCGCAGCTTGGAGAGTTCCCTCCGCCTTCTCGAATCGACCGGGCGATCTTCTGGGCGTGCTCATTGTCTCGCGCCCGCTCAGAGAGGGTATCCGCCAGTGCCCCGATGGCCTCAAAGTTCCCGCGCGGGAATCCGGGCATCGTGTCGAACTGGAGAACCAGTTTCACGCAAACTTGCTCATCTGCTGGCATTGTTTTGCATCACCTCCAAAACCTTCTCGGCGGTACGGTTGCCGGTAGTACTTGCCTTTGTCGGTCGCTCGTCCCACGTCCCAAAGGCCCCGAATTCTTGGATGTGCTCGTAAAGGCATGGCTTTTTCGGGATAAAGTCCTGGCGGTAGTAAACCGCCCACGCCTTGATGTTTTCTTCAACCCGGATGCGAAGTTTCGGATCTTCAATCTGAGGCATAGTGGCAAGGGCCTGTTGGGCTTGTTGCGGAAACCTCGGGATGGGCCAAAGCTTTAGTAGCCCAGTGAACCAACTCGGAAAGTCGAAAGATGGAAATTCGATAGGTTGGGTTGATTTTCGCTCAGGCTTCGGCTCAGGCAAAGGCAAAGGCTCAGGCAAAGGCTCAGGCAAAGGCAAAGGCAAAGGCTGGCTAGTTTCAGGATAGGATATGCTAGCATTTGGGGTGTCACATGCTAGCACGATGCTAGCATCGTGCCGTACAAAGTCTAGCCCGCGATTCTTCAAAACCCGGCCTACAGTCTGGTCAGCATGGTCTTTCCAATCATGCACATAGAGGCGATGGCAAGGGCACCGGTGAAGCCACTCGGACTCCACTAAAGCGTCAATCAAAATAGAGGGGTCGCCGCGCCAGTCAATTTCTCGCGCTATGTCACAGTCTGCTAGTCTTCCGATTGCTCCGTCTGGTGTGTATCTTGCTACCAGATGCCACATGGATTCCAACAGCCCGACCCCGGCGTAGTTGGGTTTGCGAAGGATGCGGCAGAGGCGTTTAGTCTTACGATGGCTTGGTGTGCCGCGCTTCATTGGCCCTCCTGTATGGGCTTGCCGGAGGGCGAGAGTACAGGCTCTCGCCCCGTGGTCCGGCGATCAGTGAAGATCCGGGAGCTACCCGGTACAGCATCCTCACTGAAAGTGTATCATACCAGAGCATCCAACTCAACCCCTTTTCTTCGCCCCCGCTCCGGCCATCGAACCGGCGGAAACTGAAGCATGAACCGCTCGATAAACTCGTCCCGCGCAGCTGGCGTAGTCCCCCGCACAGCTTACTCCCGCCAAGCTTCTTCGGCGAGCCGCTCCCGCCGCAACTGCTCGCCGCGGGCGGCGCTGGCGCGGTAGGATTGTTGACGGCGATCATTCCGATTCCGAGAACAGCGTCATAGGGGCGCGAGAATATCCAGCGGCTCAAATCCGCGGGGCTTCGCCTCGACGATCTTGGATGCCAGAATCTCTTCGTACGTGCGCGGCTCGCTCATAATCTCCAACTCTTCCCCCATCCAATCCTCCAGTCCCATTTGCGCGCTCGCCAGATCGCTCGCCGTCGCCAACCGCCCCGCGTTCGGATGCCACGGTGGACACACGCCAGAGCGCAGCGTCTCTGCGCATGACGCCTGCTCCACGCGGCACCGCTTGATCTCAGTCACAGTAGCTCCGATGGCACCGCGTGCAGCCCGTCACCCACGCTCGCGGCCAGAGATCCCGGTACAGCGCGACCAGATCCGTGCCACAGCGCCAGCAATAGCCCCACCACGGCGCGTAGTCGGGTTCACCGGGGTACTCCAGCCGGAACTCCACCTTGCGCCGCTCGATCAGCGCGCGGCGCTCGTCGGGGGTCATGGGCGGGCCTTCCGTCTCTTGCGCCCGATATGCCACAGGCGGCACCAAGGGCAGAAGTACTTATCAGCGCGGCCCCTGTGACTGCGCGCGATTTCCTCATCCGCTTTGGCTGGCGTCGAGAACCCGTTCTTCGCATGACATTGTTTCCGGTATTGGCGGGTCATGGGTTGCGCTCCGGGTAATAGCACTGCGCGATCCAACGCGCCAGTGTTTCGGGAATTTTAGCGATGTGGGCAGAAGCGGCTTTGCGGGAGTTACTCTTGGAGTTGCCGGTACACATCGCCGATCCATCCCAGCCGAAAGAGCCACCGTAGGTTGCGCCAAGTCCAGCAGCGTGCATCTTCGCCGTCGCTGCTTTCTGCCGCTCCTGTAGTGGCTCCCGGAACCACGCCGCGCCGGAGCCGCGCTGCTTGATTGCCTCTCGATTCATACGCCGCTCCTGGTGGAAGGCTGAGTCGCTGCCAAAATCCCTCTCGCTCCACATCTTCGCCGCGCAACTACCCGGAGATTTCACACCCTGCGCTTCATGATCCAAGACGCCTTGCGCCAAGCCACCGGCAGGGAATGTTCCGTGTCTCAGCCCAGGCACCTTCACGCCCCGCGTCTCATGATCGCCGCCGTTGAAACTCGGACTCGACCCGAGACCATTCTCGAAGGCGTGGAAATTCCGGCCCGGTCGCTTGACGTTCAGCGTGCTCGGCATCAGCGCCGGAACATCGCCCCAGAGGTAGTACGATCCGTAGTGCCACGACGCCCGCCCAACCCACGGCTGCGCACCCCTGACATTCTCAACCACCATCGGGATGTGCCGGCCCGCCGCTTCTGACGCCTCGCACTGGATGCGGAAGCAGGCGTCGAAGAGGGCGGTGCTTGGAAGTTTCGCGGGGTGTTGCGCCTTCCAGAGTTTCCACTGAGCCAACTCTCCGCAGTCCATTTTGCCTTCCGGCTTACTCCACCAGGCCGGGAGCACCTCCGGGACTTCGGCCTTCGCTCGCTTCCACGGTTGTGCCGCGAAACTAAATTCCTGACATGGCGGACTCGCCACGATACAGGCAGCGTCGCGGAACTGCGAGCCGTGAAGCGTGAGCACGTCCTGGAGAACCAGTTCGCATCCTTCGGGAACCAATCCGTGATAGGTCTCATGAACCAAGTCGAAGCCGACTACGCGAAAACCCTCGGCAGCAAATTCGCGCCCCCACCCGAAGGCGCCGGCGAACAGATCGATGCAGAGTGGTTTCATTTGCTCCACAACACCCACAGCCACCAATAGACCGCTTCTTCCGCCGTCCAGCGGTACACCCAGGGCGTCGCCGTCTCGTCACGCTTTATCATTTACGATCCTCCCCCCGCCCGATCACCGCCTCTTCGCGCGGCAGGTCGTGCTCCCACGGGTCGCTGTGGCCAAGCCATTTTCTCGCCGTCGCCAGTTCCGCGTGCAGCCAATCGATGTAGTCAATGGCGGCCCCCCACATCGGCCCCTCCATCTGCCGCACGATGGGCAGCAGGTTGTCATAATAGTGCAGAGCTTGCTCTGCGGTTATTTTCACTTCGGCAACCTCCGGTTCAGAATATGGCACGGACCATTCATGGAAGCACCCCATCAAACAGATCACGTATTATGTTATCCGCTGAGCACTTATCGCAGCATGGGCGCGTCTTGAAGCCGAAACTCCCGCACCTCCTACAGAACGGCCAGAACGTGCCGATGATCGTGGATTTCACGATGAAGCGAGCGCCCTTCCAGTGGCGACGCTTGATACAGCCTCGCAGGAGCTTTAGGCGTGAATTACTCACTTGAGCCTCCGTTTCAGCTTGCGCGCGCGGGGCGCTTATGACGTCAGAGAGCAGGTTCTCGCCACCATGGGCTAACCTGTCGAGTTTTTCGCGCATGTTCATGGCTTCAGCTTCCCACTGCCGCTCGAAGGTGGACTTCCGGGTGGACTTCCGGGCGACTTCCTCTAATCAGCTGTGCTCTCGCAACTCCAATCCTGAACTTGAATCCTCCGAGGTCCTTTGGTGGGCCTTGGGAGAGCTCCTTGCGAAGTGTGCGGAGCTGCTTTCGTGCGCTGGCGCGAATCTGCTTCTGCTCTGAGACCGCGCGTTCCCTGTTCGTCATCTTGTTGCCTCCTTCCACCCACAACAGTAGCACCACCGCCTCCACCCAAGGAACTCTTCGTGCCCTTCAAACGCCTTCCAAAGGGATCCTCTTGATTCGCAGTTGGGGCACTGCACAAACCCCACCAAACGTGCAAGTTTGCGAAGCGCCTGGAATTGGTTCTCTTGCTTTCTCAGGTTGCCTCCATTTGTATGACACTTCTATCCAATTGTCTACCTCTATTATACCATGAAAATGTCCAAAAGTCAATAGAGAAAGTGGGCGGTACATGGCCCACTCCATCCATTCCAATTCCAGTTCCAGTACAGCCTCAGGTAATGGCAGCTCCTCAATGGCAATGGCTTAAGGGGCGAGTTAGGTGAGTGGGTTAGGTGAGTGGATGAAAGGGGGACAAATTCTCAATAAGCTGGGGGAGGATGTAGGGAATCGGAACTTGACTTTCCTGTGAGAAAATCTTGAAACTCCTGTTAACAGAGTTATCTCCTTTCTTTTCATACACTTAACAGGATTACAGAAAGTTAGGAGCCTTTTGCTCTTAAAACACAGAGAATACCAGAAGGGGAGAGAGTGGAGAGAAGAGAGGGAATGTGGAAGGGGAGAAGGCCGGAATACAGAATGGAGGGAAGGGAATATAACAACCTAAAGGCTCTGAGGCTCTGCTTCCTCCATTCTACCATACTCTTTCTGTAAAGTCAATAGGGAAGGTGGGCGCTACTTGGCCCCCAAGTTGGCTCTCCCTGCCCCAATAGAAAAGGGCCCAGCCCACCAACCACCCACCAACCAGTTGATTGACTAGGCCCAAATTCATCCTAACTCATCCGGGCCGGGTGACTAAAGAGGCCACGCCTCATCCACCTCTTTCACAATTTGGAGAAGGGGGTCCATCTTCCCCCACTCCTCTCCCACCCACTTCTTCATCGTTGCCTCCCACTCTCCTGGCCCTTCCCTCTCCGTGAACAGTTCCCCCACCTTCACTCTCCTCTCTTCCAAAGCTGGGTTCATTCCAGTGGTCAACAGCACCCAAACTCTCTTGGTTAACGGGGGATCTCCGTCCAACATAAGCCACTCCAAGAACTCTCCGAAGAGGTTCCAACCCGATTCCAACTCAAAGTACTGTTCAAGCAGCATCACTTGTCCTCCTTCCCTTCAACCCGAATGACAAGTTCCTGCCCATTCAGGCTGTACTCAACGTTCGACATGGGTTTCTCCATGGTCCTCTCCCCTTCCTAGACAGAAAAGATGTAGCCCGTAAGCTTTCCTGAGTGTGTCTTGACCTTCCCTTTCTTCATCAGCCTCAATAGCACCTTGTCAGCTGCCTCACCGAACTGTCGTCGGACAGCAGGAACAGAGATGGCAATCGTCCGCTTCTCTGGACTACCAACGATGAATTCCAGGACAACCTCATCCTGCTCTTCAACTGACAGTCCATCTAATCCCTTTCTGTACACCTTCTTCATGGTCCTCTCCTTCCCTTCACAACCACTCCATGCGAGGCTTCCCTCGTCCTCGCATCCTTCTCTAGGTGGCCACCTTTTCCACATACGTCTCATGGACCGACTCTTTGTCTGTCATGCCGTCCCAGACAACACGCACAATTGGTTTGCCCACCTTCTGGTCCGTCACAACCGTCCCAAGTCTCGTTGCCGTCTCAGGTTTACTCGTCCTCGTGATCAGCTCCCTGATCCCACTTGGAGACAATCTAACCCTATCACCCTTCTTCATGGTATCTTCCTTTTCTGGGAGAAGCCTCCCATGGGGTGGTCGTGTCTTCCTGGTAAGGTAGCCTGTGCGAGGCTCTCACGCCTCCTCGCACTCTCTTCACTCAACCTCAAGTCTCTTCTCCGGCCACATAACGTTTGGCCTGATGTACCATTGAAGTTCTTTTGGTACGCTGTCCCACTTCACGAAGTAGAAGACATTAGCACCTACCTTATTCCACTGTCTATTCTCTCCCACAACCCTAATGGAAATTTCAGTTACCACCCCTTTGAGTAAGAAGTGGCACTCTACCGTCTTCTGTATGGTATGCCCCATCACCTCATCGAACGTTTCCATGTTGTGGAGCTGCACGTAATGCATCATCACAGCCTGGCCAAGTTCAAACCTCGTCTCGATAGTCATCTCGGTCGAAAGCCTCCCGCAGACTACCTTACCTTCCCTACTATTCAATTGTCATGGATCATGCGAGTTGTTAGCTCGCTGGGGTTACCGCGCGTCATTGTTCGCGCAATGCAACCATACGAAGCCACCATCCACCCGAGTGGATGGATGATGGCTTCTCGGTGGCCGCACTACGGCTTCCAACCGTGCAGTTTGGCGGCCGCCTTCAGATTCTTGATGGCCTCCATATTCTTGCGGCGCGCCTTCTGTTGAGCCCGACGAGAATCGAAATACCGATTCACGATCTCGACGATCTCGTTCTCCTCGTAATCGTTCTTGATGCCCTCGAGAGACATATAGACGGCCTCTTGAGTCATCGTGATTTCGATGGACATTGTTGCCTCCAGTTGTCAAGGATCTGAATACACACGTATGTGTGTATGTGTGTAAGGTTTTTTCCTCACAATATCATTATACCATAAATGAAAATTCCAACTTAATTCAATGGAGGGTGGGGCCCCCAAAAACGCATTTGCGTCACGGCGAGCGGAAAGCACCTCCACAATGCGGGCACCCAAAGAGAGTCCCCCGTAGGAGGAGTGCCTGGACCCAAAGGTCTGTGGGGTCAAAACTTGACTTTCCTGAAGTACTTGATTTTACTGTTGACAGGACCATCCAGTTTTTGGTATACTACAATTGTCACCCAGAGAAATTCTTAAAATGACTGACTCGCGGCCACGCACCATCGAGTTCTCCTCAGAGGACTTCTGTTTTGTGGACCCCGCCCCCACCGCCAGAGCACTCCGAGACTCAGTGGTGCGGGTGCATCTGCTAAGGATGGCAATGAGGGGGATGAAGGCGAAGGATGCCGCATTGGCAGTTGGGTGCGGAGAAGTGGTAGCAAGAAGGCATTACGCTGATCGAGAATTCCAGCGGGAGGTCCACCGCCGCATCTCCAAGGCCTTCTCAGAGTCAGATACTACCTTCCTGTACGAACGGAAGAACCTCTCCGACCTAATTGAAGGGCAGGCCTACTCCAGCTTTCACGAGTTGGTGAAGATGCTGGATGGAGAGTTTGGGGCGCTCCGTCCAGAAACCCGAATGAAGATCCACCAGGACTTCTTGAACCGGACAACTGACTCCCGTCAGCAAGCGGGGGTCATCCACACCTGGGACCCAGACGCGCTTCGTGTTGCTGCTAAGACCGCTGCCGAAATGGATACCGCGTTGGCCTCACCTCCAGTAGTTGACGCCAAGGTTGTGTCAATTGGGAGGAGATAAGTGAGCACAACGGTTCTTACGTTGGCGTCGAAGGGTGACTCCTCCACGCTTCTTTTGGACCTCCGTGTCCGCTCCCTTTTCTCCTCCTACTTTTTCTCGAAGGCAGTGCTTGGGTACAAGAAACTCTCGGATTACTTCCACCAGCTTCATATGGACCGGTTCATCAAGAACTGGGCGAAGGGGCTCACAATGCAGCTTGTTGAGTTCCCCCGGGCTTTCTACAAGACCACCTCTTTCACCCTCTCCACCTCAATGTGGGTCACCCTCCCAGTGCGTGAGGAGGACACAATTTACGCATTGGAGGTGCTCAAGATCCCAGAGGAGGAGTGGTTCTCCATTGTAAAGCTACACAACCAGGATGCCCGTCAACTTCTCGCATTCGAGACAGAGTCGAACGCAAAGAAGAAGATTGGGCAAATCAAGTGGCACTATGAGGAAAACCAACTCTTTCGTGCGTTGTTCCCCGAGATCGCTTATCAGGGGTCAAAGGAGGAGACCCCATGGACTAACCAATGTCTTCGAATTCGTCGTGTTGGGTATGCCGCTCGAGAGGAGGAAGGAACTTTTGAGGGTATTGGAGTTGGAGGGGCACTTCAATCTCGCCACTACGACATTGTCTGGGAGGATGACCTTGTAGGGGAGAAGGCGAGAAAGTCGGAAGTAGTAATGCAGGATTCCATTGGGTGGCACCAACGACTCAATGGGTGCTTCGTGGACGCAACACGTCAAGTCCGTTTCTGTGTTGCAAACTGCTGGGGCTACTCCGATTTGAACTCCTGGATTCGCCAGAACCAGCCAGAGTTTGCAATCTTCAATACGCCATGCTGGATTCTCAACCCAGAAACTGGCCAGGATGAGGCAGTTTTCCCAGTTGATGGTGAAGGAGAGGAGGCATACACAATCCCCGCTCTCCAGAAAATTGCCAAAACGATGACCGCGTACGACTTCTCCTGCCAGTACCTCAACTGCCCACAGATGCCTGGAGAGAAGGCTGTTGACCTGGAGCGCCTCCATGAGTACACAGTACAGGAAGACGGACAGATCATTTGTGGTTGTGGATACAAAGTGTACCCTCGTCAGCTTATTCGGTACATACATTACGATCCCTCCAATGCGAAGAACCTTAGACACACCTCCTGCCCCGCCATCACGGTCATTGGAACCGCTCCTAACAAACACATCTTCCTCCTCGACTACTTCCTCACCAAGAGTACGTACGCTCGCCTCTTCGAGAAGTTGTACTCTCTGAATGACATCTGGAAGCCGGTGAAGTTCACGTATGAGGATGTGGGGGCGCAGAATATGGTGGAGCACCACATCCGCACAATCGAGAGGACTGCAGAGCACAAAGCCGCCCACCGGAAATTCCCAACCACCCTTCCAATCAAAACAGGGAATAAGCAAAAGGAGATTCGGATTCAGGAGCAGTTGTTCCCATACATTGAGCGTGGACAGTTCTCCATCCGCTCCACTCACACCAACTTCCGCTCCCAGATCTCCACATTCCCGAACCCTGTCCTCGATCACGACTACGACCTGCTAGATTCGGTGAGCCAAGGGGGAGCGAAGGCGGAGAATGGAGTTGTGGTATGGCAGTTTCCACAGCAAGAGGACGAAGCGAAGGCAGTTGAGAAGGCGGAGGCCTCCATGAAAGAGAAGTTCGGGCTTCCATACACGCAGATTGAGGTGGCTGTATGATCCAAGTTGCCCGCCCCTCCATCAAACCTGAAGACGAGCAGTGGAGAACCCTGGAGCAGTACCTGAAGGACCATTGGGATCGAGCTGTACAGGCGCGCGCCTCCCAGGTTGACGAGGACTATAAACGGTGGACCAAAAACTACTCCGCAATCCCAAAGGAGGAGATCCGCACCTTCCCTTGGTATCGCGCCTCCAACGTTGTCGTCCCTCTCATCCGCATCTTCACTGATACCTTTGTCGCCCGTACCCTCAACATCATCTTCTCCACCCGCCCTCTCTGTGTGGCAGAAGGATACCCACGCTCTGTCCGTGATGGCTTAGAACTCTACGTGAACCACAAGGTACTTTATGAGTGGCAAGGGTACAACATGGCGAGAGAGTTAATGACAAGGGGGAACAAGACTGGGACGGCTGTCGTGAAGGTTCCATGGGTTGAGGACAGCTCGGTTTGTGTGATTGGAGGACGAGAAGAGGAGGTCATGGAATACAATGGGCCACGCCCCTCCCTCATCCCCTTCGAGGACTTCTACATCTACCCAATCACAGCCAACTACCTCCACCAAGCAGTTATCAAGTTCAATCGACTGCGCTTCGTGGAGGAGGAAGTGAAGCGGAAGGTCCAGGATGGGTACTGGAAGCTGACGGATGAGGACATCGAGAAGGCCCTCAAGACTCCCTCCGACATCAAGCGCTCTGAGGAACAAGCAGATGCCCATATTGTGGATCCTTATCTTCGTGAATTCCATGCAGTCGAATGTCATCTTCGGTATCGACTTGGAGGGCGTACCTTCCGTCTCGTGTGCGTTCTTTGTCCTGAGCTCAACAAACTGATTGACGTTTACCACCTTCCATCCCCACGCAACGAAGAGATCTTCTTTGACTATCGCCCCTTCCCTCGGGAGGACCTCTTCTGGGGAGAGTCAATGTGTCAAATACTGGAGCAAATGCAAGAGGAGTCCACCGCGATCCACAACGACCGTCGTAACAACTCCTACATCGCGAATGCTCCCATCTTCAAGCGACGCTCTGGCTCTCTTCTCCCTAATCCCTCTTCCGTCTGGTACCCTGGGTACATCTTCGACCTTGAGTCTATGGAAGACTTGGAAATCTCGGACTTTGGCCGCAACTACGACTCCATGATCGACCAGGAGATGCATGTTATTCAACTGGCGGAGCGTCTCTCCGGGATTGGAGCGTTGATGCAGGGGTATGCGTCTGGGATGATGGGCAAGCGTGGGGTTTACAACACGCAGGGGACCATGGCGATAATGCAGGAGAGCAACCAGCGGCAAGACACAAACATCCGTGATGTCCGTGAGGTTATCTCTTCTATTGTGCGGTGTTCCTTCCTCCAGCAGAAGGCCTTCCTCCCGGACGACCCCACAATTGACGCGATGCCCCCCGACGTTCAGGACCAGGTCCGTACCGCTCTCAAGCAGCTCGACCCCAAAGTTGTCCACAGCCACTTCTTCGAGATCAAGGCGAGTGACGCCGCAGTCAACGCGGAAACGCGAAAGCAGAACGCAATGTTCATAATGCAGACCCTTGCACAGTATGGGTCTGCAACTCTCCAGATGGTAACTCAGCTCGCAAACCCTGGGCTTAATCCTGGCGTCCGCCTAATCATGGAACAGATCATGGAGATGCACAAGGAGATGGCGAAGGTTGCACTACGTGCCTATGGAGAGTACGATCTAGAGGTGATTCCAGATGGAGCACAAGCAGTCCAAGCAGCCCTCACGGGATCAACTGGCGGAGTTATGGGACCAGGGGGTCCGGCAGGTCCAGCAGGAATGGAATCTGCAGGAGGTGTCGGAGCTGAGGCAATGGGCATTGACGCATCATTCCTACAAGCTCTTGCTCAAGTACCTGTCCCCGCTGGTACGAACGGTGGGTATGGAGATTTGGAGGAAGGGGCTTGACCTCTCCTCCACAGAGTTCCTCCGAGGTCAGCATTCTGTCCTAGAGAGACTCCTCACGATTAGCGTCGAGATGGAGAAGATGGAGCAAGCTCTGGAGGAGCAGAGACGAAAGGAGACTGAGAAAGTATGAAGTGGCCACGTACAGTATTACGAGATGGAGGTGTGGATGGTGGAGATGGTGGGGGAGGAACTGCCGTCCTTCCACCTCCTCCAGGTGATCCACCTACACAAAACCTATCGGCAGACTTGGAGAAGATGCGTGCTGACATTGCGAGTGTTAGGGAGGCTGTACAGAGTAGACCGGCTTCTACTCCTCCTCCTCCTCCTCCAGGTCAACCAGGCCAACCAGATATCGCCGCAATCGAGAAGGAGTTCTGGAAGAGCCCCCTCTCCGTGACAGCAGCAATCGCGCAAACAGCTGCCAACGCGGCTGTCGCACAGAGTGGTGCACAGTCCCATGACACCCTAATGGAGATGGCTAAGTTCCAGGCAAAGCAGAGGCTTTCGCCTGAGGACTCCGAGCTCTTCGAGACATACAGAGGAGAGGTCGAGCAGATCGTGCAGTCGCTCCCTCCCCAATTCCAATCGAATGTGAATGTGTGGTCAAACGCAATCACGAATGTGTTTGGTCGCCACGTGTCTGACATTGTGAAGATTCGGGTGAAGAAGGGAGGGGCTCCTTCTGCATCTGGAGATGGCCCCTCTACTCCATCACTTCGTGGCCAACCAGCTCCCGTGAAGACTCTCCTCACAGCAGATGAGAAGGACTGGGCTCGTAAGTGGGACATCTCTGATGATGAGTACCGTCATGGGAAGGAGATCCTGGAGGATCAGGATAAACACTTTGGTGAAGTGCTCACCTTTGATTCGAAGGTGAAGGCAAGGAAGGAGAGGGCACGTGCCGCAGCCAAGTAATGCATCATACAGGATGGCATCCGCTATCCTCGCTTCAGAGAAGGCTGCCTCCGTAAGGCCTCCTCTCGATGACGACCAACTCGAACAGATCGAGTTCAAGAAGAAGGTGGACCTTCTCCGGAAGGTTCGCTCGACAAGAGAGCGTCTCTACACAATGGGCGCTGTCACAAACCAGGATCCATCAAAGGTCTACGTCTGGGTCGCCAATGACGATGAAACGCAAGTTCGTTTTGTCAGCCTTGGCTATGAGGTCTGCAAGGACCCCAACATTTCCACTTCCTGGAAGAAGGAGGACGGGTCACATCGACGTGGCGACCTCATCCTGTACCAAATCGACAAGGACATCTACGATGCACTACGCACTGACAGTGCGATCCGAGCTATCGAGGTCCTTGAGTCACCGGAGGACCAATTCCTGCAGTTTGCAGAGAAGAGTGGAGTCCCCGCTCATAAGTTGGAAAAGAAGTAGGAGGAAGCTGTGGGTTATGAACCAATCAGAGTGGTAAAACTTCTGAGTGGTGTAGGATTGCCTCCGACAATACGGGCTCCCGAGGCAGCCCTCCAGACATTTCTGGATGGCACCCCCCTCGCTCTTGCTGCTGGGTTTACTCAGGAGAGTGCTTTCGGTGGATCCGAGTTGATCTACGGATTTGCCGGTGAGCACTCGCATTACCTGGCAGTGGCAGGAACTGCAGAGGATGGACACTCAGAAGGCGCTCCAACAAACCAGCCCCATGCTGTGACAGTACCAGTAGGGTCCTGGGTCAAAGACGGCAAAGTTCAGGTCTGGCTTGCGACCGACGATGTTGTCTTCCGCGCAAAACTTTTGCTGGGTCAGGTGTTTACACAGGCCCTCGTTATCCCATCTGGCAGGTACAAGCTGGTGAAAGATACGGATGGGTACTGGTACATTGACTCCACGCACACTCACACTGATGATGAGGATGCCTGTGAGATCCTTGGAGTCGACCCCGCTAGTCCAAACACTGTGCTGAATGCAGCCGTGTTCTTTAGGGTTGCTGCAGCTTGTAGGGTCCTATAAGGAGGGATGACAGATGCCTACAGTAAGAGGACAATTCGCGCAACTGCTCGCTCCTGGACTCGCAGAGGTGATGCTGAGCTACCTCAAGGAGTTTCCTGAGGAGTACAGCCAGTTCCTCAACGTGAGTACCATGGACTCCGCTTACGACGAGGACCAACTGCTTGCTGGGACTGGGCTTGCCAGGCTGAAGCCAGAGGGTGAGTCTATCGCCTACGACGAGCCAATTCAGGGTGGTACCAAGCGGTACATCGCAGTTGCATACGCGATTGGCTGGTCAGTCACCCGTGAGATGATTAAGGATGACCGCTACGGAATTATGCGGGAAATCCCTGGGGAGTTGATGAAGGGTTGCAGGCAGACCTGGGAACAGATTGGTGCGAACCTGCTGAACCTTGGTTTTACGACAGTCACTTCTATTGATGGCCTCCCCGCATTCAGTGCCGTCCATGACCTTCTGGGTGGAGGTACTGCAAGCAACCTGCTTTCGCCAGCAACCACTCTCTCAGTCACTGCTGTTCAGGACATCCTCCTACTTTACGAGGGGACAGTGAACGAGCGTGGCCTGAAGATGCGGATCTCTCCAGATACCCTCTGGATTCCACCTGACCTTCAGTTCAAGGCTGCGGAGATCTTTCAAAGCTCCTTCAAGCCCTACACCGGTAACAACGAGATCAACCCGATCCAGGGCCGTCTGACCCCGAAGGTTCTCCACTTCCTCACTGACACCAACAACTGGTTTGTCAGCTCGAAGGAGCTGAACAAGTTCAAGTTGAAGTGGCGTGAGAAACCGGTAGTTGACTCAACGGACGATTTTGACACGAAGGGGTCAAAGCATTCGATCTACTTCAGGATCGCCGCAAACGTTGGTGAATGGAGAGGCTGGGCGGCCTCCAATCCATAACCGCCCCGAAAGGAGAAACAGACATGGGACTCACGAATTTCCCGTATGGGTTGTCGAGTTTTGGCTTCCCATTGATTGGTAGTGGCCCTGTGGTCTCCACGGGGCAGGTTTTCTTTGTTTACTCCACTGCAGGAGTAAACGCGGATGGAAGGGGGCTTGACCCCGAAACCCCATTTGCGACACTCGCGTACGCAATTGGTAAGTGTGCGGCAAGCAAGGGAGACATCATCTTCCTGATGCCAGGGCACGCAGAGACTATTACTGCTGCCACAGCACTTGCTGTTGCTGGCGTGTCGATCTATGGACTTGGCAACGGGGATAACCGTCCCCTTTTCACCCTCTCAACTGCGACTGCCGCAGGCTTCACGATTGGCGCCAAGAACATCAAGATCTCCAACGTTCGCTTCAACATGACTGGGATTACCGCGGTTGTTGCCGCGCTTGCCCCAGGCGCAACCTCACAGTACTTCACTGTTGAGGACTGCGAATTCACCATGTCAGACACAGCTCTGATAGCTGTTCAAGCAATCAAGCTGACTCACGTAGATGCCTCCTTCTGTACCATCCGAAGGTGCCGCTTCTACTCACCAGTTGCGGGAGCTACGGCCGCCATTCTCTCCGCTGTGGCTCACAACCGTCTCCGAGTTGAAGACTGCGAATTCGACGGAGACTTCGCCACTGCCGCCATCAACCAGACCACCGCAGCTTGCACCAAGTGTGCTCTGCTCCGTAACATCTACTACGGGGACAACGCTAGTGAACCCATCATTGAGCTGTACACAGGTTCAAGCGGCGTTGCTGCCGGCAACCTCTCCGCAGTTGCCACCTTGGCTGCTGCAGGCAGCATCGTTGGTGATGCTCTCTGGAAGTTTGAGAACTACACCACGGACACTGCTGCCAACTCTGCTATCCTGGATCCGACTGGGGTAACTCTGTAGAATTGAGTGTGGTGGGGAGGTCTCCCTCCCCACCCTCTTAGGAGATACCAATGTCAGTCAACAACAGTCTGAACTCACGGTTCTGGGTCCTGATGCAGGCACAGCATGGCGTACCGGTGAAGAAAGGAGGTGTAAAGGTTACTTCCATTAGTTTCCAGGGTTACTCTGACCCTAACCACCACTGTATGGTGAAGGATGGAGGTGGCAACATCATCTTTGAGACTTTTGGTAACACGGATCTCTCACCAGTTAGTATGACCTTCGACGCCACTTGGATTGACGACCTCACTTTGGAGTCTCTTGGGTCTGGGAGGGTAGTCGTCACGACTTTGTAGCTTATGAAGAAACTCCTTCTACTTTTGCTACTAGTCTTAACTTTGCAGGCTCAGCCCGTACGAGTTTGGACGCCAAAGGCTCGCGGCACACTCGCTCAAAGGCCCGCCACCTGCAACGTTGGAGATGTGTTCATTTGTAATGGTACTGGCTGTGGAACAAATGGTGAGTACCATTATTGTACAGCTGTGCACACGTGGGTCATTGCGAGTGGTGGTGGGGTATCAACTTTCACCAGTCTCTTGGAGTTTCTGCCCACTCGTACAAGTGGTGCAAGCCTGCAGGTAAATGGCGGAACTCTTTGGGTTGGAGGGGTAGCCTCTACCATCTCCAATGTAGCATCTTGCCCAATTGTGTCGGCTGGTGCAGATACGGTGCATGCCTATTTACTCAACGGCACCTACATCATGGGCGCCAATACGGCGGTGCCTACATGCGTCGGTTGGACCATGGACACTGGCATCACCTCCTTTCCAGCCAATTCATTTCCGCTTTGGAAATGGGTAGTGGGTAGTGTCGCAAACGAGTGGAACTCCAACGGCTGGACTGATGCACGATCCATTGCTGGAGGGCAGATGGTTGTTGCTGGTGTTGGGCTTTCAGCGAGCGACAACCCAACTACTGGCGTTAGGACGTTGCTTGTGAACACGGCGACCACGCCGCAGTTCACCAGCGGGGTTGTGGATGCGTCCGGTTCCTGCACGGTGG
>ERZ1292632.1912-Hain-H43-01um-R2-1912-length-18693-cov-7_pt1 | contig 18693 bp, 32 predicted proteins | sample MGYA00564407_ERZ1292632 | MGnify/ENA primary metagenome ERZ1292632 (study PRJEB36523, sample SAMEA6512637) | groundwater metagenome | collected 2019-01-08 | study: AquaDiva: Metagenomics assemblies of 32 groundwater samples | reverse complement strand
AAGCGCATGCCGGGGAGAATGGGCGGGGATATGGTCACGGTACAAAATTTAAAGATTCTACAAATTCATCCTGAAACAAATGAATTGGTCGTGCATGGATCAATACCGGGTAACAGAGGAGTTCTGGTTTCTATTGTTGCTTAATTTAAATATATGACTAAAACAACAAAAGAAAAAAAAGTAGCAAAAATCGCAAAAATCGCAAAAACTTCAAAAATTGCGACTGCAAAAACTCCAAAAACGGCGCATACTACGGAAGCTACCATTTATAACACAAAAGGCGCATCTGTCGGCACTGCTCCTCTTCCCGAAAAAATTTTCGGTTTGCCTTGGAATGCCGATTTGGTTCATCAAGTCATGCATTCCATGATGTCTAGTGCTCGCCAACCTATCGCTCATACAAAAACTCGCGGGGAAGTGCGGGGAGGCGGCAAAAAACCTTGGAGACAAAAAGGCACCGGTCGCGCTCGTCACGGCTCTACTCGTTCGCCGCTCTGGATCGGTGGAGGTGTCGCTCACGGTCCCAGAAAAGACAAGAACTACGGCAGAAAAATAAATAAAACCATGAAAACCAAGGCTTTCATGACCCTGCTCTCAAAAAAATGGAAAGATGGCGAAATACTGCTTGTGGATTCACTCTCTTTCTCGTCTCCAAAGACAACCGAAGCAAAAACAGTTCTCATTTCTCTGGCTAAAGTAGCCGGTTTTGAAAAGCTTTCAACAAAACCAAAGAACGCGGTATTTATCGCTCTGGCCAAAAAGGACGTCAATGCGGAAAAAAGTTTTAGAAATATCGGTTCTGTCACTCTGGACGAAACAAGAAATCTGAATTTGCTGGATGTCTTGAATCATAAATTCATAATCATTGAGAATCCGGTTGAATCAATGAAAGTTTTGGGAGGCAAAGTCGCTTGATATAAATATAAATAGCATAACAAATATATGGCTCTATTCTGGCAAAAGGGAAATAAGGAAACGGCGGCCGCAAAGTCTGAAAAGGCGATGAAACAACCTATGGCAAAAATTTCCATAAAAGCTCCAAAAAAACTGGAGAAAAAATTGTTCGTAAAGACTGAAAATTTGACCGAAAAACGCACCGCGGCTGTCGCCGGCGGGGTTATTTTTGAAAAAGGTTCGGCCATCATAAAACCCCGTGTTACGGAAAAAGCAGGCTGGCTCGCCGAAAGAGGCGTTTACACTTTTGAAGTTTTGAAGAGCGCCAATTCACAACAAATCAGTTTGGCTATCAAGGAAGCATACAAGGTCACGCCGGTAAAAATTTCCATTGCTCCCATAAAATCAAAAACCATGTTTGCTCGCGGAAAATCTGGTAGGACAGTTTCCGGCAAGAAAGCTTATGTCTATTTGAAGAAAGGTGAAAAAATAGAATTTATCTAATCAAAATTTATGAAATCATATAAACCAACCAGCCCGTCCAGACGTGGCATGCAGACCATAAACTTCAAAGAATACATCACAAAGAAAAATCCTTTGAAAGCTCTAACTTATGGTCGCAAACGCGATGTGGGACGCAATGCTTTCGGTCGCATCACGGTGCGTCACAAGGGCGGTGGACACAAACGTCTCTACCGTGAAATATCTTTTGCGTACGACAAACTGGATATATCGGCAAGCGTTCAGTCGGTAGAATACGACCCGAATCGTTCTGGTTTTATCGGTTTGGTGGCATATCGCGATGGTGAGAGACGTTATGTTTTACTGCCGAAATCCGTAAAAGTCGGCGCCTCGGTTATTTTTGGCCCCAATGTTTCGGTAGAAGCCGGCAATGCTCTGCCTCTGAAGAAAATTCCCGTAGGCACGTATATTTATAATATTGAGTTGAAGCCGAAAGGCGGAGCCAAAGCTGCCCGCGCCGCCGGCATATTCGCTCAAGTCATAGGTAACGATGCCGGTTATACACAGGTCAAGATGCCTTCAACGGAAATCCGCAGAGTTCACGAAGAATGCTATGCAATGATTGGTCAGGTATCAAACGACGAACACTGGCTCATCAATTCCGGCAAAGCTGGACGTTCCAGATGGCTCGGTATCCGTCCGACTGTTCGCGGTTCGGCTCAAAACCCGGTAGACCACCCATACGGTGGAGGTGAAGGACGACAGGGCAGAGGTCTGCGCCGTCTCAAGACTCGCTGGGGCAAGCCGTCAGGCAAAGGCCAAAAGACGAGGACGCCAAAGAAATACTCCAATGTCTTTATCGTTGCTCGTAGAAAAGTTGGCAAGGACAGAAATTCAATTCAATAGCAAATCAATAGCAAAAAAAAGCGGCGGATATAGTTCTGCGCTGCTCGGAACGGGACCCGCTCCCAGAGTCTCGCCCCCGTTCCTGCGCTGCTCGAACTATATCCGCCGCTTTTTTTTGAAAAAAGTTTGACTTCTCCTAGACTTCTGATAAACTGTCAAAACCAGCTCGGAATAGGCACTATGACTTATTTCTAGGGTTAAACCTAGATTTTTGTTTTCTGTAAGTATTTAGTTGCGCATAGCAACCATAGCCTAGACGCCCGAGCCGTAGTTTGTTTTGCAATTTACTGCAACCGCACGAATACAACATAAATGACACGATCCCTCTCAAAAGGACCATACGTAGACCAGCGAGTGCTTTCAAAGATCGCAGGCAAAAAACCGCAGGAAACCGGGGTGATAAAAACATGGATTCGCGCCTGCCAGATTTCCCCGGAGATGGTGGGCTTTAAATTCGGGGTGCACAACGGTCGTGAATTCGTCGAGGTCCTGGTATCGGAAGACATGGTTGGACACAGGCTCGGCGAATTTTCTTTGACCCGCAAGTTTACCAAACACGGAGGCAAAATGCAGAAAGAGCTGGAACAGAAGAAAAAAGAAGGCGAAATCGCCGCCGCCCAGGCAGCAAAGAGCGCCGTTGTCGAGAAAAAAACCGCTGCCGCTAAATAAAACATATGGTCACCGCATCCCTCGCAAATTATCGCCAGTCTCCCCGAAAAGTCCGCCTGGTGGCGTCTCTGATCCGGGGGAAAACGGTGTCACGAGCTCTGGACATGCTCGGCGTCACGACCAAGCGCGCTTCTGACCCGCTCATAAAGCTCATACGGTCCGCCCTGGCCAACGCAAAGGACCGCGGCATATCAGCTGACGGGCTTTACATAAAGGAATGCTCTGTCAATCAGGGCCTCACCATGAAACGCATGATGCCGGGCGCGCGAGGCAGCGGTTTCGCCATCAGGAAGAAGACGAGCCACGTCAAGCTAGTTTTGGATATAAAAAACGCAAAGACGAAAGCGCCAAAAATTTCAGCGAACAAAAAATAACATGTCGCACACCGTACACCCATATGCGCACAGACTCGGCATCATCAGGGATTGGAAATCCCGATGGTTTGCCCCGCGCGGCAAGTATCAGGAATTTTTGAAATCGGATGTCCTCCTGCGTGAATATTTTTCAAAGAAATTTCGCGGCATGTATGTTTCCGACATAGGCATAGAGCGCAACGAAAAAGCCATCCGCATCATCATCCGCACATCGCGTCCAGGTATTCTCATTGGCAGACAAGGCGAGGGGGCGGTGAAATTACGCGCTGAAATCTTGGCCTTCATGCAGAAAAACGGCTCAAAATTGCTCAAAAATCAGGAATTGAAAATTGACATAGAAGAAATTCGCTCTCCGGAGTCAAATGCCTCTATTGTCGCTTACATGATTGCCGAGAGTTTGGAAAAACGCTTGCCTTTCCGCCGTGTCATGAAGCAGACCATAGAAAAAGTGATGGCTAATCGAGATGTAAAGGGTGTTCGCGTATTTCTCGGTGGTCGTTTGGGGGGTGCTGAAATGGCTCGCGTTGAAGACATGAAGAAAGGCCAAGTGCCCCTCCAGACATTTCGCGCCGATATTGATTTCGCTCGTGAAAAAGCTCACATGACGTACGGCGATATCGGCATAAAGGTCTGGATATACAAAGGCGAAGTTTTCAATAAAAAAGCCTAGAATAAGCCAGAGTTAAATTTTTTAAACCAAAATGCTAGTCCCAAAAAAAGTTAAATACAGAAAGTGGCACGTCATGAGGAAAAATCCCCTGAAAGTCGGCTTTGATACGCGTGGCACGGTGCTTTCTTTCGGTTCTTTCGGCATCAAAGCGACATCGGCCGCCCGCATCAAGTCCGAACAGATTGAATCGGCTCGCAAAGTGCTATCCCGGGAAATAGGCAAAAACGGCAAACTCTGGATTCGCATTTTTCCCGATATGCCTTATACTCAAAAGCCAGCTGAAGTAAAACTCGGTAAAGGCAAGGGAGATCTGGTCGGTTATTGCGCTCCGGTACGCGCCGGGCGGGTAATATTTGAAGTTGACGGCGTGGACGAGGCGACCGCTCGCGAGGCTCTGCGAAAAGCCGGCAGCAAATTACCCGTCAAATCCATGATTATTTCCAGAGAACTCCTGTAATTTCAAGTTTAATTTCAAAATTTTTTAAAAAATATATGTCAATTTTCACCAAAAAAACAAAGACGGCTGAGGCCGGGTCCGCGGCAGAGGCAAAAACCCGGACAAAAACTCAGAACGGCAGAACCCTCCGTGGCGTTGTCGTCTCGACAAAAATGAAAGATACGATTGTCGTTCGCGTCAATCGTTTTGTCAAAGCTCCAAAATACGAGAGATTCATGAAAATTTCCAAAAAATACAAAGTCCATGACGCCGGCAATATAAAAAAAGAAGGAGAAACAGTTACCATCATCGAATGTGCGCCGATTTCCAGAGACAAGCATTTTAGAGTAGTTTAATTTTCTTATAATAAAACTGTCATGTTGCAACCACGGTCAATAGTAAAAATAGCGGATAATTCAGGGGCCAGAATCGGCCGTATTTTCAAAGTGCTGGGTTCCACGGGGAAAAGGTATGCTTATATAGGCGATGTGGTCGTTCTGTCAGTCCAAAAAGCCGAGCCGAGAAAAGCCGTAAAGAAAAAAGATGTTTTGCATGCTGTCGTCGTACGTACGGTGAATGCCACAAAGCGCGCCGATGGGTCATATGTTCGTTTTGATGAAAATGCGGTGGTCATACTGGAAAAAGGCAAGATGGAGCCCATAGCTGGTCGCGTTTTCGGCCCGATTCCCAGAGAAATTGCCGAAAAAGGTTTTAAAACTATCGCGGCCCGCGCCGCCGAAGTCATCTGATTCATTTAATATGGAAAAATCATAAAAATATATGCATATAAAAAAAGGAGACAAAGTGATCGTCATAGCGGGAAAAGACAAGGGCCGGTCAGGCGAAATAGTCTTTGCCATGCCAAAGGGTAACAGGGTGGTCGTCGCCGGCGTAAATAAATCAAAACGGCACTTGAAGCCGAAGAAACAAGGGTCAAAAGGCCAGATTATAGAAAAAGAAATGCCTCTCCACGCGTCAAATGTGAAACTGATTTCAAGAGTTTCAAAATAATAATTTTTATATGCAAATTTTATGAAAACTCTACGAGAAAAACAAATACACGCCTTTGAAGTCATGAAAAAAGATTTCGGTTATAAAAATATCATGCAAGCGCCGAAAATTTTGAAAGTCGTGGTAGCGGCTGGCATCGGTTCTTTCAAGGACAAGAAAAAAATAGAGCTCGCGGGTGACCGCATTGCCAAAATAACCGGCCAAAAACCGGTTCTGCGCGTCGCCAAGAAGTCTATCGCCGGCTTCAAGAGCAGAGAGGGAGACCCAATGGGCTATCAGGTGACTCTGCGCGGCAATACTATGTGGAACTTTCTGGAAAAGCTGGTGAACATCGCTCTGCCCAGGACAAAAGACTTCCGCGGATTGCCAACCGCGTCGGCGGACGGCATGGGCGGGTATTCCATCGGCATCCGCGAGCATTCCATATTTCCCGAAACTTCCGACGAAGAATTAAAAGACGTTTTTGGCTTCGGTGTTACGGTTGTCACAAACGTAAAGAAAAAAGAGGAAACAAAAAAATTTCTGGAATTGCTGGGGTTTCCAATCAAGAAAGCGTAAAAACAGAAAAGCGGACCCATCTTTCTCTCGAACAGTCCTCGGGTCGGATTTGTCAAGGACAGACCTATGACAAATCCTCCCCTGCGGAGGTTCTCAATAAAGATGGGTCCGCTTTTCTGCGTTGACACCCCTCTAAACCTTTGCTAATATGGCGTAACAAAGCTTTTTCAAGGCTTTTTTATTTTCAATGGCCAAAACTTCAGTAGTGGCGCGGGCAAACAAAAAACCGAAGTTCTCTTCGAGAATAGTTCGGCGTTGTTTCCGCTGTGGCCGAAAGAACGGTTTTATGCGTTCGTTTGGGCTCTGCAGAATTTGTTTCAGAGAGCTCGCCAACGAAGGCATGATTCCGGGTATTAAAAAGTCTTCTTGGTAAATAATTGGTAAATAAAAAATCAAATTAATTTAGGCAGTGGGGCTCGGGAGACGATGTGAGTAACAGCCGAGAACTAGACGCTAAAAAACATGAGAGATCCAATATCAAATTTAATAACTACACTCAAAAACGGCAGTGCCGCCAAACTGGATACTGTTTCCGTTCCTCTTTCCAATTTCACCGCTTCTGTCGTGGATGCTCTGGCTCGCAGAGGATTTGTAAAACCGGGGGTGAGGAAAGGCAAGACCATAAAGAAAACTCTGGAAATCGGTCTCATTTATGTAAATGGCAAGGCGCGCATCACGGATGTAAAACGTCTTTCAAAACCGTCAAAACGTCTCTATCGCGGTTATTCCGATATTCATCGTGTCATGCAGGGCTACGGTTCCATGTTTATCTCTACACCGAAAGGCATCATTTCAGACGATGAAGTCCGCAAACAAAAGGTCGGCGGGGAAATTCTCTTTACTATTTGGTAATTTTAATAATTTTTTATATACAAAACCATGTCGCGCGTCGCAAAAAAACCCATAGTGATCCCGGAAAAAACTCTCGTTACAGTTGATGGTGTTTTCGTGTCCGTAAAAGGTCCTCTGGGCGAAATGTCGCGTACTTTTAAACCAGGTATTGAATTCAAAGTTGAAAATGGCACAGTTATGGTCACACTCCGTCGCCCGGAAAGCCATATGCTCCTCGGCACATATGCTTCGCATTTGAAAAATATGATAAAAGGCGTAAATGCCGGTTTTACGAAAAAACTCATTGTTGAAGGCATCGGTTTCAAATCGGATGTAAAGAACGGCAAGTTGGAAATGGCTCTCGGTTTTTCACATCCCGTTTCGGTTGAGATTCCCTCGGACTTGAAAGTGGCGACCGACAAGAACGTCATCACCGTTACAGGTGTTTCAAACGAGTCTGTCGGCGGCTTTGCTTCAAAGGTGAGAGCGTTAAAGAAACCGGAGCCGTACAAAGGCAAGGGTATTCGTTACGAAGGCGAGGTCATACGCAGAAAGCAGGGCAAAAAAGCCGCCTAGTCAGGGTGTATGGCAGATTGTCATCCAAAGATAATATGAATAAAAACATTAAAAAACAAAAGAGAGACCGCAGACACGTAAAAATCCGCACGCGGATTTTCGGCACGGCCAAAATACCCCGTCTGGCTGTTTTCCGGTCAAATAAATTCACATACGCTCAGCTCATAGATGATGACAATGGGCGAACTTTGGTTTCCGCTTCGTCTCTCGGTGGAAAGGAGAGCGGTCAAATTTTGGATGGCGTGAAAAAAACAGATGCGGCGAGAGCGGTCGGCCGGGCGATTGCCAAAAAAGCCCTAGCCATGAAAATAAAGTCGGTTGTTTTTGACCGCGGCGGTTTCGGATATCGTGGCAGAGTCAAGGCGCTCTCGGAAGGCGCCAGAGAGGAAGGACTCCGGTTTTAATATCAAAGAAAATAAACAGCATGAATCCCGAAAAAGAAAATAAAATAGAGGAAAAAGAGATTCCGGTCGCGCCAGGAGTAGTCATACCTGTGCCGCCGGAAATTATCGCCGATGAAACTGTTGCGCCGATAGAGGCGCCAGCCAGTGTTGTTTTGCCAAAAGTGCGGGACGAGAGGGATTCCCGCGGACCGCGGGGAAGAGGCAGAGGAGGACGCGGCGGTCGCAAGGGCGACAATCGAGCTCCGCGCGCCAAGCCCGAATATGACAGCGTCATGCTCAACATCCGCCGGGTGGCGCGCGTAGTTTCCGGCGGCCGCCGCTTTGCCTTCTCCGTAGCCATCGTCGCGGGAAACAGGAAAGGCCTGGTCGGCGTGGGCTTGGGCAAAGGCAGCGATACCGCCCTGGCCATAGACAAGGCGACCAGGCACGCCAAAAAAAACATGATAAAAGTCAATACGACCAAGGATATGTCCATTCCCCATGAAGTTTCTGCAAAATATTCCAGCGCCCGCGTCGCGCTCCGCCCGGTGAGAGACCGCGGTTTAGTTGCCGGTTCGGCTGTGAGGACCGTTCTGGAACTGGCCGGTCTCAAAAATATCGCGGCCAAGATTATTTCTCCTTCAAAAAATAAACTAAACATCGCTAGGGCCACCATCGTCGCTCTGGGAAACCTCACTCTCAGACGTCAGGTTGAATCAAAGGAAGTCAAATCACCCAAATAATCAAACGAGAATTAAAAATGATTTACAGTATAATTCAAAAACCATGCAAATCCACGATCTAAAAAGAAAAACGCCGAACACCAAAAATCCCAGCATAGGACGCGGTGGAAAACGCGGTAAAACCAGCGGTCGTGGCACAAAAGGCCAAGATGCCCGCTCAGGGCGAAAAAAGCGCCCGGAGCTCCGCGACTTTATCAAACGTATTCCAAAATTGCGCGGTCGTGGCAAAAACTCCTTCAAATCATTTGCTCCGAGAGCCGAAGTTGTCTTGCTCTCTATGCTGGAAAAAAATTTCAAATCCGGCGACAGGGTTGAGCCGGCTTCTATCATAGCCCGTGGCATCATAGAGAAAACCGAAGGCAATTTTCCCCGTATAAAAATTCTTTCCGGCGGGGAAATCACCAAAAAACTGATTGTCTCCGGCGTGGAAATTTCTGCGAGCGCCAGGGCGGCCATTGAAAAAGTCGGGGGAGTCGTGCATGCTTAGGTAGTTAGGTAGCGATAATACCGGAGAGACGATAACAAACATTCCATGAACATTTTTTTAAGCAAACTCTCACATATTTTCCGAGACAGAGATCTGCGCAAACGCATTCTCTTTGTGGTTCTGGCTCTCATTGTCTTTCGCGTTCTCACTACCATCCCGATTCCTGGCATTGACACGGCTCGGCTCGCCACTCTCTTTGCAAACAGTCAATTTCTCGGCCTCCTCAACATTTTTTCCGGTGGCGGGCTCTCAAATCTCTCCATAGTTATGCTGGGTGTCGGTCCGTATATCACCGCCTCCATCATCATGCAGCTTCTCACCATCATGATTCCCGCTCTCAAAGCTCTCTATCATGAAGAAGGCGAGGCGGGACGCGTCAAATTCGCCCAGTATTCCCGCAGGCTGGCTTTTCCTCTGGCCCTAATTCAGGCTTTCAGTTTTATCGTCATATTCCAGCGCCAAGAAATCATTCCTGACCTTGCCCCTTTTGTTCTCATACTGAATGTTCTCATCATTTCTGCCGGTTCCATGCTCCTCATGTGGCTCGGCGAGCTCATAACCGAATTTGGCATGGGCAACGGCACGTCAATCATCATATTTGCCGGCATCGTGGCGGCTCTGCCTACCGCCATATCGGGGACGATTGCCGCCTATGACCCGAGCCAGCTTCCCCTGTATGCAGGCATTCTCGCCCTGGCTCTCGCCGTCACATACTCGGTGGTTTTCGTGACGGAAGCCGAGAGGCCGATTCCGGTGACGTACGCCAAACAAGTCCGCGGTATGAAAGTATACGGCGGCGTTTCCACTTATCTGCCTCTGCGTCTCAATCAAGCCGGCGTTATTCCGATCATATTCGCTTTGTCCATTATGCTCTTTCCCCAGATGCTTTTTAATTTTTTTGCCACGTCCACGAATGCTATTTTACAGAACGTCTCATCTGTCGGACTTTCTCTCATAAACAATCATCTGCTCTACAACAGCTTTTATTTCATTCTGGTTTTTGCCTTTACGTATTTCTACACGGCGGTGACGTTTGACCCCGTCCAGATTTCCGAAAATCTCCAGAAGTCCGGCGCTTTCATTCCAGGCGTCCGCCCGGGCATGCCTACAGCCGAATATCTCTCAAAAATTGTTACCCGCATCACCATGGTCGGCGCCCTCTTCCTGGGTTTCATCGCCGTCCTGCCTCTGCTTCTCCAGTCGGCCTCGGGAATCACCACTTTGGCTATAGGCGGGACGAGTTTGCTCATTGTCGTATCCGTAGTTTTGGACGTTGTAAAGAAAATGGATGCGCAGGTAAATATGAGGGAGTACTAGCTCAAAGTTTGAAAGCTCGGCAAAAATATTACTTTGTCATCCACGCATATTCGCCTGCTGGCGAATTGCTCTTCTCGACTCGTCAGCCTGCGAAGGGGATTCCAAAGCAATATTTCTGCCGAGCCAACAATCTCATTTTTATACTAATTCAAAAATACGGCCTAAGAAGGCCACTTTTTTCATATATAGGAAAGAATCGGGTAAAATGGCTTGACTTTATATGAGATAGGTGCTACAATTGAAGCGTGGAAGTAAGGGACTAGATAGCTGCGGTTCGCCCGCTTGGATCAACCTTACCCCTGGCTCTCCCTGAAGAGTCCAGAGTTGTTAGGGGTTTTGCGAAAAAAGTATTACCCAGGACCGATTTATAGGAAATGCTCAACCACAAGTGTGGCTAGAACTGAAACAAATCAGGCGGTTCTATGAGAGCATAAGAAGTCAGGGATCGTAAGTCGATCCGAATCCCCCAAGCGAAACGCTATGGGGGATTGTTGTTTTTATTTTCTCTTTATAAAAACTTTATCTTTTCTTCATAATTTCTTTATCTTGACTTGCTAGGCTTGGGGTATGAAAAATTTTAAAAAAATCAGAAGTAGTAAATTTAAAAATATTCAACCCATAAAAAATGTTATCCAAGAAAATTTGGGTTTCTTGGATATTTTGAAAAAAATAAGTGATGGAGTTATATATAAAGGAATTATTGCAAAATTACCATGTGATAAAGGAGATTTGTATATTGATAATTTAAAAACGCATAATATTAAACAAAAGCATGGTGAAATACCTCTTGAGAATTTGATTATTACAGCTACAGAACCAACATCAGCTATTGTAGGAATTGTAAGTAAGAAATCTTATATAACACTTATTTATGAATTTGGATACAGCGGATTTGTATTATCTGTGTGGAGGTTCAACGGATATTTTGTGGTTACTTTTTTTGAACCAGGTGATTTAAAGTATATACAATCTGTAAAAAATAGAGGTCAGATATTATTTGACAAAAAGAAAACACCCTGATTTCTCAAGATGTTTTCTCAATGGTGGAGCACCAGTTCCACGACCATATAATCCTTGCGAACTATTGTGACAGCGAGGTGCGTCCTTTCGGACTTACTGTCTTCATTTATTTGTTATCCCTCGCGGGGAGGGCCGAAGCCGTTTGTATTCAAATCATATCATATCAAAATCTGGCGTCAAATCTCCCTTTGATATAAACTAAAAGCCATGAAACCAATTACATGTGTTTTTTTTGGAAAGTCTGGGTCGGGCAAAGGCACCCAGGCGGCCTTGCTCATGAAGACGTGCGAGAGGCTGGACCCGAAAAATAAGTTTATATACGTGGAAACTGGCCAGCGATTCAGAAATTTTGTGGATGGGAGTGGCACTTATACGGCCGGACTGACGAGAAAAGTAATGCGCGCGGGCGCTCTCATGCCAGCTTTTATTCCTATCTGGACGTGGGCGGGTCTTTTGGTGGATGAGATTACAACAGGTCGTGAGCACATGGTTTTTGACGGGGTATCCAGGCACGAAGATGAAGCGCCTGTGCTGGATTCCGCTCTCCAATTTTACAAGCGCGAAAAGCCGGCAATTCTGTTTCTGGATATCCACCACAAAGAAGCAAAAAAACGTCTCTTGAAACGTGGCAGGCACGACGACAAGAAAGAAAAAATCGCCGAGCGTCTGCGCTGGTTTGAAGCCGATGCCATGAAAGCCGTGAGATATTTTGAAAAGCATCCGTACTATAATTTTGTCAAAATAAACGGCGACCAGACGATAGAAAAAGTTCACGAGGACATTTTGAAAGCTCTCGGCCTGTCCGGCAGGCTCTAATCAGGTTTTAACCAAACCCTGAATTTTAATCAACTTCTAAAACCAATCCATAAACATCGCAATGGCCGTCAAAATAAAAACCGCAAAAGACATCGAAATCCTACGCGCCGGCGGACGACGACACGCTTTCATTTTGAACGAAGTGGCCGGAGCAGTGGCTCCGGGTATTTCTATAAAAGACCTGGATAATTTGGCGGCGCGACTCATTCTGGAAGGTGGCGACAAGGCCGCCTTTTTGGGCTATAAGCCATACGGGGCAAAACGTCCTTATCCGGCCAGTCTCTGCGTATCCGTAAATGACGCTGTGGTGCACGGCATCCCGAATGAAAAAAGTTATATTTTGAAAGAAGGCGATATCGTCTCTCTGGATTTGGGTCTGGAGCACAGAGGTCTGATTACCGATATGGCTGTAACCGTGCCTGTGGGAAAAATTGACGCAAAAGCAAAAAAACTTATTAAAATTACGAGAGAAGCGCTAGAACTCGGCGTCAAAGCGGCAAAACCCGGCTCGACAACGGGGCACATCGGCGAGGCTGTTGAATCACATGTCGCTCCTCATGGTTTTGGCATTGTTGAGGAATTGGCCGGACACGGCGTGGGTTACGGCGTCCACGAGGACCCATATATACCAAATTACGGCAAAGCGGGGGAAGGCGAGCCGTTGGTTCCCGGCATGGTCGTGGCCATAGAGCCTATTATCAACGAAGGTACAAAAAAGGTGAAGCTGGACCCCGACGGTTACACTTACAGGACGGCCGACGGCAAGAGGAGCGCTCACTTTGAACATACAATCGTCATTACCGACAGAGGATGCGAAATTCTGACAAAAATCTGATATACTCCCAATCTATGGCACACCAAAAAGAGGAAAGAACACTCGTGGTTATAAAGCCGGACGGAGTGCAGAGGAGTCTGGTCGGAGAAATCATCGGCCGTTTTGAGCGCATAGGGCTCAAGCTCGTGGCGAGCAAGATGCTCGTGCCCACGTCGGAGCATATTGAAGCGCATTATACCCTGGACCCGGAATGGAGAGTAAAAACGGGAGAAAAGGCGCTCATGCGGTTTCCATAGTCCGCAAAGTCGTCGGCGGCACGGAACCTCTCACTTCGGATGTGGGTACTATCCGCGGCGATTTCGTATTGGATTCATATCAGATGGCGGATACCGACGGCCGTTCAGTGCGCAATCTCATCCACGCTTCGGGGTCTCCCGCCGAAGCCGAAATGGAAATCAGACATTGGTTTTCTCCCGATGAAATAATCGGCTATCGGCATATCCAGGAAGAAATCTTGTACGACGTGAATCTGGACGGCATTTTGGAGTAGCGGATTTTTTTGCCGGTTTTTCGCTTCAATTTAGAATACGACGAGTCAGAACGGGTTAGACGATTCACTTTTTTTGTTTCCGATTTTATTTTTCTCTTGCGGCGGTTGTCGCGAGGCCTATAATTGTGAGTAGGGTTATTCGAGATATTAACTCTATAACATTTTTTTAGGGAGACTCATATTGTTTGTCGCCTTGGTGATGAACTGCGGTCACCCACCTAGTTTACACTAGGGACGATATCCGGATGACCCGATAGAAAAACCGTTTACGATAAAATTCGCGAACGGTTTTTCTGTGGAAAATTTTTCCAAATGGTATACTATCTCCATGTTTTGGAATAAATATTTCTGGCCGTCGTTCTCGGTCATGATTATAATTGTCGGTTTGCACTGGTTCGCTTCGCTCCATGACTTGTATGATGCGGTCTGGTGGTATGACATTCCCATGCATTTCCTGGGCGGACTGTGGGTTTTTCTCTTTATCCTCTGGGTGACGCATACCGGATACGACCGGTTTCTATTGAGACGAACTCCGGTGAGAGACGTTCTCATTCTTGTTTTGGTCACGGGCATTCTCTGGGAAGTCCTGGAAATCGTTTTGAGTTTTACGCGTTTTTCTGACCCCGGTTATTTTTTTGACATGCCGAAAGATTTGGCGATGGATACTCTCGGAGCGGTTGCCGGTTCCGTTTTTTACAAAAAGTGAAAGGATATTCTACTTTTCTTACTTTACCTGCGCTACAAAACGGTCAAAAGTTTCAGGATTGTGTAGAGCCAAATCAGCGAGGATTTTGCGGTCTACAATGATGCCTTGCTTTTTTACTCGGCCCATAAATTTGGAATATGAGATACCTTTGGCGTCCAGGGCGGCGTTGATTTTGATTATCCAGAGATTCCGACGGTCGCCCTTCTTGTCGCGCCGATGAGCAAACGCATAAGCGCCGGCATGCATCAGAGCCTCGTTGGCGGCGGCTTCATTGGTGGAACGGCGGAAACGATAGCCCTTTGCCTGACGCAGGACATTTCGGCGATTTTTCAGGGCGTTGACTGCTTTTTTTACTCGTGCCATATTGGCGAATTAAAAATAAATTAAATAAAAAAATTAGCAGAGGCCGGAGAGGAACCGTGACTTTTCTTTGTTGGTCATATGAAAAGGCGTCATGGTGCCCTTCTTTATCTGCGATCGGCCGCTCTCTTTGGCATTGAAATGATTTTGGCCGGTCCGACGGACCAGGATTTTCCCGTTCCGCGTGACTTTCAGTCTTTTGGCGTATGACTTGTTGGTTTTCATGGGGCGCAAGGAAAATTAAAAGCCCGAGAGGGCGATATGCATATATTACCCGATTTGGCTTTTTTGTCCAGTAATTTTGTTTGGGAAACAGTCGCTATGCGCGTTCAATAATGGTCGTCAGTCCCTTCGGGCTTTTGGTCGGTTTTTCGGCAATTTTGTAGTTTTCGGTGAGCAGGACCAGGATGCGCTTGAGGCGTTCTTCCAGGAATTTCGGGTCCATGTATTTGGACCGGCCGGGGAGGAAGAGGTCTATTTTTATTCTCTGGCCTTGGCGCAGCCACTCCGAGGCCTTTTTGGCTTTGAGCTCCAAATCGTGTTTGCCTGTGCCGATTTTCACCTGCAGAGTTTTAAGTTCAATCGTATGAGCTTTGGCTTTGGCCGCTTTTTCTTTCTTGTTTTCGGCGTACTGGAATTTCCCAAAGTCGCTAATTTTGGCCACAGGTGGATTGGCGTTCGGCGATATTTCAATGAGGTCCTGCCCGGCATCATGGGCTCTCTGTAGGGCTTCGTTTATGGAAAGCACGCCGTAGTTTTCGCCTTCCGGGCCTATGACGCGCACTGCCAGCGCTTTTATCTGGTGGTTTACGCGGATTTTGTTGTAACTCAAAGTTTTATTATTAGATAATTATTAGATGTATGTACAAGAATGAAAGCATATTTTCAGCGGGTAGGCAACAATTTTGTCCGCGATTCCGTGTAGTATACTTCACTCATGATAATTCTCATCGCCATCGGTGCATTTGTGACGACGTTTCTGGGTGGGCTTTTCGCTATACGTTTTCGCGACAAGCTCCATCTCATACTGGGTTTTTCCGCCGGCGCCGTGATAGGTGTGGCTTTTTTTGAGCTCTTGCCCGAGGCGCTTGAAATCAGCGGTAAATTTTTCCAAAACTCCACGGTTCTCTCCGTCATTGCCGCCGGTTTTGTCTCATACATGGTTCTGGATAGGACTCTCTTTATGCATTGTCATGAAGAAGGCCATGAACATCGCGGTCAATTCGGCGCGGGCAGTCTGTCTCTCCACAGTTTTCTGGACGGCATGGCCATAGGTTTTGCTTTTCATGTTTCCAGCGTGGTTGGTGTCGTCGTGGCTCTCGCGGTCCTGACTCATGATTTTTCCGACGGCATAAATACGGTTTCTATGATTTTACGTTACGGGGGAGACAGACGAGAGGCCGTCAAATGGCTCGCCGCAGATGCGCTTGCTCCAGTCTTGGGTATTATTGCCACTTTTTTCTTCACTATTCCGGAGTCATTTATAGGACTCATTCTGGCTCTCTTTGCAGGTTTCTTTTTATACATGGGGGCGAGCGACCTCCTGCCTGAAAGTCATCACAATCATCCAACTCATCTGACAACTCTCGCCACTATCCTCGGCATGGGCGTCATTTTTGTCGCTGTTCACTTTGCGGGATTATAAAAACAGCAGATGAGGTAAAAATAAAAAGGAAGCGGAGTGTGCCGTTCTCGAACAGTCCTCGGGTCGGATTTGTCAAGGACAGACCGTTGACAAATCCTCGCCTGCGGAGGTTCTCGCCCGGCACACTCCGCTTCCTTTTTATTTTTACCGCGTTCCGGTCTGTTTTTTATAATGCTAATCCGTATGAAACCGTCGTCGTTCCCGTGCCTGACGCACGATATATGCCGAGAGTAGCCTGCTTGCCCCTCACCCATTCGCCGTCTATTTTTGTCTCGGGAGTGTCCAGAGTGTTCTGCTCCAGATTTACGGGCTTGATGTCAAATTTCACGTCCGCCATGAAATCTCCTTTGACTTCCCGCAGATTGCCCACGTCAGTGATGCTGTAATCGAATATGGCGTATATGGGACAATCCGTCAGTTTTTTGAGCGCTTCCAGATATTGGGTGAGAATGGTCGTGGCCACTTCCGTTTCCGTCATGGAGAAGGGAACATCGGTGAGATACGCCGCGCGCAAATCCACGGCGCAGGGGTCTGTCGCCGTTTTTTCTTTCTTTCCGCCATCCGCCGCCGAAATGCCGTACGCTATGGCTCCCAAAGCCATCAATGCAACGATAATTGTGGCTGTTTTTTTCATGGGGAGAGTATAGCATAATCACAAGTGGTGGAAATGGGCGGAAGAGGTTAGAATGGCAAAACTTTTCGGGCTTCTTTGCTGATTGTTGTCGTTACTTTTGAAAAAGCGACTCCGCAATTATGTTTGAACACTATTTTCTCGTCAGGAACATCTTTGAAATACATAAGACTTTTTAATACCAGTATATGATCGAGGTCCGGCATCTTGTCGTTCAGCTTGTCCATGAGCTCGACGAGCGGAATATGTTTAAAAATATAGTAGAGGTCGACGTAGTCTTTCTCTGTGGCTCGCGATACGATGGCTGACAATTTCATACAGCCGATGTCCGCTATGGAGGCGATTTGCAAGTAAGGCTCATCTAAGAGCATTGCGAGTAGTGGATATGAATATCTAAAAAAGCTTATCTTTACACTCTCATCTACAAAGACCGTAAGCGTATCTTTCTCTTCCTGTACTTTTACTATTTTGCGTCCCGTGAATACCTCTCGGCATCTCTCATAGAGTTTTGCCGTATCGAAATGTTCTTTCGTGAAGAAGTCAAAGTCAATACTGTCTCTATGCCCGAGCTGTAGGGCGAGGCCCGTGCCGCCGGCAAGATAAAATTCATTCTTGAAAGTTGAAAGCGCAGGCAGGATTTCTTTTCTTTTTATATCGAGAATATCGTAAAACATGTCGAGAGTTAAAGCAGACTACACGATCTTTCGTTCCGATCTTTTTGATTCTATATCGAGTATCGTATTCCAGAAGTTAAGAGATTTTTCATTCCACTCTCCCGGAAGCGGTTTTTCCACGACTTCTTTAATTTCCGACTTTTTGTAAGTTTGAAAAAGCTCCTCGACGGCGGATTTCGTGCCGAGGTTGAGCACGTTCGTGATGATGCGTTTTTTGTCTCTATCCGCATCCATCTTGTCGACGTCATACGACCACAAAAACGGCGCTATTTTTTTGAGGAAGCTCTTTTTCATAACACAATTATATCATTTTTTGTGTAAAAAATCTCAATACAAACTGACTTTGCTTTTGTGGAGATGGGCGGAATCGTTTAGAACTGGAAAAAACGCTTTATTTAATTACTTTCCACGGTGAATTTACGGCAATCCGATGAATCATAGGACAACCAAGCGGGTGTTTTATGAGATCACACAATGACGGCTCATATTCTAAAAGCGTATTCATAGGCCATTCGCTCATTTCCATCTTGCAATCTTCCTTGTTGCACGTTGCTTCCCATCCCGAGTGGCGTTCGTCATATGGGATTTGCATTTCTATGACAAGAATCGATCTGCTTTTAGCTTTAATATGCTCACACACCATTACATATCCATTTTCATCGCCGTATTCTTTTTGAAAATTGAAATCGTCTCCCTCCATTTTGTTCATATGAATCATTATAACAATTCTGCTCCTATATATAACAAAGCCGCACAAATGCGGCTTTGGAATAAAAACGAGCGAAAGTGACTACGCCCGAACGGTCCGACCCTTCTCCTTTTCCACGATCTTCCGGACTTCCGCGAGGAACTCGGTGATCATTGACGGCAGTTGGGCGGCGAGGAACTCCATGGCTTCCACGGGGTCGATGCCTTCCTTCTTGCACGTGTCGAGGATCCCTTTGGCCTGATCGTGCGGGTAGAGGTTGAACTTGCCCCTGATCGCTCGGGTGAGCGAAGCGGCGGCAAGTTTCTGACCGACTGGGCTGTTTTCGATGCTTACGTTTTTCATGTTGCAATGAGCTAACGGGCTTTTGATCCCGACCCCTCAGTAGAGAGGCTTCTCCACATACTGCTTGGCGTATTGCCTTGCTTTGTCCGTACGGGGAGCTCATCTTTTGAATTTGTACACTTGAGATATGATTGGCTCATGAAAAAAG
>ERZ1292632.1911-Hain-H43-01um-R2-1911-length-18695-cov-36_pt1 | contig 18695 bp, 33 predicted proteins | sample MGYA00564407_ERZ1292632 | MGnify/ENA primary metagenome ERZ1292632 (study PRJEB36523, sample SAMEA6512637) | groundwater metagenome | collected 2019-01-08 | study: AquaDiva: Metagenomics assemblies of 32 groundwater samples | reverse complement strand
GCGGCTTAAACTGGTCTTTCATTGCGTTGATTTCAGTATCAACACGGTCGAACGCTGCACCATCACCGGATGCAATAGCTTGCGCCCGTTGCTCCCGTAATTCACTCAGTGCCTTTTCATAGGCTCGCTGTTCTGTTTTGGTGTGGTATTCACCAAACTTTTGCAGCGTTTCTTTCAAGTCTGCAATCTCACGATCCTGCCGCTTAACCTGTGCTTTGATTATCGGCAGCATGTTCTCACCGCGCTCGACAAACTCATCGGCGGGTCGCCACTTGTCAGGGTCGCCCTTGAATTTTTCAAGGGGTGTCCAGCCCATTTTTAGGGCTTTTTGTTCTACTTCGCTTATAACAGATTCATCTGCTTTTGCGGCTTCGTCTTTCGGTGCATCCTCAACCACCACATCCTCTACTACAACATCTTCATTCTTATCCATGATTCGTTCCTTTTCCTGTTAAATGCTCACGATTGCGGTAATATCCTTGTCGTTACAAAGCCTCATCTCTTTCCCGTTTGCGCCCTCTACAATCAATCCGGCATACTTAGCATAGCTCACGGTGTCACCCACCTTAGGGATAGGAGGAAGCCAATCCTCAAACGCATTACCGCCTACAGCAATCAGCTTGCCACGAACCTGCGCCATCTTCTCGCGGTCGGTTACTTTGTCGGTAAGAATAATTCCTGACGCGGTTTTCTGTTCGACTGATTCAGGCTCAATCAGGATTTTGTACTCTACCGGATACAACCCTGATGTGTTCATACTGCCTCCTGATTACGATAAAACTCACTAATTGAATCATCGTCAAGCTTGACGATTTCATCTGCCATTTGTGCCCTAGCAATCGCCATCAGCGAATCGTCGCCGGTCAGCGCGCCTTGCGCCCATCTATCCATAAGCTGCGCACGATAGTCAATCAGGTACTGGTGAAACTGCTTTGTCTGCGGGTGTTCTTTCCATAACTGATACTGCTCTTTGTCCACGTTTTACTCCTCACTGGTTAAAAATCACTCTTGCATCATTCCTTGATTATCTTGCCTGTTGGATTTCTCCATCATCTTTAACATCACGTCTTTTTCGACATTCGCTATATTCTCCAGCTTTTCCGCTGCGAGCTGATTGATCTTCGCCTCGCGCATCTGCGCATCCATCTCGCCGCGCAATGTAGCCTCTTCGATCTTCTGTAAGGCTAATTCTTCGCGCATCGCCAAATCATTCTTAGCAGCTTGTATCTCTGCCATAGCCGCTTGCAAGTCTTTCTCGGTCAATGCGACCTGATGCGCTTGTTTTGCGACTGCTTGCTGGCCTTGTTGCATTTTCTGCAATTGTTCTTGCATTTGTGCTGTTTGCTGTTGTAACTGTTCAAACTTTTGCTGCAATTCTTTATCTGCATCCTTTATAAGCAAACCTTCAATATCCTGCACTTTGATAGCTTTCAAATAATTCTTACGCAAGGCTAATTGGTCGAAGAACGGGTCTCCGACAAACTTCATCAAGGCTTCTGCCCTTGTTAAAATCTGTGCATCAGAAACCAACGAAGGATCGCTTACCGGGGTAACATCAGTATCATCACCCTGATAATCATCAAGGTAAACAACCTCAACACGATCTTGGAAACGATAATAATCTTGCGGCAATAGATAGAGCCGGTTTAGTCTGTAGAGCTTCTTGAATTCCTGCTTTAACCCGCGATGGACGCGCTTGTAAATAGCACTGAATACCTTCTGCCCTTGCTCAATCAGGGCCATCGTGGTTGTAGCCGTCTGATTGACTTGTTGCTCGCCTGTCATAATGTCCTGAACAGATGACATTTCTTTGCCAGCCTGAATCAGCATTCCTAACAATTGGAACAGCACATTGCTGGGGCCAGGAAATTGCATGTGAAACACGTTATCGCGGATATTACCTCCACTTACGTCTACAGGCTTAAACTCACCAGGAACAAACTTTGCAACACCGCCTTTCATTTTCAACCCAGAGCCAAGGAATCCGCCGCCAGTGTTGGCAAGCGTACCAGCATCTAGCATCTGGTTGAAAACTGTATTGATTGCCTCGTTTATCGGATTGAGCAGCATCCCCAAACCTACGTCGTAGCTCCCACCATCAGGATTGGGCATAAAGCTGTACTTCGTGAAGTATTCAACCTCTTTGATCTTGGCAATCTCGCCATTATCGTTGAGGTAAATACCATCCTCATCAAATCGCGCAATAATCCGAACAACCTCAGATGAATCCTTTTTTACCGTGACAACGTACGGCTCCTTGTACCCATCGCCGTCCAAATCGTACCAGCAATGGCACTCAAGGAACACATAATGCGCATCTTCGTCATTGTCTGCGCCTTCTGGCATTCCAAGCTCAATGTCGGCGAACAAACCGCCGCGGACGCGCTCTATCACGTCATTTTTGAACAGATTTAGGCAGTGCGTTTTTCGGCGCAGCTTTTTCCACGGGGTAGCATGGTCAAACACCAAATATTCCGCACTAACAAGATCGGAACACGGTCTGCCAAGCATGGTATCGAAATAGGTCTTGCGGAAAGCACATCCCACAATCGACATTTGCAGTAGTAACTTGTCCTCTTCTTCGTCCCAGTCCTCGATTTCTTCAAGAACTTGATAGCTCATGTGCCTACCAATACGCTCCGCACGCTCTTTCTTTACGCCATCAGGATCTGGCCCAAGCACTTCACCCTTGACAACATCCTGTCCGGCCACGATAGCCGGGTACGCCCTAGCGGAAAATTGAATCGCCGCCGTGGTAATCATCGGGTATTTGATATTGGCTGCTTTCGGCCAAGGCCAGCTCTTTTCGGTTACAACCTGCATCGCCAAGTCCATCGCGGTTTTGGTTTGCTTTTCCCAGTCTGCACGGCTTCCCTTGTCCAGGTCAAACCCACGCGATACTTCCATGCCAATCTTGCGCACAACCTCGCCGTCTAGTTCAGAAATGATATTGGGCAGCTTCATGATGCTGCGCAGAAAATCGGCTGGATGCCGTTCCTGCTGATGCACCTCTTCGACCATTTCTGGATCGTCTATCAACTCAATAGCCACCTATTGAACTCCTGCCGGTTTGGTCTTGTTCATAATCGTCCTCATATATGTTCGGCGCTCTTACATGCTGCAATCCGCGCCCTATCATGCTAAGCACATCAACAGCATCGTCGTGTTTTCCAGCAGGGAATCTAAGCAGTTGCGACAATACGTCGCCCTTCCATTTTGCATTTGCAGGAAAAAATACCTTACCCATAGATGCCAGAGCTTGAATACTTCTAGCCCTTGTAGGCTTGTCCGATATGCTTGGCATCCATTCAATTGCGCAATACGCCCTGCGCTCTGTCATCCTGCGCATCATAAACGGCTCAACTGCTCTGCGAATTACACCAGCCTCACCAAACCATATAATCGGCTCGTATTTTAGGATTAGATCGCATTGGCGCTCAATCCATACGTCAGATGTTGTCTGACCTCTCCACCAGTCAACAACATAAAGGTTCCCGTTAAAATCAACTCCAAATATACCGTGTTCCGTCCAATCTCCACCATCCTCAGTTACGGCGTAGTCTGATGCGGCGTAGTAATTCAGTCCATGCGGAAGTGTTTGATACTCTCCAAACCAATCAGCTTTGAAATAATCACCATCATCAGGTATCGGATTTTGCTGATACAAAGCATTCCAATCTCGCGCAGGTAGAACTGCACGTATCTGCTCCAGCCTGTCTATAGGATACCATTCAGGCCATAACGGTTTGCCTTCTTTGTCTATAGCTGGGAGACTAAGCAACTCCCATTTGTCACCGCCCGTCTCTTGCTCGGCAAGAAGCCGTCCTGTTAGGTCGTCGTCATGCCACCGTGTATTGATAATAATGATTGCGCCGCCTGGCATCAGCCGTGTGTATGCGGTTGACGTGTACCAATCCCAAACACGCTGCCTTGTTACCTCAGAATCAGCCTCTTGCCTGTCTTTGAATGGATCGTCAATCAACAGTATGTCAGCACCGCGCCCTGTTATAGCCGTTCCAACACCGGCAGCAACATACATTCCCCCCTTGTCTGTGTGCCATCTATTGGCTGCCTTAGAATCAGCAGATAGGCTTGTCTGATACAAATTGCCGAATTCCTGACTTCCGACAATATTTCGCACCTCGCGTCCAAAGTCGTTTGCCAAGTCTGAATTGTAAGACGCAGCAATTATTTGCTTATCTGAGTTTCGACCAATAAACCAAGCCGGGAAGCGCCTAGATGCCAATTCGGATTTACCATGTCGTGGCGGCATGGTAATCATTAGACGCTTTATATCTCCTCGCTCTACTGCTTCCAACTTCTCCGCTATCAACTTATGGTGCGGGGCTACTTGGTATGCTGAGTTTGTGTATAAACTAAAATCCAGCAATGAGTTCCGCGCCACCCTCCGGCGCAATAACTCACTTGCTGCCGTTTGAGGCGTTAGCAATGGCTGCGAGTTGATCATCAGTTAAATCTTCAGCGCGGCTTATCTTTAGAGTGCCGCTTAATTCATGATCTACTTTATCGCGCCACTTAGTAGGCTGGCGGTTGCGCAACCAAAGCGATGCAGCAGCCGTGTCTGGCCCAACGTAATCGTTAACCTCTCTAATATCGCTTATTACGCCTGCAATATTAGCTGTAACTACCTTCTTCGCTGTGTATCCAGTAGCACGCTTGAATAGGCTTTCTGCTACTTGAGCATCAGCTATTTCTTTTCCATCGCGGATGGAGCCAACAAATTTAGGGTACTTCTCTTTCCAGTCATCAATAGTTGTATCAGAAACTCCAAATAAATCAGCCAGTTCGTGATCTGTAGCGCCCAACAAACAATGCTTGCGCGCCATCTCGTTGTATTCTGGCTTATACAGTGTTGGTCTCCCTACTGACTTTGGCTTATCAACAGCTTTTTTATTCTTTGCTTTCGCCATCTACCTGTATTAGCTTTCGCTAATTCCTCCATCCGCTTCCTAGCGTGCTTGCATCAATGATGCTAGTGTGTTTGATTGTGGTTTGACCTGTTGGGTCTTTGCCCATTCTGCAAATGGGGGAATCGTAGTACCGGACTCTTGCGCTGCTATCTGCTCTTGCGCATATCTGTTGCGCAGCTCCACAATACCTTCATTCGCCATTTCTCTTGCTCCAATGCAAAAACCGCCCGAAGGCGGCTTGTTATCCGGTGATACTTACACCAGCTTTGCGCGAATGTTACTTTATTTGCATGTTTTGTATTGTATTATTTTATATTGCAAAATCAATACACCCTATCTATACCCAATCAACTCTGCAAACTCGAATACCTGAATTCTTCCTTTACATATCCTCTTGCTCAAATTTGAACCTACAACCAGAGGTTCCGTTCCTGCAAACATTGCTACAGTCTTAATCGCACGGATGTGTTTTTCACGCCATTTAACCTCTTTTTCTGCTCTTCCGTCAAAACTCAACATTTGTTAATTGCTCTCTGACTGATAGTAAATGGTCTGTTGCTGTTAAAACATCCATCGCTGCCCGGTGCGCTCTTTGGTAGAAATTCGATGAATTGACCCCTTGCGAATGTGCGATGACCTTTATTGGCTTGTTTTCAGGTCTGAATTCGCAATAAACCACGACAAACGGGATAAACTCGTGTGATGGTAGGCTGGTGACTGCTATGTTGAATGCTTGTAAGTCTGCCGAATTCTTTCCGTCCGGCTCTCCACGTGATGGATGCGGGTCTTTCATAAGCATCGCCAGGATGTTTTTAACTTCCGGCTTCCCGTAGAATCTTCGGGTATCCAGCCATTTAACCCAGTCTTGAGCTAAATTGTACGCTCGTTCATTTCGAACCATAAATTTTATCCCCGATGTTTTTGATCGTTTGCGCTTCAAACCAATCTAGCCGTGGGTCATTCCAAGATAATACCAATATACCCTCGTTTTTCCAAGCGTCGGCTTTAATCTGTTCGGGGTCAATGACTGACGGTTGGATTGCACCTAACGGACAGCGCGGGTCAAGCGGTCTGTTACCTGTTTTCATTCCTCATCACATCCGGTAGATTCAGCACTTTGCTGATAATTTTTACATTGATTGGCAGAACCACCAATTAAAACCTCTACCGGCATTACTGGGCAAACTATCCAATTTTTATTACTTCTTTTATCAAGATTCTTGCAGGTTTTGCATTTCTCCATCCTATCCTTTTCCTTTTTCATTGAGTTTAATCCTCATCACAGCCTGTAGGGTCTGCATAATCGGTAGGTATGGATTCTATATGCTCGACATGCCCTCTTGACTCCATCAGCATCTTGGTTAATGCCTGCTGGCAATATGGAACCATTTCTCCTTCAAGCTCAAAGTGCAGGATACCGTCAATTATTTGCTCGTTTATTTGCTCTTTTGGCATTTTATTTTCCCCTTTGCGGACTCCCGCATCTCAATCGTGCGATTTTTGCAGGCCAAGCAACACCTGCGCCGGGTCTTTCCATCATCCGACCAAATCAAACTCATTTCCGATCTGGGGACGCTGTGGTGCGATTGTTGACAGTATGATATATCGCTCATTTTATTACCCCGTTATGATTATCCGTATTTCCCCACCCTTAATTACCGCGCCCTTTTCAATCCTGAGTGTGAAACGGCTATCGTCCACCCCTAGCGCGTCAGCAATCCCATCCAAACCATTTTTTATTGCACTCAAACATCCATCAAGGTCGTGGCTGCGTTTGTTGGGAGGGTAGAACGTAATATGCACGTCTACTGGCCCCGTCCCCTCAACTCTATCACCGGATGCCCTTGTTAGCCATCCTGCTGCGTGCCTGTAGGCTTTCGCAGCCTTTGCCTTTGCCGCCCAATGTGGGCGAGCGTTTGGATGTAATATGCGGTTCGGCCACGCAAGGGTAATCATTCTTTCCAATCCCGGCATCCCCGAGCCTTTTTAAGATCATCGTCATTTCCGATCACCACCATCTTGTGCCGCCTTACCGTTGGGCCTTTGCGGCAGTACCAGGCGGCAAAATTTATGGTCTTGTCTTGATTCCCATACCACCGATGAGAGCACGTACTGCATCCTTTGTTCATATCATGCCCTCTTTTTTCCACCATGCCAGCGTTTTCAGGTGCGCCAGGTAATGATAGTGCTGCATTGCCGCCCTGTCTGGTGAGCTATTATCGCCCAAATCCGTATAAGTGTGGCACCTGGCGCACAGAATAGCCCCGGTATCATCAGGCGCCTTAATGCCCCGTCCCTTGCCATCAGCAAGCCGGTTACTGTGAGCAAGGCACAGCATGTTTCCGTCTGGATTCTGTAAGCCGCACCCCATACAGTGTGGGCATTTCTTGGCGCTGTCACGTAGCTTCTGGTTTTTGCGGCCAGGTGTCTTCTGGATTATTGGGCGGAGGTTCATCATGCTTTGCACTCAGATGGTGTCATGGAATTTTACCTTCCCGGTTTTGAGTGGAATCGTACACCAAGATTACCGCACCGGCTCAATACCGCGCAATACTGCCGCTGCCATAAGCCATTCCATTATTTTTGATACCTTCTTTTCTGAGATTCCGACATTCTTTGTCTTGTTTCTGGAGTATAAATTCTGGCTTTTGCAATTTGAGAAAGTTTTGCTCTCGTAACTTCTGAAGGTCTTTTTCCTACATGTGGGTGCTTTCCCCGAAGGCGTGTATTCCCCAAAAGTCTAAGCGACATTTTTTCTTTTGTCTCTTTGGTATGCTTCCTGCCTGTCCAAGTGCAACGAGCGGTTTCAGCATGTTTTAACTTAGTCTCAAACGAAACAATAGCGCCACTTGATCCTTCCCCGCCATCTGTAAGATTGCAAAGCTCATATCCTTCACGGCGTAACTTGGCTATTTGCTGGATTTCATCAGAGAAGGCTTGCTGCTCTGACTCGCAGGGGAAAACATAGACAAGGATATTTTCTTTGCCATATTTGGCAACGATGTTTTTATGATGTGCGCTTCTGCCTATATGAAAAGCATGACTTCTTCGATACCATTTATCACAACCTTTCCCAATATAGAAAGGGGTTCCATCCGGGCGGCAGTGAATATATGTATAAAATTCAGTCATGATTGGCTTCCCATTTTTTAAATTCCCCATTTTTAAAGACTGGGGTTATTCCACGCAGATCGGCTACGGCCATCAAAAATGTCATCCATTCAGCAAATTTCTTTTTGCCGAATTTGCTGGTGCGCTTTCCCAGCATCACCACGCCGCCATCCAAACCCATAGCAAGGCGAGGTTTTACGTCCTCCTCAAAGGCGCAGGTCAGCACATCTTTCCACTCTTCCCTTGACATCTTCACCTTTTCGCCATTCACCGGCCAAAGCAACTGCTGCGAGAACCCCTCAAGGTAAGGCCACTGATAGCAGTTCTGCTCCAGCGTTCGGCTCGGATCAGGGTCGAATAGTACGTGAGCACCGTCAGGCTGCAAAGCGCATTGAGCAGCGGCCAATTTCCTGCTTGGGTGCGGCTCTGGCTGAAGTACAAAGTGTCTTTTGTCGCTCATGGCAGATTGCGGAGTAGCGAGGATGCGTTCATAGGTGCAATTATGCCTTTGTTGGGTGATATACACCGGTGTCGGTGCATATCATACGTTAGCCGCCTCGATGACGGTCAATATTTCATCCCAAAGCTCCCAAGGCACTACACTTCGTTCTGCCGCGCCTTTGATGCCTTGAGTTCCCGTCTTTGCTCCGCGTGGTGCAGCTTCATGGTCTGCGTTCCCGTTGTGGCACATCGCTCTGGGCTTCCATCCTGGCACTTCACCCCACAAATCTGTCGGCTTCATGCGGGTATCACCATAGCGGCAATAAGTCACAGTCACCCTTGGCAGGTCTTTTACGCATGGCAGCTTTCGCAACACGCCGCGAGGGTTCTCAATCAGAAAACCAAATCGAGGATTTATCTCCGCAATCAATTTTTTTGTGTGCTCGACAATACGCTGGCTCAATACCGCATGGGCGGTCTTTGGTTCGTACTGCCGCGCTCCGCCGCCCCAATGATGTCCAATCGAGGCCACCGAGAATGCCTCGCATGGCGGGCTTGCCCAAATAAAGTCAAAAGCCCCCAACTTCTCGGCTGTCATTTCAAGGATGTCGGCGGTTATCGTATTTCCAAACTTCGGCTCAAGATCGAGCGTCACCAGCTCATGTCCACGCGCCTCTATCGCTGCGCGTCTGCGCTCTCCACCCACACCAGCAAATAAATCAAGTATTCTCATAGTTCTCCTAATCGGCGGCTAACCCCTCATTCAACCGCGACCGCCAAAAGCGGCGGCGCGTTAATTCAAACGTTAGCCCCCACAGAGCGTACCTCCATCACTGTGAAAAGGCTCTTCTTGTGCCAATCAGACCCCATAGCATCTTCCCGCAGCAAGCTCGCTTCAAGGGCATTCATTGCCGACTCTCTCGTCGGGAACATGCAGACATATCCGCGCTTCAAAAGTAGACCTTCATACGGTTGGTTGGGTAGCGCGTACCCAAGCGGGTCATCACATCGTTTCCCATGTTTTGGTGATGCAAAAATCGCAAACCCGGAAAGAGTTGGGGCTAACCCGCCGCTCAACGCGGACTCCGCGCCAGCGGGGTTGTTTACAGGTTTCGTTAATTTGTCCATGATTATTCCTTCGGTAAAGCGTTCAGTTGCGCGGAGCCGGTTAGCTCCACGTTAGAGCGCACCAATGCCACTATCCGCTTTGCCATCCATGTCGGTATTTCTACGCTATTACCTCCACCCTTGGGGCGCATTAAAAACCCCGGATCGAAACCGATGCTTTCCAAATCAAGCGCCTTTTCTAGCGGCTTTTTCAGCGCGTTCCATTCTTTCAAATAGCGTTTTACGCTGGTTGTCGTTTTCCCATCCGGTGTTCTGTATAGTTCGCTCATTCCATTCTCCGTATAAAGTGCGCTCTAACCCTACGCTCAAGCGGGACTGCGCAAAAGCGCAGCCCCTTAGCTCCACGTTATGCCCCTTCGGGCGGTTTCAATTTGTGCCGCCGTTTTAAAGCATCCTCGATCAGCACTGCCTGGCTCTCCGGCTGGCCGCGCATCCACTCCACCAGCCAGCGGGGGAGCTTCACCCCGACCGGAATCTTTTTCAGTTCCGGCGGGGCGGGCTTTCGCCCTGCCCCTGGGCGCTCGCCTCCGCTCATTTCAAAAGCGCCATTTGCCATTCGGTCATGTACCAAACTCGGTTGTCTTCGATTGGCGCGATTGACTGATCGGCAATATCGTTGTCGGTGATGTGTAAATTCCGCTCATTGGCCACAATCCATTCATCGCCCTTAGCGCGAATCTGGTCGGCAATTTTATTAACGAAAATTCTTGCTTTTTCGCTAGGTGCCTCGTTAAAAAGTATTTCCACTACTTTTTCAAAATTTGCTGTTGTCATGTTCGCTGCTCCTTTTTTGGTTTGCGCCAATCGCTCACCGTTGAAAGAAGTATAGTCCTATTTTAGCGAAAGTCAACATATTTTTATATGTTCTTAAATTGGAGCTTTAAGCTTGTTTTCTTCAATCAAAGCCTCTTCGATCAATCCAGTTAGTGATTCGGGTTGCGCCCGCAGCCATTCAACCAGCCAGCGCGGGAGTTTCAATCCGACAGCGATGCGCTCTTGCCCCTCACCTCTAAACTCTAGGCTATGCTCTGCCGTGTGGCATTTACGGCACAGCGTGACTCCGTTCTCAAGAGTATTTTTTCCACCTCTCGCAACTGGGCGCTTGTGATGCGCGTGTAGCTTTTCAGTTCCGCCGCACTTCACGCATTTATTGCCATCCCGGTTCTTTACCGACTTAGCCCACGTAACCAGAGTTAAAAAAACAAATTCATCGTTATCGCTTGCCCGGTACAAGGCATCAATTAAAAACGATCTGGCTATTTCTGACCGCGTGGTGAACTGCTTATTTGCCATCGCATCAAGCCGCTCAAGCACGTCTGCCGGAACACCTACATTAATCGTGCATTCTGCGCTTTTCATCTTGGAATCACCTTGTAATTTAATAATGGTATATTACAGGATAATTCAACGCGCATCAATACCTAAATCAAAATATATTTTCATCGAAAGACGGGGCATAACCCGTCGCTCTAGCGGGACTGTCCGCCTGCGGCGTCCAGCCCCTAAGCTTTGTCGTTAGAGGGCTTCTTACCGCCCCGCTCCAGCACCAGAAAATAGCTGTGGAAAATCCGCGCATGTTTCTGTGTGCCTGCCCTGTTCGGTGATGGGAGCCTGTGCTTTGCTGGCAGCACAAACAAATCCAACAACCTGAATCCTTCAATCTCGGCCCAAAAAATCACATTGGCATGGGTACAGTGCATTTTGTGGTTGTGGATAATGTCTTGGCACTTGAACACCATCACCCCGCCCGGCTTCAAAACCCGATAGGCTTCGCTTATAGTGTGGCGGTAGTGTTCTTCAAGTTCGTCGTAGCGCCAATATCCAGCAAAACGCTTCGCCATAATCATTGAGCCGTTACCCTCGCGCCCCGCGCGAACGTAGGTCAAAAACGGCGGGTCGAAAACCACGCTGCCTAGCGTCTGCGGCGCTAGCGGAAGCATTGTGCTACACGCCTGTTCCACCCCGTCAAGCTGCGGGTCAATATCAAACTTGTGCTTTGGCTGCGGCAGGTTCTGCCAAAACTTCCCATTTCCGTAGGTCATGTCACAGTCAAACCCATCCGGGCAGTGCAGCTTCATAATCCCGCGCAAAATCTCGTCCTGCTCAAAATACACAGAGCGCACCACTTCGGCTTTCTCTTTCGAGGCGCTGGCTTCCGCTGGCTCCGTCACTGCTAAACACTGGTATTCCATAGTTTTCCTTTAATTCCCGCCCTCTAACCCGGCGGTCAACAGCGACCGCGCTGAAGCGCGGCGCGTTACCTTATGCGTTACGCCGCGCCTTGAACTCGCTTATCGCGGCCTCCAGCATGTCGATAAGCTCATCGTCCATCGGCATGCCAGACCATTGGTATCCGTTCCGCATCGTCAAGACTTCGATTCCGTACTTGTCATCGCGGATGATTACGCCTTTTTTGCCGCTCAACTTCTCGATCTTCATTTCCATCTTCAATCCTCCTGCACCAAAAATTGCCTCTGCACACTTCGGGCCGCTCACTGCCGCGCAACGTGCGCGCTCGGCCAGTGTTGCCGCTTCCCAGACTTGCCCAGCTATCCAATATTCATATCCAGGGTCAAAGCGATTCGGTCGATCTGTCCTCGCCAGAATTTTACTAATTGCATCGCGTATTTGCTGGTTCATATTTCCTCCATTTTTTTAAATTCAATTATCCACACCCACGGGTTTGCGTCCCATGAGCCGGGGCCGTTGATAGATTCCCATAGTTCACCATACTGGCGCTTTGCTGTGCATTCGCAATCACCAAGAGCGAAACATCCTTCCGCCATCGCATCGGACTCGCTGATGTCCTGCAACCGCTCGACGCGAATTCCGGTGATCTCCAGCAGGATGCGCGATGCCCAGCGCGGCATGAAGATGCTGGGACGGACGCGGCATGGGGATTGTCCTGGTTCCCAATGATACTTCCCGTCCTCGTCGGTTTTTACGCCCGCCTTGTTGCAATCATCGCAGCATTGCAGCCAATATTTTTCAAAGTCGTCGGCTTCCGGTACTTGCAGCCATTCGCGGCGCGAGTGATTGTCGGCCATGTAGTCAACGGCAATTTCTCCATCGTCCTCGCGCCACGCGCCGATGCGCCATGTTTCGCGCACCCAAAGGCGACCTCCGACAACGCCGTATGGGCATGTCATCATCTTTGACCCATTCTGCGCCCCGTCACGTAAAGCCCATGCAGGCGGATCGCCATAAGGTATCCCAATTTTTCCGTCTATTCGCAACGGTTGTGGCTTGCATATTCTGCGCGTCTGTGTCTTGCTGCCATCAAGCAAGGCGCGCACCATCGGCGCGCTGAACAGGATTGGTCGTTCTTTTTTTTGCTGGTTCATATTTCCCCCGTGGCTAAAATTGCTGTATCAGTTTTCTTGCGAATGTGAATATGCTGCGGCTGGTGTTCAGCTATTTTCCTAACCCTGTATTTCAGCATCGCCGCGCTTGTTTCCATCCACGCGGCTTGTTCAGCTTCCTCGCGTAGTATCCGAGCTTCGTATTCCAGGATTGCCGCGCGTTCGGCCCAGTATTCGTGCCATTGCACATCCAGGGAAGCGATCAATTGTCGGGTGGCGGGGGTCATTCTGCGCTCTTTCCAACTAATCTAAGATTGGATTCTGGCTCGTCAATATTCAACCTAGTCATACCCAGTAATTTACTTCCTGTCGTGCCAAGCCTCATTACCTCTTGCGCCTTTGATACATCACCGATCAGCATCGGAGCCGCTACCTTGTGGCCTTCCTTGGCGTTGTTTGCCTCGAAAATACCGATCAGCTTGGCAGGATATTCAACTTTCTCGTTGCGCGATTTGAACCCCCTGTAGCGCGTTTCAAATTCCTTTGCGACGAACGGCCATGCCTCATCGTCTTTATCACAAATACCCATCCAACCACCCATATCGTGCAAAACTTTATGGATCAGCGGATCATCAAAAACCACCGTGTCGTATGGGCCGATGCTCCGAACCGCTTTATCAACTTTCGACCACGCAGCAAACGCAGCATCTTGGCTTGAGCCTTGCATCATGCGGATGATGTCGGCGATCTTCGGCATGAATTGGCCGGTATCAGTATTGCCTAGGTGTCGCCCTATTGCATCCTGCACTGCCGGGAAGTCGTAGTTTTTCAACCCTTGCCAGTAAAGCGAAATCAGCCCTTCGGATGGGGTTTTCCCGTACTGCTCCGAAACAAGCTGCATAATGTCAACAAATTTACCGAAGTCAGATTGATTCAATTTCTTTCTCCCCAAATAAACGCTGATAAGCAGCGGCTTTGATTTGTTCGTTGCTAGATTGTCTGTTTGCCAGTGAGGATTGCTTTGGCTGATGCAGACCTTGCCATCCACCAGCGGCAGCATCAGCCAATGCTCCGCAATAATCCATGCCAGCATCACGCCACTTAGTAAGTTTGTTTACATTCGCCTGCATTTGGTCGCTGGTCATCTTTTTTCCCTTACGGGTCTTTAACCATAAATCCCATTGAGTTTTGTCAATCCAGTCTGGCAAGGCGAAAGCAGCGCTACGTTCTTTATTACATTCTTCTGTGTTTATGTGTTTTGTGTTTATGTTCTTGTTATGTGGTTGCTCGTTGGTTAGCGGCTGGTTAGCGGCTGGTTGCTCGTTGGTTAGCGGCTGGTTGAGTGGTTGGTTGGCACTTCCATCATTATCTTGATAAATACTATAATTAACAATAGTATAAATACTTCCGTGGTTGGTTGTTTCGATGGTTAGAATTTCTAGTTTAGCGAGTCTAGCTAACCCTGTTCTTATGGTTTGCTCTGACTGCTTTAATTGCCGTGCAAGTTCAATCCGACCGGACGAATATTGACCCCTATTCAGCATTGTGTTCCCTATCCGTCTTGGCTGATGGGTAGATTCAGTAAGGATGAACATGAAAAGGGCGAGAGTTTCAGGTAATTGGTATAGGCCGCTGTCCTTGATCTTCCGCCAAACCTTGATGTATCCACGGTGCATTTCTATCAATCCTTTAAGTCCAGCGGGCTTGGGAACAACCCCAAGCAGAGATAGACAAGCAAAGGGCAGCCTGCGCACTCTTGGCCGCTGGACTTAAAGGACTGATATGGATTGCATTCATTAAAATCCCTTTTGATGATCGGTTGTAATCCCGACAAGTATTCATTATTGTTATTTTCTAACTTGTGTCAAGTAAAAAATAACCTTTCAGCCTTCCGCTAAATAGCGTCAAGCGTGTTTGGTGGGCGGTGTAAAACTCGTCCAATATCAGATTAGGGGCCTGCGTAGGTGTCTATACCACGTTAGGGGCTTCTGGCAATGGCATCCAATGAGTAGGATAAACCTCATCACTATCGCGGTACCCTTGGCTTGGTACGCAAAGTTCCCATGTTCCTAAAATATACAGTGATTCATAATGGGCTGTTGTCATCTTTCCATCATCAAACACCAATACGTTCGTGCCGTCCCTTGGCGCAGTTTCAATCGGTTTCCATTCCATAGTTTCACCCCTAACCTTACGTTCAACTTTCGTTCCGCTTCGCTCCACCGGACTGCCTACGGCAGCCGAGTTAACTCCACGTTGGGCGGACTATTCATGCAGTGCGCTGCAAAATCAGCCATTTTTTTCGCCTCTGCATCTGTGCTGCAAATTCGACGGAAACTTGCAATCAAATTAGATTCCTCGCCGCCATCAATCATGTACAGCAGACCGTCTTTTGCCCAGTATTTGCACTCGGTCGGCTGTTTTTTAATCGCTGCTGAGTTTGGGCGCGGCCAGCCCAACCCTGCGTTCGAGCGGGAGCGCGCAAAAGCGCGCAGCCCCTTAGCTACACGTTAGACGTCGCTGATAAAGTGTAGTAATGCTCCACCCCATCAATGTTCAAAGTGCATGTGCTGCCATCAACTGCATAACTCACCAGCCGAGGCTCTTCCTTGTCAGATGCCATAGGTTGCTTGCTAAATCCCAAAAACCATTTTGCTTTATTGCCCAGAAATCCGGTCATTCTCCACGCAAAAATATGTTCGTTAATCATAAGTCTCATTGCTGCTCCTTTCTAACCCTGCATTCAAGCGGGACGGCTTTCAGCCGCCCCTTAATTTGTCGTTAGGCCTCGTCATTGTAAAGAGCGCGGGTTTAATCACGCTCAAGGCCAGCCGAAGGGGGACGGCTGGAGGGGAGTTCATGTTTCATTTTTTGCTTTTGACAGCATATATTGGATGCGCTGCCGCGAAACACCATGTTTATTTGCAATAGCCTGTTGTGAATTACCAGCAATATATTCGCGTAGTATTTTTGCGCGCCGCTTGCTTGCCTGCAATTTTAAATTTGTATTGTGTGAGCTCATAAGGTGAAATTATACAGGTTAATTATATTTGCGCAAGGGGGTTGCATATTACAAAAAAGAATTGTAATATGCTCGAACTCGCTGACCTGACCTGACGCGATGCGAGTGAAGAAACCGGGAACCACGAGAGGCAAATAATATTGCAGCGGTGTGGAAGTTAGCGGAGAAGGGCTAAACCGGGATGAGACCGTAGAGCTGTGGCAGTAAGATCGTAACTTGCAAGACGTTTTTGTTGTTGTAGCAAATCTGTAAACAGAAGGCCCACTAGCGAAAAATGAGTTGGTAGTCTTTGCGAAAGAAAGAACTTGATAGTCTTAAATGGTGAAGAGCCTAATAGGTAGAAATACTGTGATGAATCAAGCCAAAGGCGTAACAACTCAAGGGATAACCCGCTAGATGTATTTCCGTAAAGTCGGTGAAAGCTTTACTTAGGTGCCAACACCGAGCCAAGCCATGACACTGCTGATTATGTAGTTAGTAATTGGATGTACTTCATGGAAAGGTGTAAAGACTATATACGGAATGCCTAAAGCTGCGAGAGAGCTAGATAGAATTGATGCGAAAGCACAAGTTCACTTCTAGCCAGCAATGGCAAAAATAGTCTATCCGAACACAACCGCACTGGGTGTTCGCGTAAATTGGTTAAGAGTGGATGGAAACATCCTGCGGTGCAACTTCCCTGAAGAGCTGGCATTGCGCATTTAAAGGAGATTCAGATGCAACCATTAGCACAGGTAGAGCGCATATCAGATAGAGCGTGTCGCGCCGACCTTACCAATCATCTCGACCATGAAGCGGATGAAGAACGCAGGGCAGAAATGATTGAGGCGCGCGCCAAAGAGCTGATGCAGCCTCATGAATGGCTTGATCCGTGGAATTTTACAAACTTCACCGAGGCAATCGAAAACGCACCAGAAGGTGAGCGCAAGATGATGTGCGCCACAGTCGCTGAGGCAAACGCACGAGGTCTGAATGACAATATGGCAAATCACCTGGCGCTCTTATCAATCAATCAGATGGTGACTCGGTACTGGAAAGAAATAGCGTTGCGCGAAGCGCGCGGAGAAATCTAAGGAGGGTAATCATGACGACAAATCGCGCACAAACTAAAGCGCACTTAGCAATGGCAATGGCAGTGGCAGTGTTACGCAGTCAACTGATGCCAGCATTCCCTTTCGTAACTCGCAAACCAAAAGGGCCGACGCCGAATCAGTATCTCAGTCCACACCAAGGGAAACGCGAATGCGCCCGGCGACTGCGCTCACATCTAGAGAGAAAGCCGCGCAGAATGTGGGTGCTGGATGCAACGGTACTTGGTGCGCCATTCGGGCAATACAAATGCAGCCGCCGCGCTCCGCTGGCAAGGCTTTATTTCCACAAACGGCTTCGTTGTCCGGTGGTGTTGAAAGCCTGAAAATGACGCGGATAGACAACCTGTTTGATCGTGTTGTGGAGACAAAAATGGAACTCAATCACCAGAATATCGTTGACCGCATCAACAATCGCCACAAAGAAGATGTGCCGCCGCTGTTTTGGATTGGCGTTGTGCTAATGGCGCTGCTCGTTATGAGCAACTGGCTGGGGTGAAATCATGATCCGTCGAATTCGCAATTATTTGTATTTCCGAGCGCGCAACATCAATCATGTTGCAGCATTTCGCGCCGCTGCGGGCCGACTGTAAAAGAGCAGAGTGATGCGCGCCATATTTATTTTAGCCGCATTACTCTACAGCCAAGATGCCACCACAGAAAAGCACGCGCCGCAACTTGGCAACGAATTACCGGAATTTTTCGGGGCACCATGCTCGGTTTCAACAGATTATTACAACGGAGTTTGCGAGACTTTCAAGGTCAGGAAAAAACCGCGACTTCAGCAAAAGAAAAGGAAAAGTAAAAAATGAATCAGAAAATCAAATGGGACAACATGCCTGACACATTCAACCTGATTTTTCTCGCTGCGTCGTTTTTGTTGGCCACATTTATTTTGTTGTGGATTCAATGGTGAGATCAGTCGCTTAATTTACTGGAGATTAAAATATGTGTAAACGTCACAGCTTCCTCTTAAACCGCGCAGGGAAAGTGCTTGACGGGTTTGGAATTACCGATAGTCATACGGAAATCCGTGAATTGCACGGATTAAAAAATACCGACGACAGCGTTAATGCTTACGAATGGCAACCACCAAAAGGATGGCCTGAAACTGATTGGCATCTTGGACTGACAAAAGACCATGAAGTATTTACCACCAAAGCCAGCCACGAAAAGGCTATGGAGCGCCATATCCGCGCGACGTATCCAGACTCGGCTGCGTGGGATGCTGGAGACAAGCCGCGCATTACTGCTGAAATACTACGCGCGGCAGGATGGAACGAACTACTGCCTGATGGTGAGTACAGTTCCCTAGCAGGTAATAATTTTTGTACCTCCGGAAAAGTGAACAGCACCGGCCAGACGGGCGGGTATTGCTGGGGCATCGACAACGCCACGGTGAACAGCACCGGCCAGACCGGCGGGGATTGCCGGGGCTACGGCAACGCCACGGTGAACAGCACCGGCCAGACGGGCGGGTATTGCTGGGGCATCGACAACGCCACGGTGAACAGCACCGGCCAGACGGGTGGGGATTGCCGGGGCTACGACAACGCCACGGTGAACAGCACCGGCCAGACGGGTGGGTATTGCTGGGGCATCGGCAACGCCACGGTGAACCGAGGATAAAGAAATGAACCACCTGAACACCATTATCGAGCAACACGCCGAA
>ERZ1292632.1909-Hain-H43-01um-R2-1909-length-18736-cov-14_pt1 | contig 18736 bp, 23 predicted proteins | sample MGYA00564407_ERZ1292632 | MGnify/ENA primary metagenome ERZ1292632 (study PRJEB36523, sample SAMEA6512637) | groundwater metagenome | collected 2019-01-08 | study: AquaDiva: Metagenomics assemblies of 32 groundwater samples | reverse complement strand
CCGTACCTACATTTAAGTTAGATGCTCCCGTCGCCGTAGCTTCCCGCACTATCCGAAATGAAGCCCCAGTATATGCTCCCGTAGTCGATAGTGTCACTGCCCTATGCGCTGTCAAGGCGGTCGCCCACCTTTGAACAAGGGCGTTCTTCCCAGCCGTCAAAGTTACGGCAGCATCCCCGTTGTCGGTTGAGACGGAAGGGTTGACGGCTTGAGCGATTTTATAGAGCTGGTTAAACCACTTCACCCATATCTGCGTCAGTAGACCTCTAAGCATAACTTGTTCCGTTATAGGAGGAGGCGTTATATCCATTGGTAATATCTCCTGTAAACTCGCCCCTTATGGGAGGCGGCGTAAGTGAATAGGCTCTTAACTGATATATTCCAGCGACCGCTTCGGCTTCTTCCCAACCCCAAACATGAATTGTGAGAGGGCTTGTTGACCAGCCCCATAGAGTCGGATTAGCCATCAGGTCGCCTTCGTTCTCACTCTCGTCGAGATGTTATTTGTCCAGGTAAGCATGGGCGTGGTCGAGTCGTCGTCATAGAGCACCCAAGTCTCTGTCGTACCTGCCACCGTCCTCGCCAGCCTATTGTTCTTCCACTTGGACATGGCGATGGCGTAATTCAGGATAGAGGTGATGTCGGCTTGTGCGGTAGCAAGAGTAGCTTCTTTCGCTACTCCGCCAGCCAGCATTTCAGCAAGGGTTGGCCTTGAGGATGTCGTTACATCCACATTATCCGAAGTATGCACATCCCATACCGCTCCGTCTTTGATAAGAAATTCGATAGAGCCTCTTTGCTTTGGATTTGACGCTGTATAGCCAACAAATATCTGGTAACGCCCGTCAACCAATAAAGCAACATCTATTTCTTTGACATAAAGGCCGGGAAGGTTTGTTGCATCTTTTTCTGATAAAGTGGAGGTTATCGAAGTCCACCCTGAAGATTTAAAAGTATCGTCTGCCCAATCATAAATTTTGCCGTCAGGTGTACGCCTGAATTTAATGGTAGTAGACCCGCTCGCCCCTGTTATGGGATCACCAGTAGTTGCATTGTATAATTCCCATATTATTTCCTGAACATTGGAAGCGATAGTGAATGAATATGGAGCCGTTCCTCCAACTATCGCTCCCCCTGTGGCGGCAAAAAGAGCAACACGAGTATAATCGGCGGAGCCTCCGGCTATGGCACCACCTGTCATTTCAAATTGCCCCGCACCGTTAAAAGTATAATCGGCGTTGCCACCAACTATACCGCCACCATCCGAGGTATAAAACATGAGGCGCAGATAAGTTGCATCACCACCCGATATGGCTCCTCCGCTCGCCACATGAGATGTTATGCGTATGTAGTCAGCTGTTCCTCCGGCTATGGCTCCACCAACAGCGGTATAGGAATAAGAGGTAGCTTCTGTTTCCTGCGCACCTACGGTCAACCATGTTCCGAGTCCAGATTGGTAATCAGCAATAAGCCAATCAGCGGAACGATTTGCCGCAGAGATTGTTACTTCGTCTATTACGCCAGAACCAGTAGCTTCTGAGCCAGTGTCATAATAGCTGGCGATGTAGGCAGAAAGGGCTGTGTTCTGCATACCTGTATAAGTACCAGAACCACTCGGCGTGGAAGTAAATACCGTGGCATTACGATAATTGGTTATTCCAGTGTTAACTTCGCTTCCATCGTAGGTGACGGCGAGATAAACCCAAGAACCTTCATCAGCAGTCAGGGTTCCAGTGCTTGTTGCCGAGATTGTCCCGCCACTACCATTTAGCTGAAATCCTAAAGTATCTGCGCCAGAAACAACGAAATGATATTCAGGGTTTGCGACTGAACCTTTTGAAAATATTCTAAACCTTGTGGCATCGGTCATTTTGACCCACGCCGTTATAGTCATGGCAGTATCTACGCCACCAGACGCAAAAGTGAGCGTATCACTATCAGCAATAGAAATATCTGTTGGCGTAACCATACTGACATTACGCCCTTTATCTATCTGTCCGGTAGCAGTCGTAGTGCTATTGTTCGTGCCATCGTTATTATTGGAGGTCGAATCGGCAAAGGCTCCTGCGGCAGAGTCCTCGTTTAAATGCCAAACGCCCTTATAGCTGGAATCCCAAGTGTTGGTAATATCCTCACCGGACGAAGCTCCGGCGTTGCCATAATAGATATAAATTACGGTATCTGTTGCGGATGTGAGAGTAGGTATCTTGACATGATACCAAGCGTCATCGCCTGTATTATCGAAGGATTCTATCTCGAATTTTAGAAGAGTTGAACCATCATCGGAAGTGAAGCGAACATCCGTTCCATCGGCCTTAACATTCGCCCAAAAGTCGGTATCGGACGAAGGCATATTAACCCTAACGGTTTTATCCGTAAGGTTGCCGCCAAGTCCTACACCGTTGCTATTGAATGTAAGGGCTTCTCTATATGTCCAGCCTGTAAGCCATGCCATTTAGTTCCTCACATTCCCATCCAGACCCACGAGGGTGCGGATGAGTAGGTTATGCTAATAGTTTCACCAGGGGCCACTACAAGACATCCGGAGGTCAAGCCCGTCACTGACCCTCTGTGGCTAACCTGAGTTACAGTGCCACCTGAGATATAAACTCTTGCCCTGTAAGCGTACTCATTGGTATAGGTGTTTGTTGAAGCTGGCATTGAAGGTGTAGTAATTAAAGCTGTTGAATTGTTATATTCACGGACATTCTCAATCGTGGCCACGCCTGAGTTCTTCACCACCTTATTGGTGAATGAGCCATAAATCTTGCCGCCCTGGATGTTCACCTTCGGGCTGGTGGCTCCATCCCCGATGATAAATGCCGTGTCACCGCCATGTATGGTATTCCCTGCCACGCCGTAATTGACGAAATCCCATCCGGTTGACTGTGTGGTAATGGCTTTCAGCCCGACCCTGCAGAAGTCAAACTCGACATTCGTGGCAGACCCGTAGCTTGCGCCGTAGGCGTCCGAATCAAGCTGAATGCCTGTTCCGCATGCGTACCAGAACACATCGTGAAGCAGGAGCTGGTCGGCACGGTAAACAAGAATACAGATGCTATTACTATATACAAATGTTTGTAATGTGCTTCCTATTCCACCATAACCCCCAAGTAGGTCATAAATAGGATAGCCATGAATATTTTTTATTCTTGTTACATCGAGTGTGCGGTCTATCTCAAAACCAACTCTCAAGTTCCCCGCTATTATAGTATCGAAAGAATGTCTCCCGCCGTAAGCTCTAATCATGTCATAGCTATTTGCAAAGGTACAATTCCGCACATGACAACCTGCGCTCAAGTAAGTCATGTCAACGGTAAAAGGATAGACTACAGGCGTGGTCGTGGTGCTTGTGACGGTACCTGTTCCATTCGTGGGCCGAATCTGGTTCGGATAATAGAACATTATACTGTCCACGATCACATTTATGGCGTTGAAGCTCATAAATGGCGTGGCGGTATTGGTTATCATCAAAACAGGAGCGAGGTCGTACTGGCCGGGACTGTAATTCAAAGAGCCGGAACGAGCCTCAAATGGCCCCTGCACCTCACCCACAAAGGTAACAGACGAGCGGGTTATATTCACACCATCGGGGAGCCTCTTGAAATCAAGAACGCCTGTGCATAGAAAACGCCCGATGGGGACGATAATCCTTCCACCACGAGCAATGGAGACGGCGTCAATGGTGGACTGAATTGCAGAAGTGTTATCAGTTCCCCATGATACTTGACTACTGCTAACAGTTGAAGAAGCGTTGATAGTAAGAGTAACCTGTCCGGCGTTGACATAAGCGGCGATAGTTGTCGCTAATTGACCACCGCCACTTCCCGCACCAGTGACGATAACCTGCTTGCCAACATCGGCAGAAGTAAACGGGTTACTTGCCGAAGTTAAGGTAGCTGTCCCACTGGTAATGGCCCCATTAGAAACTTCCTGCCCATCAGCAACCGCGCCATAATCAGTTATGTAGTACGGGATGTCATAGGTATAAGTCAGCCCTGTACCAGCGGCATTATACTTAACCAGCCTCTTGGCATAATAAGCCGCAGGTGTATCAGTAAGGTCAGTGTATGAACTGGCCCCACCGCCACCTCCGCCGCCTATCCCATTACGCTGAATTAACATCAGGTCGGGGTTCCCTTCGAGATCTGGAATTTAGGGGTCACGCTCAACTGGTCGCCGTTGGTGGTAGGCGTGAAGGAAGCACCGAGCCTTTCAGCCCATTGAAGTACACCGTCAGCATCCACGACATAATATCCGTAGATAGTTAGGTTGGTAGTCAACGCACCAGTGAAAGTCCATGTCTGTATGGCATAAACAGCATCCGAAGGGTCATTGCCAGTAGTGACAGTGAAAGAACCGTTGGTAAGCGTCTTTGCCGCATATCCACCGCCAGCCGCCTCAGTATAAGTTCCCGCCGTGTCCGTATCGGCAGGTGTGGTATTAGAGACGAACAACTTGAGTGTGAAGTTATTTCCTCCAGCCGGACGGGTATTATTGAAAAAAGTTTTGAGTATACAGTCTGCACCTACATCTACAAGTGTCAAAGCCATAGTTATTCTCCTTTGTTAAGTTTAAAACCTCACCCCGGCCTTGAGCCGGAAATTAAACTCCATATCCATCGCCATAGCCAAGTTAAAAAGGGGGAGACGGTACTCTTCTGTCGATAACCGTGATTATCGGCTCGGAAGGGTCAGAAGTCTCTCCAGAAGTATCGCTTGCTGTAGCGAAGATACTGACACTCTTCATCTCTCCCTTGAGCACAGGGATGGTAAAGGTGTAAGACTTGACTCCTCCTCCTGTCATCAAGGAAGCCGGAAGGTCTATAACATTGACCGCTCCTGTACCTATATCATAGAAGATAGAGGTATGATGGAGGTCATCAAGGGCCGACCCGTCCGTATTGGTAGACGGTTCTGTATATTCGAGCGTAACTTCCGCTCCGTAGACTGTATATTTCATCTTTTCTCCTTCTGCCATTTTTCAAGACCACGAGTTCCAGCCGCAACGCCGAGAATCACGAGCATAGCTGACCATATACCCTCTGGAATATCTATAACATGAATATCCAACCCAAGAGCCGCCGTGTAGGGTATGAGTACAAAATTATTGATAATCACCCCTATAAAAGTAAAGCCAACCAATGGCCTCCAGGAATATTGAATCCAATGCTCAGACTTCGCTTCCTCACGCATGGTAGCATTGACCGCCTCTTGCTGGCGGGAAGCGTACTCCATGACTTTAGATTCAAACTCAAGACGGTTCTTTTCGTCGGGTATGAACTTTCCGCCTATATCTACGAGTTTACCAGCGAACTCAGCTATGGCTGTAATTGGGTCGAGGGCCATTATACCTCCTCACATTCAGCGCAAATCCCCGACTCACGCATGGTTTGCCTGCCGCATTTGGCACATACCTTGATAACGGGCCAGAGTACGGTCATATTCCCAACTCCTCGATGGTTCGCTCCATCTTCTTCAACTCTTCATTGTCCTGCTTAATGGAAGCCCTGATAAGCCCGATACCGTTCCTCAGTATGTGACTTAGGTGAGCTTTGGCGTTTAGAGACAAGGCTTGCAATTCTCTTACTGCTTCGGGTTCGTTATGCATAGGGACTATACACCTTTCCGTCAAAAGTTAGTGCGACATAATTCTCTTTGCCCTTCCTGAACAGGCTTATATGAATCCATTCATTCGAGCCTACCTTCTCAAGAATACATTGCCCGAAATGAAGATTGCTGTCACGGATTATCCATTCATACACCTTATCTATTTTAAACTCAAGAGGCTTGAAGTCAGCCGCCTCGCCAAGTCTGTGCTGTGATGTCTTTGATCCTCCTACCTTCTTATTAACAGCCGCGCTTCTGAACCCGCTGGTGACATGAAGGCCGCCCCAATAGTCACGGATAGGCTGGAGGAGGCTTGTCGCGAGGTCTGCGAGTTTAGCGGCCTCCTCGGTCGTGGGGTTATTCGGCAAGCCCGTGTCAGTATGTATCAGTTCTTCAAGCATGAAGTTGCGCGTCAGCTTCATTCGTGCCTGTCCTCTTTCTGCTCCAATTTATCATAGAGTCGTTGGTTATCTTCTCTTATTTCGGCTCTCATTTCACGAAAATTCTGAGCTATCTCAACACTCATGCGCTCCTGGGTTTTTTGAAAGTTAATACAGATGTCAGCGCAATCGGTTTTATTCCTCACTTTTTCCCGAAGCTCCTTTATCTCGACGTTATGCTCGTCAATCGCCTTTTCAACACGAGACTGCTGGTATCTCTGTACGCCCATACCGCCGCTAAGAGCTATGATAACGCCAGTAAGAATTTTGTCCATCATAGTTAGTTCGTCGCTCAACCCCGTCCCCCCTTTTTCTTCGCAGATTCTTTCTTAGGCTCTACTTTTTTAGCAGGTTTTTCTTTATTATCGAGGTATTCTTTCAACTTACCTCTTTTCAGCGGTGCTATAGGCATATTAATCCTTATGAAGCCTTGTATTCCGTTATAGTTATAGACGAGGCCATGACACCGCCAAACAACCTCGCGCCGCCAGTGCCATTCATAGTTATTGTCGCAGCTCCGGCAGGCCCGGCCCTGAACTTAAAGGTAGTGGCGGAGGTCGTGCCAGCCGCCATAGTATGTCTTAAAAAGAAGGTATTGTTTATGTCTGACGCGGCAGCTTGGTACAAACAAGCGTTAGCGGCTAAAGCATTTACCGTTGTATCTTGGAATAATGCTCCACTAACTTGGGTTGAGCCTGTGTTTGAGGTAAAAGAACACGATATATCGATAATCAATATATTGGTTGTAGCCTTGGGTGTGATCGCCAGCGTCATATACTCATCGCCTTCAGTATTTTGGGGGATGGTATCATCCAAAGGCATAATGGTCGTGCCAGTTGCGACTGCTCCGGTCTGCGTCTTAACGGTCTGGATAGAAACCCCATCCGGCAACCCCTGCCAGACTATTGCTCCGCCGTCATTGGCATCACCATGATCGTGCGCCATGTTCGTGAAGTCGGATATAGTCGGGGTTGCACCAGCATGAACAGTATTCCAAGCCGAATCGTGATAAGCCTCAATCTTCGTGGTCGTAGTGTTATAAATCACCATGCCAGCCGCAGCAGTCAGTGCATCCCTCTGCGTCGTGGTATAGCGGGGCAAGGCATACAGATTAGGGTACGCTGTATTCGTCGGCATGATAAGACCGAGAGATACATCGGACAGGCCGGAGTCAAGTGAGCCGGAATCCCATACGCAGGTCACGGTCGTTAAGGTCGTATACGCTGAGGTCTTGATAACGCCGTAAATCGTACCCGCCGAGACAACAGCCTTTATCCTACGGCCTACAACGAAAGAGGCTGTCAAGTCGGATGGTATGGTAAATACCGTCGCGGATGAATAGGTCAGTGTAAGGTTCTGGTCTACCCATTCGGACTGAGTAACGGTCGTGTAAGGCATTGCGGATACATTATCGATAGACCACAACTGCACATCGTCAGCGTCCTTGAGGACTATTTTATAAGTACCGCTCAGATAAATAGCGGCCTCTCCCCTGGAATCAAGGATAGTAGGGTTTGCGTTCGCCGTAGTTCCAGTGGCTTCGGAGTAAGTAGCCTTCGGGGTACTCGTCCCTGCTTCGTAGCTGTAAATCTTGCCGCCAGCGAGCGGATTACCGCTGTTATCGAAAAACTGTATCTTCGGGTTAGGCATTACGGGTAAGGTCATGGGTTACTCCTTATTCTTCTTATAAATATTTTCTAAGAATCTTTCTTTGTCTTGATATGCGATACTGGAACTAAGGATTGCACTCTCTGCACCAGTAAATTTTAATCCTGTTCCACTTCTTCCCTTTAACCCCTTCTGCCTCATTTTGTAAAGTGCAATCGCAAGACGGGCCTTAACAGTAGGGTTATCTACCACGAACTTCAAGGCTCCCCAAACACCACCTCCGCCAGCGGCGGCTACAGTCGTACCCAAATCAACAATGTCTTTGTTGGCGATTCGACCTGTTGCCTTTTCAATAGCTTCCTTGAGCTTGATATAAGAGGCATCTTTCTGGTTCAGCCCCTTTATCTCAGGGTAAAGCTGTTCAAGTTGTACTTTAGCCTCATGCGCCAGCCCCTTCTTGCCAGTTTCCTTTATTTGTGCCATAAGGCTACGAGGAGCGGGTGCTCCATAATTCGTTTCTTCGTATATCTGCCTCTTAATAGCGTTCAATTTGTCAGATGGGATAGTATCCCCATGAGCTTTGAATCTTTCAGCCATGTTGTCAACTATTCTACGAGCAAGAATAGGGTCAGAAGCATTGTCAGCTTTTTCGTATGCCTTGCCAAGCCCTTTTAGTATATCAGAAGTCTTGACAATATCACCTTTCTTAGCCCCTTCTGCGATAGTCGAATCAACTATCGAGCGCACATCTTTTTCAAGCTGTGTTATCTTAGCAAGTCCCTGTTCAGAAGGCATTATTCCTTGTTCAAGACCTGCCTTCGTAGCGATTCGCCTTTCAGATACTTCCTTTCCCGGCAATACCTGCGTCCACTTCTTGCTCAAAGGCATCTTTGTGGCAGAGGCATACATTCTTTCAGGTGATATAAATGGCATATCTTCAGGGATAGCCGCCGCAACCTTTCCACCAGCAACCTGAACGCCTTTAACGCCCTTCTCAGCCGCCTTTACTGGGGCCATACCTATCTTCACCCCTGCCTCAGTCGTGGCCTTACCAGCCGTCTCAAGGGCCTTTACGCCGGAAACCTTGCCAGCACCCTTCAAGGCTGCACCCGTTCCGCTCATCGCCGTCGTAATGTCAGCAAGGAACTCAGCGGGTTTCTCCTCGATAGTTTTCTTAAGGTTATCAAGGCTCCCGTATTTAGTTTTGTAGATGTTAGCCAGAGAATCAAAATCCTGTTCATAAGGCTGTTCGCCGGGTATGAGCTTGCCTACCCCGCCAGTAGCGGCCTTGACTAATGACATAGCTACATCGACAGGGGTCTGTGTAGTCAGAAGTTTAGCTGTTTCACCACCGAGCCTCAGCACATCGCCGGGCAGATTCTTAACGGCCCTTCCAGCGGTCAAGGCTGTTTCTTTAATCGCACCTGCCGCCCCATAGAGGTTAGGGTTCTCCCTGCCCCATTCGGGTACAGTATCGGATTCAGGCTGTGCCTCAACAGGAGCCTGTGCGTAATCATCCCACGGGCCGGACTCGGCTTTAGTATCCTGATAATCTTCCCACGGGCCGCCCATTACTTGCTCACCTTCTGCCAGTTTTTAGAGTCTGCCGGATTCCCGCCTTTGAATACATAGCCCTTTTTGACTGTGCCGATAGCGAGACTCGTTGCAGGGGCCGCTTTCGGCTGTTCAGTAGCAGGAACCGCCTTCTTCCCGCCAAGCCTTACTATGTTCTCTGGCTTATATCCGTATCTTGTGGCAAGGTCAGAGTAATAATTAACCTGCTCGTTATACTGAGCGTCCGCAACCTCTTTGAAGGCCGTTACCATGCGGAACATAGCCTGTCGTTCATCATCGGTAAGCCCTGCGCCGCCCGTTGACAGTTTGTCTATTTTTCCCTTTATTCGGTTCAAAAATGCCATATCCTGGGGGGTTCTGGCGTATTCCGATTCACGGACAACCGAAGAAGGGTCAAGCATTTTGTTAAAGGTCGTGATGATGGATTGATCAACGGCTACCTTATTTTTATTAGGGTCAGAAAGTGCCTTCAATGCCCTCTGGCTCTGTTGTTCGACAACCGGATATTCCTTCACCTCTGGCAAGGAAAGGAATTCTTTACGCATGGCTGATTCATTCCTGAAATCTACCTGTTGTTCATTAGTGGCTCTTTTCCTAGCAAGATAATCAAGGGCTTTCTGTGCTTCTTTATCGCCCTTAGCGGCCCTCATAGCAAGGGCAGGCTCGGAAACGCCCGTCATTCCTGATTGAGTATAAGGTTCAACTTTTGTTATTCTGCCACCTTTTGCCGTTGCGCTATACTGCCCCGCAGGAAGGGGTTGTCCCGTTACAGGGTCAGTGAATCTGGTATCGCCCGACTGCACCGTTATTACGCTCTCTACCTCTCCAGACGGTGTTACTGAAGCGTCAAATTCGGCAGGGAGCAACCCTTCACGCTTCATATTGGCGACGATCATCTGGAACTGCTCATTATTGCCTGAACTTACGGCGGCTTCGTAAAGGGGCTTGTAAATAGCCATTTTATTCTCTTTTGGGGCCGACTGTATTGCCTGTGCACCCTCAACATCACCAGCCACGTACCTGTTTGCCTGATAACCCGCCGCATCAAATCCAGCCGGACGCTCCGGCGCCGTCTCCACCCTCTGCCCGTACATATTGTCAGCAAAGGCGTTGCCAGTATAGGAAGGTGCCGCCCCCGTTTGCATGGGGACGGCGGTCTGGGCAGGCTGTGAAGGCTGGAAGAACTTCTGTGCCGCCTGTTGCCGGCCCATTTTGGTCGCAAACTCGTTTTCGGCTTCCTTAAGCCGGATCTGGTTTATCCTCTGACGGACAAACTCATTCTGCATTTCCATAGGACGCATGGCCTGCTGGAACGCCTGCTCCTGTCCTCTTGCGTAAGAATCTGGTATGGATGATATAAGCCTGTAATCGAACTCATTTGCCATGTTTACCACCCCTGCGGGTTATAGTAAGGTTGTCCACCATTGTAAGGTACATTGCCATAAGGCTGGTAACTCTTCCCGCCCTGATATTGTGCGAAGGCATTTAATCCCGCCCCTGCCGCATTACCTATCCCTGCGTATCCCGAAGCCCTTGCCGCCGCCGCATTGTTTATGCCAGTCGAGTATGCATTCCCGATATTCTGGCCCGTGTTCATTCCCCATTGGCCTATCTGGTTAGCCGAGGTCTGCCCTGTGCCGGAAAGCCCTGCAAGTCGGTTATACTGTCTCTCCCTGTCCTGATTCCAGCGGTTGTAGGCGTTCATAAACTCATTCGAGCCATAATCCTGCCCGTACTGAGTCAAAGCCTTTCCGGTTGCGCCTGAAAACAGGTTGCCCCTCGAAGCCGCGCTCCTATCAATAGCTTTCTGTCCTTCTGCAAGCCTGAAGTCATACCCAGGGTCTTTCTGAAAGTCCTCAGCCCCGAAGTAATCCCTGAATGAGCCAAACTGAGGAGTCTGTGTCTGCCCTTCAACGGGAACGCCCATAAGGTCAGCCATTGAGTACAAAGCACCCTGTCCAGTCTGTCTCCACGGCTCCATATCGGCACGGGACTGCTGGAACATCTCACGCTGAATAGCCGCCGAAGTATCTGCGGCCTTTCCAGCCGCTTTAGCTTGCTCTTTTGCGCCGAGGTATGAAGCACCTGCGCCTATTGCGCCAGCTCCGATAATTGCACCACCAACCGCGCCTACCGATGGAATTAATGCGCTCACTATAAATGCCATATTAAGCCCCCTTTAATTCCTTCATGGGTTCTTCTAACCCTAACTCTGTGTAGCTTTTGGCAATATATCTATCCTCAATAGCGTCCATGTCAGTTAGGTCATCTGGGTTCGCCATGACATTCACCCAGACCGTCTCTTCAAGAATATGCACGGCCCTTTTAACGCCTATCGGACTTCTAAACATACAAGGGGCGACAATCTCTTTGGCCCCTTCTTCAGTCACTACCTGAACCCGCCCCTTGAGCATAAAGATGAAGTGCTCTGTCTTGTGGAGCTTCGTTACAATAATCGCACCAGCCGGACAAGTTACCTGCCTTGCGTAAAGGCCCGGTGCGAAGCTATGCTCAAGCGGAAACGGGTCTTCACCGAGATTATCCGGCCTCGCCTTTATCGCACATTCAAGGTGCGCTATTTTCTCTCTATTTTCAAGTAGTTTTATCATGTCGCAGGACTCACGTTAGAAACCCTTGCCGTCACCCAATCCGTCCCGTCAACATGAGCCGTCCCAGTTACAAGTCTCATCCAACCAAGGATGAACATATTGTTGCCATCAAGTGCAGAGTTGTTACTACGCCAGACAAAATCACCCTGTACCCACGCACCTGCGTTTGGCATGGCCGTAATCCAGTTACGTCCTCTAACATCCTTACTTGGTATCTGAGCATCACATTGAGTTGAATAGTTTGCATACCCAGTCCAATCACAGTTAAGGGCGACGCAGTTCGTATACGCTACAGTATCGCCTGTCTCGTTCCTGAACGCCCTTGAGTTATTACCGTCATAAGGAGCGTCAACCAAGTATATGATATTGCTTTGAGTAAGTGACCTTGAGTTGGATCGCGTCCTTATTGCGAAAGTCGAAGAGGCTGATGTCGCCCCGTAGATTCTGCCACTAAAGGTTCCCCTCTGTACGCCGACAGTCTGTAAGCCGACCTGTGAATAGGTGTCCACCTTAACTTTTATATCAAAGTCTTTAACCCAGTCATCAGTGCCAACTATCACGCCGACAGAGCAGTTATAGCTCATTAACTCGGCTTTAACCCTATCAAGGTAATCGAGACTTATTCCGTTATATGTGGATGTGCGAGTAAAACTTCCATTTATATTGAGGTCTGCCGCCCTTTTGAAAAGAGGGCCGCTATTGGTAGTGGTTGAATTTTTTACTATGAAATTACCTATCGAAACTCTTGAAACATTCCAATCCCTTGTAGCATCACTGGTAACTGCCTTGCCCAAAACTGCAACTCCAGTCGTGCCAACTGTGGTGACATTCGCAGTTCCCACAGTCACGCCGGTTACGCTATGGTAGGTCTGCGATGGTTCTATATCGAGGCCGCCTGGCATGGTAACACCATTTACAACGCCGCCGACCCGGTATGAATATAAATAATCAAGATGAAAGCCTGTACAACTTATGACTGAAACGGCGTTCCGGCCATCATGGTCAACATTTATCGCTATGACTTGGCCGAGAACCACATTCGAGGAATTTGTGGTATTTGATGTCCATGTGGATTGACTGATATAGATTCCATCACCACGAAGCTCACGGAAAGAGAGATATGGAGCCTTGAAGTTCGTTACTCCCGCCAACCCGATAACATGATGGTACTCGGAATCTGTCTGGTTTCCCCTGTTACCGTCAGCATCATAAATCTCAAGGGTCACATTGTCGCAATCCTTGAAGATTATCCCTACCCATGCGCCGCCGAAGTTTGAAGACCCGGCAGAAGCCTTGAGTTTAAAAGTACCTTCAACTACGATGTGCGTATCATCATAAGTCGCACCAGAAAGAAGAATACCAGCAGCGAGGAAGGTGTAGCCTTTTGGCAAGAGTATTAGTTTGCCTTTATTAGCGTCAATCGCAGTCTGAATAGCAGCGGTATCATCCGTAGTGCCATCACCTGTAGCACCATATTCTACAACATCAACCCAATGCTTGTGCGACCCATCATTGTTATGCCCGACAAGCGCGAGCCTATTAAGAGTATCGGCTTTTGTTGGATGGCCCGAACCTATCATTTCTTCTGTATATGCGATGCGCTCATCAGTCATTAATGCCGCCCTCCCGTTATTTCAGCGTGTGCGTCTATTAGTGTGACTTTAACCGGGTCAGTTATGTTCAATTCGTAGACTCTATCCCTTGACCGTCCGAGTCTGTTCCAAACGGCCCTCTTTTTATACTCGCCCTGTTTGCCGAGCGTCACCCAATGCTCATTACCAAAGATATGTCCGCCGTCATCGCTCCAACGAAGCATGGCCTGTGGGTTGACTGAACCACCTGGCGCAAACTCACCACCTGCCAGAATTGACCCGTCTGCAATCTCCGAACCGTCTGCGAGGTAGGCTATGAGCGTATCCGAGGAATAATTAGAATCGCCTATGCCCATTTCCATGTCAACTTGAAGGCGACTCATAAACAGGTTCTTCATATCGCCAGATAGGTGTTGTGTTCGCCTTGTGCGGACTATCGGCTCACCGTTGTCCGTATAAGTACCGGAATTGAAGGCATATATATCGCCATCCTCATAGTCCCCGAAGAGGTGCTTACCGTAAGCGAAGCAGTAACAGTTCCCGATGAACCGCTTGAACTCGCCGATGGCGTTACGGCTCGACCACTCATGCCACATTCCTGTCGTAGCATCATAGACCCACGTCGCGTCAGCCGTAGGGAAAGACAGGACATACCAAGCGTGTCCATGCCATATTAACGCACAGGCCCAAGCGTCAGATATGTCAGAGTATCCAGCGATAGCTTCCTCAATGGCCCTCGTAGATATGACTTGCGGCTGATAGCCGTTGGCCCTTACAACACGTCCCTGCCCGTTCTTATTCTTGCCGAGCCAGAAAAGAGAGTTATCAAGCTGTGCCACACTCCACCGAGCGGCTATGCCTTCCTCGATGACGGCTCCGTTTATGCGCTCAAACGGGAAAGAGGCGTTCCCTGTGTTTACCCATACCTCAGTTGAGAAGTCCCCAAACAGCCACAACTCACGATGGTCGTTAGCTACAGCCAGGATATTGTCAGGGTGTGCCTCGGCGGTTGCTACGTCAAGCGCATCCCAAGCAGTGCCATCATAAAGGCCTGAGATATAGAAAGTACCCGTCCCACGCTTATTGACAATAAAATACCCGTCTATGAAGGTACACATATCCGGCGTTGTTGGAAAGTCTGCGTCTGCGATAGCCGTGAAGGTATCTCCGCCGATATTGAAGATATACCCGGTTGTTCCATCTACAACAAGGACTTCTGAACCATTATCGGCAAATGATACACGCCCTGCTGAAGTCTGAAGCGTCCCTTTTTCTGTCTCCGTACCGTCTCCGGCTACCGAATAGAACTTACCACCCGCTACAGCATATAGGACGCCATTAGAAGCTGAGTATTGTCCCCTCATAGGGTAGATAGTCAGGTACGAGAACAAGTCAAGGCCGGGCCTCCCATGAAGCGACACAACGGATTTACTGCTCCCCGTGTTGTCTACCTCTGGGAACAGGTTCACAGTCCTACAAGCCGCCACATTTGGACTGCGGGAAGTGTATGCCTCGCCTATAAAGCCAATTTTCGCCAATTACTGCCCCGTCTCAATGTTTATAGAGCCGACGTAAACCGGAATGTCCAGTTTCGCCGTCACTTCCGGGCTGTTAATAACCCTCAAATCGTTCATCGAATCCACAGCTATCGCCACAACTTCAGGCGGAGCCGTAGTTCCAAATTCAGGCGCAAGCCTTATGGCGAGGTTATATATAATTGCGTTTTCGTACCCGTCCGGCAGACTTATCTCGGTTGTATACCCAGATAGCGAAGAAAGCGGCTTTAAAGACTCTATATACAGCGTATACGCCTCGTCAGGCACCGGATAGGCATAAAGGTATGCAAGGACATGGGAAGGGACGAAAAGAAGCTCCTCCGGCCTGCTGGAGAGTGTCTTGTCGATATGTTCGTTGTACCTTTCGCGCTCAGTATAGACATCGAGAGGGTAATCATTCCCATCCGAGTCCCTTGTATAAGCTGAAAGCACCTTGACAGGCTTAGTGGTGTTAAAAGTACCGCTCGAACCGATGGTATAAGAGGCCGTACCCACCACAAGGCTGAAGTTTTCGAGGGTTGTGACATAAATCATGCCCCTTTTAATGCTCCAGCCGTCCAGCATGAGGTTTAAAGCCGCCAGAGCATCCTTCATCTCGTCATTCGAAGGCGTCTCGCCTGTGGCAATCGCCCCAATGAGCCTCAAAGAGCTTTTAAGGAGTTCTCCAACGGTCATATTGTGTCATCCTGGTTCATTTTCGGCCTGCCTCGCTTTTTAGGCAGCGGTTCTTCCATCTTTATGGAGTGATCAACAGGCAAACCTACCTTATTCGGATGGTCACGCCAGCCTTTTTCCTCATAATGCTCAAGTTCATCTATAAAAATCACCTTCTGTGCCTTTTCCGGCCCCCAGATGTGCATTTTTGCCCTAATCGTGTCGCTCATTATCACTCCTCATGTTCCTTGTGAGCCATTCATTAATTGGGACAGCGTCTCTATATTGTCTTGCAAACTGGCCCGTCTTGCTTTTATATATTCCAGCCGCTATTGCGAATCTGTACGCTTGCCGTTCCTGTTTCCTTGTCTCTGCTTCCCTTAACATTCGCTGGAAAGTCATGTAAAATTCTATCCTTGCGCCTATTATTCGGGTATATCCTCTATGAAGCAACCTCGCTATCTCACCATGGATTTTATGGCTCTTAATTGTATCAATGGCTTGTTGGTATCGCCTCAACTTGAGCCATGCTTTTCTTTTCTTCCAAGGTGTCATAAGGAGTATGGGGAGGGATTATTAGTCCCTCCCCTGTCCCCTTTTAGGCTGTCAAGCCGAGAGTGTTCAGGGCATTGACGAGCGCGTTGTTTGAGGTCTGCAACTCCTGGATAGCCGAAGCCAGAAGCGAAGCCGCCGAAGTGTTGGTGACAACTATCGCGGCACTGGCTCCAGCAGACTGCTGGGCAACCGGAGTCGCACCACAAAACGCTATCAGGTCAGCCGCGCTCTGTCCGAATCTCGTACCATCTGCGGGTTTTTCGGTAAGTTCTTTTACAGCCATTGTCGTACCTCCTGAAAATTGAAGTTAAGGGGCAGGGTAACCCCTGCCCCGTTAGTTATTAGCCTCTCATCCTTACAGCCCATTCCGGCCTAACAGTCTTGAAACCGAAACGGCAGTCTATCCTGAGCGGGAAGGTGTTGTTAACCTGGTCGCCCTTCTGCCATATCCTCAGCGAAAGGCCATCATTTTTGACCCTTGTCATTTTCTCCCCAGGCATGATGTACTCGTCAGCGCACACGAAGGTGAACGCATCCTTGTGATAGGCCAAGTCCATCGTGTAAGCAGCCGAAGCCGTACCGGAACCACCAGCCGCGACGTTGACTATCGCCTTGCCAGAACCAGCGGAGGTTACGGAGACGTTCTGTTTAGCACCCGATATGTAGATAGTCGGGGCAACAGCCCATACGTCGGTCGCGTCGTTGGTTTTGTCAGCGGTTATAACAAACTGCTGAAGGTGAGCGTAAGCCTGCTTGGTCTGCGGATTGACGGCATAGACTCCTGCAATGGTAAACACATCGCCAGCCTTCATCGTACCATCTGCGCCAGTCGTGGTTATCGTGGCATCACCATTGGCGAGGGTAGAGGTATCAATCACCGGCGTAGTGTCATCCCTGGAGCCGTTGGTATGTGAAGGCACCATGTTGGACTCATAGAACTTGAAACCGCCAGCCCTGCCGATATACCCATCAGAGAATCCCTTCTCAATCTCACTGGCTTTATGGAAGTAAGTACCTATTCCGTTGACAGTCGCGGCCATAGCAACCGAGTCCATGAGCACAGACCTGTCATTCGTCGGGGCAAGGTTCTGAGACAGTCTCGCACCAGCGTTCAGAATAGCCGCCAGCGAAGCCGGTGTAGTAGCCGGGGTTCCGGTGTAGTTGAATACATCCTTGTAGGCGTTCGATAAAAAGACATACTCAACCTGTGACATAAGGTCGTCAGCCGCCGGATTGATTACTCTCTCCTCAAACTGGTCAACCGAAAGGGTATGGTCAATAGAGGCTATGTCGATGTCAACGCCGCGCAGATACGACATAACGAGCGACTGAGTGCTCTCAGCTATGTCCTGAGTCTGCATGATTTCGCCGCTCCTAACAGTGAAGCGGTTAGGCTCCCTGATAAGAAGAGTACCGCCATTCTTCGCGCCCTTTCTGCCAAACTCTTCATCGTAGTCCCTGTTGACAGTGCCGATGAACTTCCTCTGGTTCTTCATTCTTGCAAGTATCTTGCGACCTATATCACCGTCGCTTAGAGTTTTCCACGTATTAGCCATTCGTTATCTCCCTATCGTCTGCGCCTGGAGTTTTTTCAATCTCTCCGTTTTTTCCCACTCAAACCATTCGTCATCGTTCATCTTGGAGGTATCTTTTACAGTACCCCCAGAAGAACCACCAACAACGGCAGGCGGAGCAGGCGCATTACTTGGTTTAAGTGTCTGTGCCGGAGGCGGCATGATGCTCAACTTCGCTTCCAGCTTCCCTATCTCTCTGATTGAGGCTATGGGACTAAGCGCGGCTATACGGGCGGCTTCAGCGGGGTTCTTGCCGAGATGATAAGCAATCTGCTCGCCTACCTCTGATTCCCTCATTGCCTCATACATAGTCTTGGAAATCTGCAAGGACGGATTGTTAACAACCGAGTCAAAGTCAGGGGTCTTGGCCTTGAACTCCTGAACCTTCGCCTTGAAAGCCGCCTCAACCTGTTCCTCGCGGGTCTTAGTCTCACGCTCCTTGACTCTCTGCTCACGTTCAGCGTCAAGCCTGTTGAACTCCTGGCGAGCTTCCCAACGGCCTACGGCACGAACATAGTCATCATAGACCTCGAACTGTTCAGCCCTCGGCTGTGCGTCGGCTTCCTGCTTTACAGGTGCTTCAACCTTCTTGCCTTCAAGCTGGCCTTCGAGGTAAGCAGCCCTGCGCTCTGACTCATCCCGCGCTGTCCGTATTCTGTCCCGTTCCTCAACCAGTTGGCGAATCCTCGCCTGTGCGTCCTTCTTAGAGGGGGCCGACTCCTCTTCGGTTACGGCTTCTTCCTTGACGGGCGCATCATCCGTGGAGACTGCCGGGGTCTCCTCAGTTACGGCATCGGTGTTCTCGGTACTCTCAACTACTTCTTCTGTGGCGGACGATTCCACGATTACGCCATCATTTTCTTCGTACATATTCTCTCCTACGGTTTACGCTCGTCAGCGAGTGTTCTGGTGAAAATAAAAAAAGGCCCAATGGATTTCTCCACTGAGCCTTTGTCCTCGTGTA
>ERZ1292632.464-Hain-H43-01um-R2-464-length-43520-cov-10_pt2 | contig 18754 bp, 35 predicted proteins | sample MGYA00564407_ERZ1292632 | MGnify/ENA primary metagenome ERZ1292632 (study PRJEB36523, sample SAMEA6512637) | groundwater metagenome | collected 2019-01-08 | study: AquaDiva: Metagenomics assemblies of 32 groundwater samples | reverse complement strand
TTTGGAACTAGAAACCTAACCAGAAGCCAGATAGGAATTAGTGGAGATAATAGAATATAACCTATAATCTTAAAGGCTCTATTCATTCTACCTCACACTTCTTCAAATAATTCCCTACAATCCAATACCTTAGATTATCCGAACTATACCCAGCTTCTATAAGAATCTTCCTAAACATAGCAGGATCAGATAGTTCATTCCAAAGATCACGCAAGATGTTACTTTGGATAGTACACATGTTGCAGTAGAGTTTGAAAAGCTGATAAGGGCTAGAATGTTCCATATCTAGTCTAGGATAGTAGGACTTCAGAGAATCATATGCTTCTGGACAGAGTTCTTTAAAGCGAGGAAGATTGGTTAGTTTACTCATCTTTTTGTTTCCTTATTACATAAGTATCACCAGCAATCTCAAACTTACAGACTGGATCGCTTTCATCCACTTCTTCTTTAGATCCAATATCTAGAATAATATCCGTAGTCCCGGTAGAACTATCTTTTCTCACATCCTCAATAGGATACATCAACTCACTATCGCTAGCACAACTATAAACCACATACCCACCATGACCGCATTCTTTACGAAGGGTACAGAGTTTATCTATCAAGTTATCTAGTGACAACCCATCAATTTCTGGTTTAATTTCTTCTGTCATATTACTCCTTACGTTTAACGAAGAGAAGAGAAGAGGCTTTTAAGTAATGGATAGAGACCACCCAGCGAATCTGGGAGGTAGATAGAGAAGAGAGCAGCGGGGATTGCAGAGAAGAGAAGAAAAGACCCGGAGAAGAGAAGAAGGAATTGTCTTAGTTGTTTACTCATTTCTTCTCCTTCTGGTAAATGCAAATCAGTTTGTCATCAGCTCTACCTATCCACTTCTTAAGGCACCAGATTATCTTAGTTGGCCGGAAAGACTCACAGTTAGCACAAGAGTGTTGGTTATTTGTTTCTTTCATTTACACACCTGGACAGCTATAGCCACCACAAAACATAGGATTAGAATATCCACAATCCCAGCTAGGGCCACAAGTACCCACAAAACTGGGGAACCAATATAGTATGAACCCTTTATCGATTCTTCCGGCATAGTCTCCAGTACTCCTTTGTGCTCTTTCTTTTCCATCCTTTTGGTCCTCCATTATGTATCCTACAAACATCCTCAATTGTAGCCTCTCGCCCTAACCTTGCTTTGGTCGCCCAGTGTTGCATATAATAAGTATACACAACAAAACTAAGCTTAGGATCGAAACGATGATAGGATTTGAAATCAGTTCCATAATACTTATTTACATCCTTTATGTATATCATCCTCTCACCAGCTATTCCAGCTGACCCATCAACTGGATTATACGCTAGCGTGTTACTACTACTCTCCCGAAAGCAGATTAAACTCCAAGCTAGTAGTAGGACGTTGGTACTTGGCATAATTACTTCACTTTTACACAACAAGCCTTAGTCTTACTCTTACTACAAACATGCCACTTGATAAATCCACTTTCTACATCATGCGTATGTGTATTATAGCGCCAAGCACAGATTAACTTACATTTAGGTGACTTACAGATGTATTTTTGCATGTCTCTTCTCCTACTCTTCTCTTCTCTTAGGTACGTTGTCCCCTCTTCTCTTCTCGCTGGGCGGCTTCTCTTTCTCAATCACTTCAGAAGCCTTCTTCTCTTCTCCTATTTAATTGAATATCTAACCTTAGAAAAGCAAACACCCAAGCTAGAAAAGAACTTTCTAACCTGGGAAAGTGTTGTGAAACCACAATTGCAATGGTGTATTACTTTTAAGCCTTGCTTAATCTCATAGGCTTCTGTCCAGTAACCACAATATTTATCTGTTCCATATTGATATGTCATAATACCCTAGAGTCTATCATAAGGACTCATACCCCCACTAACTACAGAGTAGATTTTTCCTACTCGCAGACTCCGATAGGTAGAGTCTAGTGGTTTCTGTTATTACTTTTGGTTTAGAACTTCCGACTCAAACTGCTGGACAAAGTACTGGATACCTTTAAACCCATCATATACTTCCTGACTAGATACCCACTTTCCAGCAAACTTAAACTGCAAACCAGTATCTTGCCTAATTCTCCGTTGCAATCCCAGCTTATCCGCAATATTCTGCCCTAAAGACTGTTGGACAATACTCATACCTTTCCTTCTCCTTCCTTTATCACATAACTGGTAACCTTCCTCATTCCACCATATCTAATCTCACAAAACGTACCCGCCGGAAAGTCCCTAATACTACAATATGTTTCCTGGGTAGGAAAATGCAATTTAAAGTCTTTTCCAGATATCCAAGACTCTATAATCGCTTGCTTAGTATTGTAGTCCCTACCATAAGCAGGAGAGATAATTATACTATTCATTGTTCCAGCCAGTAAATAGACTCTTCAAAGTCTCTTGCTGTTTCTATACGACCAGATTCAATCAAAGCAGGAATCAAAGTATCTTGCAGATACGCTATGAAATCCTCTTTACTAGCAAACTGGGGAATCATGATAGTTTCTTTTTCTTAGGTATCTTCTGGAAAGATTCCATTTCTTCTACAGGTTTCCACTTACTATTGAGCGTTGGGTTTGATTCTGTACGCGTATAGTCAACTATCTCCTTAGACCTACATTCTGGGCAACGTTTCATTTCCCAATACTCACTACCATATCCACACTTGTTACAATACACTTTTAGTCTCCTGTTTATTCATCCAATCTAGTCCATCAGTTATGGAAAGACATAAACAAACTTGACCATTTATGAAAGTAATTTTATGTGTATAATTCTCTTGTTGATCTCCGAATATTATACTTTTTGTAAGTACTGGAAAGACTCCTTCTTCTACGCTTTTTATATCCTGCTGGGTATACACCTTAGTTCCTCCTAGTTAACAAACTTCCCAAAATACACTTTTAGTCTCCCATTTATCTATACTTCTATTTCGGTAACCTGAGAAAGAGCATTCTTAGCTATAGCTTGCATATAATCAACACCAGCTTTATACTCTCTTGTTTTTTCACAATCTTGAGTTGCAATACTCTCTAATACTCCAATTAGGGTTAAAAAGTGTTTACGACAGTGTACATATAATGCAGCATCACACCTTAGAGCTAAACCCTGTTCGGTTAGATTTTCTGCGGTTTCCTTCACATCTGCACTATGAAATGCTTCTACAATATTCATTTTATTCCTTTAGTTATAGAATTTCCCAATATAAACTTCACAAGAGAAACACAAAAATCCAAAGTGAACTACCATATCCATACTTATTACAATACACTTTACACCCCTTTCTTCTTTATCCTCTTCTTTATCTCATTCAATCTAACAGAATTAGCCAAACTACACATTTGTCTTACTGTTTCCACTAGCATCATCTCACAACCATGACAAAGATTTGTCCTTTCTGCTCCAATAATATAAATCTCTATCATCCTTACTTCCTCTTCCTTATCACAAATCGTACAGTATCCTCTCATAGTATCTTCCTTCCTTTAGGTCGCTTGCGTCCCGCCCTTAATTTTGACGGCTTGGTCACTAACGGTTACTTAGTCATTTTGATTCATAAGTGATTGATAATCAATGGGTTATGTAATCGTTATGATAGTTATGTTATATATATATAGAAATATATATATTATATATAATAAGAGAGCTGGTTGGTTAGAGCCTTCCTAACAAACACCAAACTTTCATAACGATGATGTAACGCGTTGGATTCCAACGGCTTGCGCGATTTTTTGACGTTTTAGTCATTTGTGACTACCTAATGATTTACCTAGGGCGATAAATAAAAATCCGAGTTACTAGTCTTTTAGACTAGGTAAGTATCTAGAGGTTAGGGCGGGGGGAAATTCACGCGGTGAAATTCTGCGCGCCATTAAAGCTCAATTTCCACGCGAGTCCGGGCAGGTTTTCGGTCGGAATTGTACTTAATGGGGGAACCAGACTTTACGGGAGGAGCAGGATAGATTACTAAGTATCCCTCTGCGTTGAGATACTCTTTGTATCCGAGGAAATAACACTGGGGATTTTCAAAATCTCGTGCGGAGATAGTAAAGGCCTTTCCCTCTATCTGCAATTCCGCAATACAATTAGCAACAGCACTATGATCTCTGCAATAAATAGCTATCTTTGTTTCCTTTATGAGAAAAAAACGCTGTTGGATTTGTCCTGATACCATTTCGGGGAACATTTCAACTTGTATAGGTTTCATCTTTCCTTTCCTTTTACTCCTATCCCCTAGTTATTCACTAGGGGATTTCGCTAGACTCTCACTAGCTCATCAGGGAGTTACAGAGAAACAACAGTCGTTTCCCCAGCATCCGTAGTGGCTTCCGCTTCGGCAGGCAGATTCTTAATCCCCTGCTTATGCGCGATAGCTTCCAAACCATGCACGCCAAGGCTAATCACGCTAGGCTTAACCGCCTTCAGACTGGCGATAAACCGATCAAACCATGCTCCGTCAACACCAGCCTTGACAAGCGCATCCTTCTTACCAACAAGGTCACTGGCAAGACCATCATAGGCCGCTTTCACCTTGCCACAAGCCGCTTGGATAACCTTATCCCCATCCGAGAATGTCACTCCAACAAACTCGAACGCGCTCGGCTGAATACCAACAGCCGCACAAGCCGCCTTGTATTCCTTGCCAGTCTTTGCCATCCGCTTTTCAACATTCGCCATAGTGCCCTATTCCTTCTGGCCTTATAGGCCTTTACCTATGCGGGTAATTCCGCATTGGCAGATAAGAGTATAGCATTTGCCATGCCAACCTTTACTTAGTATCAAAAACAAGTTGCAAGGTGTTGCGTATCAATGGGTTATGACATAATAGGACCAAACAGTCCGTTCCCTAGTGTCTCACTTTCTGTATCATGTGTCTCATTTGAGATAAGACATGAGACTAGGCAATAATGCCCACTAGGTCATTTGTGACTGACTGGTCAGTCATTCTCGCGGCCATGAGAATCTAACCATATATGACTAACCAGTCATTATGTATCGCATTGACTACCTAGTCAATCATACGCGCATTGACTAAGTGGTCACATATGACGGGGTAGGGGGTCACCCCCCAGCCGGGGGCACTATAAGTACAGAATAGACTCCAACTAATTTTTCCCATTTTTTCCTATAGAACTACCTACCATACTTACTTAATCCCTAAAAATTTTTCCGCCATTTCGGACGTGGGAAAATGATGTAGTTTTCCCTTGACAAGGGCCAGAGGCCCATGATACACTATATGCACCGAAGCTCAAAGAGAGAGTAGTATTGTGGAGTAGGAAGTTATGCAGAGTATAAATAATAAGCATAGAATGGTGGCGAGGTATCTCGCGCTGGGAGCACCGCTGGCGAGTATTTGTGATACGATGGGACTAAACCTGCCGACCTGGCAACAGATAGTGAGTAAGCCACTCTTCCGGGAGGAAGTGAAGAGAATCTCGGTAGAGATAGATAATAAGTTTGTAGAAGATGCGATTAATGATCCGATACATGCGGAGATTAAGACTCTAGCTAGGGAAGCTGTTCGCCAGTTGAAGAATGAACTTACCTGCACGGACAAAGAGTATCTTGGTTCCACAGCTATGAGTCGAATAGCCGCAGCAAAGGAAATCCTGGCTATGGCTGGGTATAAAACTAGTGAGGAAAAGCAACAATCCATGAGTATCACATTTGCTCTTTCCCCAGAAAAGCTGGCCGCAGTTCAGAAGTCTAAACCCAAGGAGAGTTAAGATGCCATATCAAGTTAAAAAGATGGGTGAGAAGTACTGTGTATGTAAACGGGAAAGCGGGAAGCCGGTTAAAGGTGGCTGTCACCCAGAGAAGTCCAAAGCTATGGACCATATGACAGCCATCATAATGAACGAGCACAAACCCAAGTCCAAAGGTATGATGTAATGCTCCTAGGTTCCAAACCACCAGTTCAGGACTTTATCCAGGCTATTCTGGATAAAGCAAACCCCGCAACTGAGCTAAGTACCTCTCTCGCTGGGGACTCCTTCTCTCTTCGCACTCTCGAAGCCTCTTCTCCTGAAGAGGATAACTACGACTTGTTGGATGACTCCTCTTCGGAACGTGAGGGGGGTCTGGGGGCTTCCCCCAGGGAACCCGAACAGCTAACGATAGAAGAGGAGATAGAGCAGAGTCCTATTGTTGAAGGTACTGGATTGACACTTAAGGAGGTTAAGGAAAGTTGTATTACTAGTTATTCGACCTTCTGTCGGTTGATGCAAGATGATGATTGGTTTGATCCAGTTCATGAGAGGATTTGTGATGAAGTACAGAAGGAGATAGAGAGACAATGGGAGAAGAATGAAGTTGCGTATATTGGGATAGTTTTGCCTAGAGGTACTCTTAAGACTACAATCTTTACGAAGTATCTTCCAGTTTGGCTTACCCTCCTAGATTCTCACACACGTTCTTTGATTGCTACTAATACACATCCTAATGCTTGTAAGAAGGTTGGTGGTATTAGAGGGTTGTTTGATACGCATAAGTTATTCAGGACTCTCTTTCCTGAACTTCTTCCAGATGATACTTGTAAGTGGACGGATATTTCTGCAACTATTAAGAGACCTTTTCCCTTTGATGAAGGTACGTTTGAAGGTTGCGGAATGAAGACCCGAGTTACGGGCCGACACTATAATAATATTATTGAGGATGATACTACCTCACCTAATGAAAGTGAAACAACTACAGAGATAATGGCTCCTACGAAAGAGGATGTTGATAGGGCTATCGGTTGGCATAAGACTGCAACGGCTCTCCTTGTACCTAAGGGAAAGCGAGTTAGGATGGTTGTTTCTACTCGGTGGGCTGATCTAGATTTGATAGATCATATTAAGAGGAATGAACCTAACTATAGGATTTTTGATGTACCTGCACTAGACTCTGTTGGGAATCCTAATTTCTCTATGTTCTACTCAAAGAAGGAACTAGATACTATTAGGATGAGTATTGGTGAGTACATGTTTGCCTGCCTCTATTTGAATGCTCCCCTTGATGCTTCTAAGAGAGTATTTAAAGATGAGTGGATTAATAATTCCTGGGTTGAGTCTACTACGGTCCCTAGTGACGGGTTTGTGTCGCTCGCCATAGACCCTGCCATATCTGAGAAAGATGAAGCTTGTGAAACCGCTATCACAGCTTGTAGGCATATCTTAGTAGATAAGACCCAGTCCTTTCAATGGTGGCTTAGGGATTTGCATGGACATATGAATCCTAAGGAACTTGTAGATACTACACTTGACCTGGCTAAACAACTTGGAGCTAAGTATATTATTGTAGAGACTGTTGCATATCAAGCAGCTATTCAATATGCACTTCGAGATGAGATGATTAAACGAGGTGTTAGATATGCAATTCTTGAGTTTAATTCTCACCAGAAGAAGGAAGAGCGCATATTCGGTCTTGAACCAATGTTTGCAAATAGTAGGATTAAGATGGTTAAAGGTGGACTCACTCCACAAGTGGAAAGTCAACTTCGGCAGTTTCCTAATGGTAGGTTGGTTGATATTATTGATTGCTTTTCTATGCATCGTAGGGTATATCGTGGGGAGAAGATGGTAGAGAATGTTAGTACGGAACCTATGGATGCTGAAGATACTTTTATGTTTGAACTTAATAAGTTGAGAGAGAAGTATGCTAAGAAGCAAGGTAAAGGCGGGTTGGATACGGGACTTGGAAATAACTATAATCCTTTTGGTGGCCTAAGTACTGGACTTGGGACTGCTGTAGATCGTAAACTTATGTTTAGTGAAATGGGGAGAAATTAATGAAACAGGTTCTTGTTGGAATATTCTTTGGTAGTTTTCTTGGGCTTTGCGTAGTAATGGCTGATACGTTGTTTAAGTCTAGTGATAGTTATGTTTGTCCTCAGAAGGTTGCTATTGCTGGTGGGACTAATAATGTTATTGCTGTTACTAATTTGGGTGAGAATGCTTTCATCCTGAGTGGTTTGGAGATGCAGTTTGTTACTCCGGCTTCTGTTACGGTTAATGTGTTTAAGGTGAGAAGCGGGTATACGAATCTTCTTCAGGCGTATATTCTGACTAGTGCTACTAATTTGTTTGCCGGTCGGGATAATTTTGATGGAGTGTGGTTTAAGAAGAATGATATTCTTCAGATTAAGATTGCTAATCTTCCTGCGTTAGATGTTTCTGTTACAAATACCACGGTACTTAATATCGAATCGGAGCGGTAGAATGAAGTATGTTCTTATAGCTTTGTTGGCATCTGCACTTATGTGTCAGGCACAGAGTTATAGTGTGGATGGACACTGGTCTACTATTGGGATATTGAGTAATTTTGTAACTAGTCTACCTAATACTATTACTATTTCTGGTTCTACTAATCCTGTTATTGATGGTGTTTATACTAATGGTCCTTTTGTATCACCTTCAAATTCTTGGTATAGAAGTGGCCTAGTAGACTCTGTACAATATCATATCCGGTGGATTGATCCAAATAATAAATTTTATATTCGAGGTACAGCAGGCTCTACTGCGAATTGGACTAATTCTACTTTGTATAATCCTTTAGGTATATATTATCCGATATTAAAAGCAACTGGTACTATTACAGCTGTGACAGAGGATTACTATATTACAACTAATACTAGACCTGGGAGTATCTCTACTAATCATAATTTTCGTTTTTATTCAATAGATGGAACTCGAACAATTGAATATAGATAGAACACTTTTTAAGAACTCGAATCTAAGTCCTTCTGAGATAGCAAGGCGAATGGATTTGTTATCAAGCCAGTTGTTTAGTGTGATAAAGAATCTAGATGATAGGATTACTGCACTCGAAACTACTAGTGATTCTGGGATTGACCGAAGGCTTTTTCTCGTGGATAAGAATAGCAATACAGTAGGAATAAAGATAGTAAATGGGAAGATAACTGAAGTTACGGCTCCATGAAGAAACTACTATTAGTATTTCTACTTTGTTGTTCAGCTTGGGCTGGTCCACAGATTATTACGGAGAAAGGGACTAGTGCTTGGGGTATAACTAGTGAGGGGAATCTTACTACTTTGCAATATATGTGGAGTACAAATATGGGTTTGTGGTATGTAGTAGCTCCTGGGGAACTTATGGTATTTACAAACTCTCCAACATATGATTTGTTTTTTGTTAAGAACTACCTCTACACGACTAATATCATAGGAACTAATACTAATGTGGTTGTCACTTTGGAAATTAAAGTAAGATGAAAAAGATTATAGGTATTTTACTTCTTTGTGTTTCTGTTTCTTATGGAGCTTCCTGGAGCTTGGTGCCTAACGCGGATAATGATGGAAGTGTTGGAACTACTGGGAAGCAATGGGCGACTGGATATTTTAAGACCTTCTTTGTTAATAATATCGCATTTACTAATGGTAGTCCAGGTGTTGCTGGCACTAATGGAACTTTCTTCTCCCTGAATGGACTTACTGGAGTTGTGGTATTAGGTATATCGGGTTCTCTTGGTTTGTATACGAATGGACAAACTTTAGTTATAAGTAACTCATATTCAGATACACCTTGGTTAGTTAATCATGATCTTGGTGGCTATGCAGCGACTAATGCTGGATTAATTACTTGGAATGCTTGTTGGGGAAGTACGAATGTTTGGACGGGACCTCCATTGATGATTAATGGTACGGGTTTTACTTGGTATGCTACTTATACTAATGGTACTTTGGTTAGAACTAACTTGGATGCTATGTGGTGAAAAAGATTTTGGTAATATATCTTATGCTTTCCACTATTGGAATTTGTGCGAGTGTGAATAGGGGAAAGGCTTATACTTCTATTGGGGGAAACTATTATAGAAGTAATAAGACTTATACACAGCATAGTGGTAACTACTGGCTAGCGACGTTTGGCACGAACGCGAGTCCCGGCGATCCGTACTGGACTGACACGAACGTCTATTGGTTGTGCGTTGAGGGGGCGACAAACTCCAGCGGAGTCCCGCTCTCAACCGAATCCAATTCCTCGCCTAACACGGCCACACTATATGGTGCTACGCGAACGGCCATCGGGGTAAACGACTATGGACGTACAGAATACGGGTGGAGCTTCGACGGAACCGATGACTGGATCTCGTGGACCAATACCTTGACGCGAGGGGACCGCCTCAACACCATCGTGTTTTGGTTGTTTCTTCATGGAAAAGGTGGCTACCAGATGATTTACAATGATTCCCGAAACGACAATTTAGCAAACGGATCGGTTCAAGGCCTAATGTATAACAGCGCGACCGCCGCCAAGTTTTCATCTGGTGCGTTTAATGTAGGGGCAAACGTGAGTTTTCCTACAGGCGCATGGATACATGTAGTTGTGACTCACGCAAACACCTACAATGACATCTACTCCCATACTTGGGTGTACACCAATGGGGTGTTCGCCAACACTTATGGGCCAGAAGGTACGGTTACCGAGTTAATACACACCAACGCGGCATTCGGCATGGCCCGTTCTCCTGCATGGGCGAATTGGTATGGAGGTTGCACACTGGCCTTATTCCGAGGGATGAACGGCACGGCTACGGTTGAGTGGGCGGCGGCAGATTACACGAATACTGGTGGCGCATTAGGTCCGGCTGGTAACATGAGAGCAAGAAATTACGAGCCATGACCACCAACCCCCAAGGCTCCGGCGCAATCGTGTGGCCGCTTATCAAGGCGGCGGTGTACGAGGTGGGTTATTTGAGGTATCCAGTTCCATGAAAACATGTGCGTTTATTCTATCGTTTTCAGCGTTGGCGTGGTTGATCTACGTTGCGGTGGGATATTGGATCGTGAGGATGATAGGATGAAGTGCCCGATAGATGGAAAGAAATGCGTGCCAAAGGACTGCTGCTTTGGATTGATGGATGAGTGTACGAGATTGCGGTATTGCGTGGCGGTGGAGTTGGCAGAGAAGAAGGCAAAGAAGGGGAAGAGATGATTTAGTGTATATAGGGAGAATTGAATGATTGGAGCAAAATTAGCTTTAGCTGGTACGATATTTCCGATTGCACAAATTCTTAATACTACTAGTCCAGCACTTTCTGTCTGGGAAAAGTATGGAATAGCAGGAGTATTTATTTTATTTATTGTGATTCTATATACAGATGCTAAAGCTTCTCAGAAGAGATTTGAGATTCTCTTATCGGAGTATAATACATTAGCAGCACAGATTAGGGATGAATTGAGGGTTTGTCATAATAAGGATTGATATGATTAATACTATTCAATATGGAAGTAGAAAACTTCGTGGACCTTGGTTCATGAATATTCCAGTTCAAATAGATGTGAAGGATTTTATCTTTCATAATGATGAAACGCTTAAGAATATCATCGAGGCACAGGTTAAAGGTGAAAGTCTTAGGAATGATGATATTGTAACGCAAGTCCAGCAGTATGTAGTGAAGAAACTAATCTATGGTCCTGATACTTTCTGGGGTGCCCCAGAGTTTTGGTTGTTTCCCCCTGAAACTCTAGTTTCTAAGCATTGTGATTGTGAAGATGGTGCGATACTTATTTGTTCCCTGCTGAGAAATGCAGGAATTAGTTCTGAGAAAGTCTGGGTTTCCTGTGGTCTAGTGGAATCGGGAAAAACTAAGGGTGGACATGGATACTGTTGCTACCAGAGAGATTTGGATAGTGAGATAGTAATTATTGACTGGTGTTTCCTTGAGGATTCAAAAGTTCCAGTTCAAGTAAAGAAACCTTTTAGTGAGAGAAAAGAATATAAAGATCCTTGGTTTTCTTTTAATGACGAAAACTGTTGGATTGAACCTGGGTTTGAACTTACTCTTGGCAAGAGGGTAAGGAGGATTAAATGCTAGCACTCTATCGTGGTAGATCTTTTTGGCCCAGCAAACTAATTGAGTTTAGAACTTGGTGTCCTTGGTCTCATGTAGCTCATATTAGTGATATTGATGGGGTTTGTTATGAGGCCTGGAAGCATGGAGTTCGCGCTGTGGCTAGTTATAAGATGGACCATGATAAAGGAACTAAAATAGACCTTTTCCAGATTAAAGACTCAGCCAGAAGGATTCAGGTAGAAGAAGATGCTATTAAGTTCCTAAAGACTCAACTTGGAAAACCCTACGACTGGCCCGGTGTTTTCCGCTTTGTAACTCGTGGCAACGAAAGAGACCAACATAATCCACCTAGTTGGTTCTGTTTCCGGCTAGAGTTCATAGCCCTAGAAATCTCTGGTCTCCGTCCCCTAGAACGTATCCCAGCCTGGAAAGCTGATGCTACAACTTTTGCTTATTCCCCACACTTTGAATACTACGGACAAGTAACGGTATGATAACCACGGTTACTTGGATAACTACGCTGGCCCGCTGGGCACGCTTCTCTCCTCTGCTCGAAGCCCTCTTCTCTTTTCTTCTCTTCTCTTCTCTTGTTAAACGTGAGGTAATTAAATGAGTGAACGTAATACACCAACATGGTGGGGTAGTCAGATAGAACGAGCTTTGAAATGGAGGAAAGATAACTCCAGAGAAGATCGTTGGAATGATATGAAGAAGTATTATGAGCATAGGTTTGCCGATCCTACGCAACCTAAGTTCAATCTTATTTATATGCTTGCTAGTACCCTAGTACCTTCGTTGATGTATCAGACTCCGCAGATTACTAATACTGCTAGACGTCCTGAGTTTCAATATTGGGCAAGTTTCTTCGATGGGTTGGATAACTGGGCTTTAGATGAGATAGAGATGAAAGATACTCTTAACTCTGCTATTATTCATGCGTTTCTTTATAACACTGTAGGTTTCCAACTTGGATTTGATTTTCCTGATAATAATATGCCTGTGGATCAAGGTATGTTTCCTAGACTTGCTGGGTCAGTAGATCGTGCTCGTAGGTATAATATGCCCTGGGTTGATCTTCTACAGCCGGATAAGTTTATTGTAGCAGCGGGAACTAAGACAATGCGGAATTGTCGTTGGTTTGCTAAGGAACTTACTCTTCCTAAGTATATTATGGAAGACATGGGTGGATTTATTAATCTTACTCCTACTGGTATTCCTAAGGAACTTCGTGCCTCTGGAATGAATAATTGGCTTGATCTTGTTGCCGATGATGAGTATATTACTTACTATGAAGTCCATGACGCAGAAACGAAAGAAACTTTCTGTATTGATATTAATAATCATGTAATCATGGAACCTCAGGATGATCCTCTCCAAGTAGATGGACTTCCTCTTAGGACTTTAATTTTTAATAAGTCTCCTGATTCTATTTGGGGAACTCCCGATAGTATTTATATTGAGACACAGATGCTTGAGGGTAATGAGTGTAGGAAGATTGGAAGACTTCAGAGAAAGATGGCTACGCTTAAGGCTCTTGTGGATAAAGATGTTGTAACGAAAGAAACTATCGAGAAACTTCTTACTGATGATCCTATTGCTATTCTTCCTGTTGATCTTGCAGAGAAGAAGATTTCTGATGTTATAGCTTTCTTGCAACCACATATTCAAGGTGAGTATTTTGAATATGAGAAACAGCTTTTGAATGATGCTCAGTTGCTCACTGGTACTGGGCCTAATCAGTTTGGTACATTTGCTCCTGGACGTAGGACTAAGTTTGAAGCTCAGACAGTACAAGACCAAAGTTTACTTAGAACTGGAGCACGTAGGCAACTACTTGCTGATGTTGTGACTGGTCTTGTTAGTATGATGAATATGCTTTTCATTAAGAATTGGAAAGCTGATGTAATTGCAAAGGTTATTGGTGTTGAAGGTGCTACGTATTGGGTTTCTGCTAGTCCAGAAGAGTTTAAGGATGTTGCGGAACAACTAGTAACTAAGGTAAATGTAGAGAGTATGGCTCCTATCTCTCGTGAACGTAGGAAAGAAGAACTTAGTAATATGTTAATGCTTCTTTCTAAGGTTCAGGGATTTGATATTATGCCTTTGGTAAAGACTCTTCTTAGTCAGTATGAATGGTCTGGACTTACTCAAGCACTTCCTCAGGCTCAGCAAACTGCTCCTATGCCTATGCAGGATTTTCAACAGCAACAACAGCAGATGCAAGCAAGTCCTAAGTTAGGTGGAATGCTTCAACAGAATCTTGGTTCTTTGCAAACAATACAATAAGGAGGAATTATGGCTAATAAGAGAGGTAGTATTACGATAGAGTTTTTCGATCATGCAGAACCTATTACTGTATTTGAAGGTGATATTCAACCTACAGATATTTCTGCATCAAAGTATCATATTACCATGCGGTATATGTCAGATTATCAGGTAAAGATGCTTGCTGAGTCTAAAGCTAGGCAAAAGTTGATTTTGCGCGATAAACAGTTGGCAGAAGAAGCTGCTCAAAAGATTAAAGATGATGGGAAAAAGGCTGCTGATCTTGAAGCAGCTAAAAAGTTGGTCGCGGATAATGAGTCTAAATAAGCTAATAATAAAAGAAAGAAGTTAATATGCATACTGATGAAACTACTGGTGAAGAAGTGTTGGATGAAGGTGATGAAGGTTATGTTGCTCCTGAAGTAGAGGAAGAAGTAGAGAAGAAAACTGAACCAGAAATCTCTATGGATCAATTGGTTAGTAAACTTAAAGATCCAGCAATGCTTGCAGCTATTGCAACTACTATGGGACTTGAAGTTAAACGACCTGAGAAGCCTGTGGAGAAACCAGAAGATAAAGAACCGGAACTTCCAGTTATTGAAATTGATCCCGATGCCTCTAAAGAAGATTTGATTGCAGCTCTTAATAAAATGGGTGCTGCTCTTAAGGGTTATATTGATCAAAAAACAACTAAGGTAGAACAGAAAGCTGAGGGTGTGGTTAAACAAACCGAGGAAGCTCGGGTCGGTACTATGGTTAATGAGTTTAAAGCTAAGAATGCAGATTGGAATGAATTGCTTCCTGTACTTGATCCACTTTGGCGAAGTGGTAAGTATACGTTAGATGAAGCAGCTAAGTTGGCTAGAAAAGCTATGGGAAAACCTGAGCCTACTTCAAAGAAGTCTGGTGAGGGTGATGGGAAGAATAAGCCTAGGTCCATTAAGCTGGATGCTACACCTACGGGTGATAAGAACACGCTAAGGAAACCAATACAGACTATTCGAGATGCAGCTAAAATTAACTTAGATAAAATCATGAAGGATAGAGGTTTAAGTTCTTCTGATTTTGAAGAATAAAGGTGTATTATGGATCAGCAATCAAGGACTGAAGTTTTGGATGATCTTACTACGGCAACGTGGTATAGTGTTCTGCCGGATATTATTGACCAGGTGTTTAAGATTACGCCGTTCTATGATAGGATGACTCAGCGTAATCGTATTCTTAGTAAGGCTCCTGAAGGTACGCATTGGGAAGTCCCTGTGCGTTATGCTAAATTGGATCAGAATACTAAGTGGTTTGGTCGTGGTGATAGTTTTAGTAAGTCGGAGAAGGAACATTTGACTCGTCTGGTGTTCTATGCTAAGAACCTAGGTACGGCTATGGTTCGGTATAAGCTGGATGAGTTGAAGAATCGTGGTAAGGCGCAGTTGATTGACTATGCTAAGGAAGTTGTTGAAACGACCCGGCTTAGTTTCCAGGATACGTTGGCTGAATCTCTGTTGGTTCAGTCTGCTGATCCTCTGTCGATTGATGCTCTGCCTACGATTATTACTTCTACGCCTACTACGGGTAGTTATGGTGGATTGACTCGTTCTTCGAATGCTTACCTGCAGAATCAGATCAAGGACTTCTCTGGTCTTACTACGGGTACGGATTTGCTGGATGAGATGACTCGTATGTATCATATTTGTTCGGAGTTTAAGGGGAATAGTGGTTCCCAGCGTACTCCTGATATGATCCTTACGACTCGGGCAATCTATCAGGATTATGAACGTATCTGTCGCGCTATGCAACAGATTGTTACCAATACTACGGTTCGTGCAAGCCTTGGTTTTGGTGATTTGATGTTCAAGAACGTGGAAATGTTCTATGATCCTAACTGTCCGTCTGGTTGTATGTACTTCCTGAATACGGATACGTTTAGTATGCCGTATGATCCGGCTGCATGGTTTACCATGACGGAGTGGAAGCAAGCTCAGGATAATCTGGACCGTGTGGCTCAGGTTTATTCTGTCTGTCAGTTGTATAATGATGCTCCTCAGAAGAATGGAGTTATCTTCTCTATTACTGCTACTACGGATTGATAAAAGCTAAGTTCCTCTGTACTGAGGAGTAGAGTAGAATGTGTGTTTTACCTACTCCTCATAACTAACCTCAAGACAATGAGGCGAAAAAAGCTGAGAAGGCAAGGGTAAGAAAATGGCGAATGAAAATGTTCAGAAAGATATTGTAAGTGGTAGTCCTTATGATGCGGCGTTTTATCCTACGAGTGCTAAGTATAAAGAGGGTAGGATGCCTCATGTGGGACAGAAGGTGTCGTTTAGGGATGGTAGGGAGTATGTGTTTTGCTCTACGGCTAGTGTATTTGCTGCGGGTGAGATTATCGCTACGGCTACTGCACTAAATACGGTACAGGATGGTAAGTGTACAGCGGCTGCTATTGGAGCAACTTCAGTAACTATTGATACGACTGCTATGCAGTTCTTTGGGGGTTCTGCTGGTGTTCTTGCTGCTAATCGTATGAGTGGTGGGTACATTGTGGTAGAGACTGATGCAGGTATTGGTTATACATATAAGATTAAGAGTCATGCTGCTACTACGTCGGCTGCCTCTGGTGTGTTTACGTTGTATGATGGTTTGGTGGTTGCGCTTACTACGGCTTCTGATATTTTCTTTATCGGACCAAAGTATGATGTAGTTATCCAGTGTACAGCATCTCTGGCTCCTGTCGGCGTTGCTGTTGTGGTTACTACGGATGCAACGTCTACTAACCTGGCATACTTCTGGGCACAGACTAAGGGTCTGGGTTGTGTGTTGATTGGTACGGGTACTAGTATTGCTATTGGTTTAGAGATTAGCGCTAGCGCTTCTGGTAAGTGTATTCTGGCTGCGGCAACTCTTGCGGTTATCGGTGTAGCTATGGCAACTGATACTACAGCGGATGCGGCTCTGCCTATTATGCTGAATATCGTTTAACTTACTAATCAAGGAGAATGGCTATGAGAAAATACTTGATTAGTGTATTGGCGACTCTTATTGGAGTTGGAGTTATTAGCTGGCTTAATGCCGGTTCTATGACTTTGATTCCTAATGAGAGTGCGTTTAATGGTTCGACTAAGGATGCTCTTAATACTAACTTTGTATTGATTAGCGACTGGATGTCGGTCGGTACTAATACAGCGACCTTGGCAGCTGGTAAGGTATGGATTGGTGATGCCAATGGTCAGGCTCAGGCAACAGACTTTAGTGGTGATATTACAATTATCACTAATGGTACTACCACGATAGGTGCACATAAAGTTACTAGAACTATGCTTCCTGCTATGACTGATGGTCAGGTGATTGTTGGTAATAGTGTGGATAGTAATGCACTAATAAAAACTATGAGTGGTGATGTTACCATCACTACGAATGGCGTTACAGCAGTTGGCGCTAGAAAGGTTTTTAGTAGTATGATGCCGGCACTTACGGAAGGTCAGATCTATGTTGGTTTTACAGGAAACCAAAGTAATGCTCTGGCTAAGTCTATGAGTGGTTGTGCTACTATTGATACTAATGGTGTAATTACTACGGCTGGTGTATTGACAACGAATATTGACTTTGGTTTTGGTACAACGAATTATACGTTGTATATTACTAATGGTCTTATTCGTACTATGGTTCGGTATTAAGAGGTAATTCAGATGGCTGCAAAAACTGGTAGTGAATTGATAGACGTAGTTTCTGGTAACTTGGGTAACCGATCTAGTGGTCTGATTGGCGGTAAGTCTACGGACGACGCAATTCTAGATGCCATTAATGAGGGTATCCGACGTATTTGTAGGAAGTATAAGGTATTCCAAGCTGAGAAGAAACTTACACTGACTCTTACGACTAGTGCTTACGAGTATGCAGTTCCTACCAGTGATGCAGCTGGTGCTACAATAAAGATTAGAACTTTCTTGAAGTTAGTTGGATATAAAACGGGTGAGACAACTGGTTACCCTATATTGCCTATGACGGCGATTAAACGTGACCAGTTGTTTCCTCTTACTAATACTGACAGGACTGGCCGACCACAGTATTATTCTAGATTTGCAGAGTATCTAGATTTTTGGCCATATCCAGATGCAACGTATATTGTGAATATAAAGTGTTATGTTTATCCTACTGTATTCACAACTGCTAGTGTTGCAAATGAACATTTTCTTGGTGAAGAATTTGATGATGTGATTGAGAACTATGCAACTGCTAGATGTTTCTTGAAGCTTCAGCAAACTGATGATTATAGAGAATGGCATGCTGCTTATAAGGATTCTCTACGCGAGGTTAAAAGCATGTTGCAGGATGATCCAGACTGGCATCCTTCTGATATTGTACATGATACTGAAATGGGTAAACATGGGGACGATCTTAATGATCCTACTGTAAGGAGTTTTAATTCATGAGTACTGCTCAAGCATTTTCTGTTGCTACTCCACTTTCTAGTGATAAAGCTAATCAGATTGACACGTTCTTTAAGAATGATAAGATTGGTTTGGATGAACGATATGCACTAGAGCATGTTAGTTTGCAGAGTGCTTCTGGAGAGACTCAGACTGCTGCAACTGCGGCGGGAAGGCATAAACCTGGGTATGTAAAGGCAGTTCTTGTTGACACGTATGCTAATATTATCCTGATTACTAATCCGCAGAGTGGTAC
>ERZ1292632.1906-Hain-H43-01um-R2-1906-length-18764-cov-6_pt1 | contig 18764 bp, 21 predicted proteins | sample MGYA00564407_ERZ1292632 | MGnify/ENA primary metagenome ERZ1292632 (study PRJEB36523, sample SAMEA6512637) | groundwater metagenome | collected 2019-01-08 | study: AquaDiva: Metagenomics assemblies of 32 groundwater samples | reverse complement strand
TGAGAGCGCGGGCGGCGGTCGCCTTGCCGTAATAAGCGTCGTAATAGCCCGAAGAAAGAACGTAAGTCCCAAGCATGATTCTCCTTCGCGCTTCACGGCCGAATCCCTCGCCGCGTGTTTTCAAATAAGAATTGAGAAGAGTTTCCCCTTCTTTGCGCGCGCCGTAACGCACGCCGTCGAAACGGGCGAGATTCGTGGAAACTTCCGCCGGCATCACGATATAATAAACCGCGAGAGAATGCGGCAAGCGCGGAAGGTCTATGTCGCGCAATTCATATCCCACCGATTCAAGAGCCGATAGTGTTTCCTTGAAATTCGCGATAACTTCTTTGTCTATTCCTTCTCGCTCTATGAACACGCGCGGGACACCCAAAACTTTCGGCTTTTTTGACGGCGCGGTGCGCATTGTTTCCGGAACAGATGTGCTGTCGAGCGGGTCATAGCCGGAAATGGCGTTAAAAATTATTTGTGCGTCATCAATTGTTTTGGCGATTGGCCCGATTTGGTCCAAAGACGAGCCCATAGCCATTAAGCCGGAACGGGAAACCGCGCCGTAAGTGGTTTTCAGCCCAACCACGCCACAAAACGCCGCCGGCTGCCTTATGGAGCCGGCGGTGTCAGAGCCTAACGCAGCGAGAGCCCCGTCCATGGCGACCGCCGCCGCCGAACCGCCCGAAGAACCTCCCGGAACACGGGAAAGGTCTATCGGATTTTTTGTCGGGCCATACGCGGAATTTTCGGTTGAACTTCCCATGGCGAATTCATCCATATTGGTGCGCCCGAGGAAAATCGCGCCGGCATCTTTCAATTTCGCAATCGCGGTCGCATCGTATGAAGCGCGGTAATTTGAAAGAATTTTTGAGGCGCCGCTTGCGATTTTACCGCGAATCAAAATATTATCTTTAACCGCAAACGGGATACCGAGAAGCGGACTTTTGTCGCCTTTTTTAAGGCGTGAATCGGCATCGTCCGCGGCGGATAAAGCATCATCAAATGTTTCAAGATATGCGTTTATGGACGGATTTTTAACTTTTATTTCTTTTATGTACGCCTCGACAAGTTCACGCGCTGAAAAATCTCCGCGCCGGAGGGCCTCCCCTGCATTTTTTATAGTCAGTTCTTTTAGATTGAGCATTTGAGTTTACTGAAGACTAAAAACTTTAAACTAATTCTCAAATATCTGCTTAACTTTTATATAATCTCCATCACGCGCGGGCGCTCCCGAGAGAATTTCTTCGCGTGAGGAAGACGGCGCCGGCTTAATTTCGTCGGCACGCATGACGTTCCTTAACTCACCGGTTTCTTTTTTTGGCTCTAGAACCACGAGTTTCTTAATCTCGCCGACATATTCAAGAATGTTCTCAAAATCTTTGAGAAATTCTTTCTTTTCATCATCCGATACGGCGATGCGCGAGAGCGCGGCCAGTTTTTCTATGTCGCCTTTATCCATAATTCAAATCATAGCCGATTTACGTCAAAACAAAAAGGCGAAGAAGTGCCGCTACTTCTTCGCCTGGAACCCGCTACTCAAACATGAACCAAATTGGACTGGCAATAAACCAGCCGACCTTTGACATCACCCAGCCGACACCAAAGAGGGAGAGACCGAGCAACGGAACAGCTATTGCGGCTCCGATTGCCCGAACAAACCAATTCCCGATGAATTTGATTTCGGAAATGCTGCCCACAAAAAAGCTGAACTGCATCAAGCCGAGAGCGGCACAAATAATAACGATAACGTAGAAACCCCATGCAAAAAGGAGCATTGATCCTTCCGGCGTATACATACACTATCCTCCTCGGCTGGTTTACCCAAGAAAACAAAACCTGGTTTAAAAGGTACACCAACCACCCTATTTTATCAACAAATTTAAAAACTCTGTTTCCGTAATAATTTTTACCCCAAGCTTTCTGGCGTCGTCCATTTTATTCTCGCCCGGTTCCTCTCCCGCCACCACGAAACTGGTCTTTCTGGAAACGCTCCCCGAGACGGCGCCGCCTTGCTTTAAAATCTCTTCCTTGGCAACGTCACGCGAAAGTCGTGAAAGGGTCCCCGTGAGAACAAATGTTTTTCCGGAAAGGGCGCCTCGGCGGCGCGATTCTTTACCGATTTTAACTTCGCGCAAAAGTTCGCGAAGAATTTTTTTGTTGCGGGCGCTTTTAAAATACGCCGAAATGGAACGGATTGATTTTTCGCCGATTCCCGCAACCCTCAAAAAATCTTCTTCTTGAGCGTAGAGAATTTTATCCATACTGCCGAAATGCTCCGCCATGTCGCGCGCCGTCCCTTCGCCGATGTGCCTGATACCAAGCGCAAAAATAAATTTATGGAGAGGAACGGCGCGTGCTTTATTTATGGCGTTAATAAGATTGTCAGCGGACTTTTCGCCGAAACCCGGCAGCCCTTCAATGTCTTCTTTTTTTATTTTAAAAACATCCGGAAAATTTTCCATAAGCCCGATGTCCATAAATTCGTAAACGATTTTCTCTCCCAGGCCGTCTATATCCATTCCCTTTCTCCCGACAAAGTGCACGAAACTTTCGCGGTGTTTCGCCGGACAATCTAGAGACGGGCAATAAAAAGCAACAGATAATCCCTTGCCGGCTTCCCCGCGCACAAGTTTCGTGTCGCAAACGGGGCAATGCGATGGCATCTTGAATTCTTTTTCCTTGCCGGTGCGCATTTCTTTCAGAACGCCCGCAATCTCGGGGATTACGTCGCCGGCCTTTCTTAAAATAACCGTGTCGCCGATTTTCACGCCGAGGCGTTCTATCTCATCCATATTATGAAGTGTCGCCCGCTTAACTAAAGACCCCGCCACGCGCACGCCGCGCAAATGGGCAACGGGGGTAACGGCACCGGTTCGTCCGATTTGTACCTGTATGTCTTCAAGTACCGTTGTCGCTTCCTCGGCCGGGAATTTGAAAGCGACCGCAAAACGCGGCGCCTTGCCGGTATAGCCGAGCGCTTCCTGAAACGGCCGTTCGTCCACTTTTATGACAATACCGTCTATCTGGTAGTCCTCTTTGGGCGCTTTTTTTCGCCACGATTCCCAATATGAAATAACTTCATCAATGTTTTTGGCGCGGATAAAATGCGGGTTTACTTTAAACCCGAGTTCTTTCAAGAGTTTTAATTCTTCAAATTGCGTTTTAGGCAATCCATTTTCCGTTTCGTCTAAGTCGTATATAAAAATCTCCAGTTTGCGCGAAGCCGCCACCTTCGGGTCAAGTTGGCGGATGGAACCGGCGGCGAGATTACGCGAATTGGCAAAAGGCGTTTCCTCGCTTTTTGCGCGCTCCTTGTTTATGGAGGCAAGGGTGCTCTTTTTCATCCAAATCTCTCCTTCGGCGGTTACACTTATGTTTTCACCGAGCGAAAGCGGGAGCGACTCTATTGTTTTTACATTGCTGGTCACGTCTTCGCCGACAATTCCGTCGCCGCGCGTCGCCGCGCGCACAAATACGCCTTTTTCATATTCAACAATGACCTTGAGCCCGTCGATTTTCAGCTCGCAAACGTAAGTTGGCGCGGCGGCGCGGCCGGTTTCTTTTTTAAGAAAGCGCTTAATTCGCTCATCGAATTCCCGCGCTTCATCGGAAGAAAAAATGTCGTTGAATGACCACTGGGCAAAACGGTGGCGAACTTTTTTAAATTCTTTGAGAGGCTCCCCTGCCACGCGCTGGGTCGGCGAATCTGGAGTTATAAGTTCGGGGTATTGCGCTTCAAGGTCATAAAGTTCCTTTTTCAGGGAATCAAGCGCGGCGGGAGAAATCTCCTCTTTGTCCAAAACGTGATAAAGATAGCGGTGGCGGTTTATCGTTTCTTTAAGCTTTTCTATCCTCTCTTTGGCTTCTTTTTTTGAAAGTTTTTCGGGCATGCGGTTGTGTGAGGTTTTCTCTGCCATCTGCGTTGAAACCTTCCGCCCAGGGCGGATCGGCCTCGGGCCGAAAAAACTAAAAACTGATTTAATAAAGTATTCTGATAAAACGGGCAATGCGCCGCGGGCTTGATGTATCGCACGTATTATATCCCTCGGATTCTATTTTAGTTTGCCCATCACCATATTTTGCGACCAAAACGCGCGCGCAATAATTGGCGCTTGTAAAATCAAAAGTAGTCGTGGCGGATGTTAAACTCCCGACTATAACCACGCCCGGATCGGGCGGATTAAGGTGGAATTGTGCTCCGGCACAATTAATAACACCGCTATATACAATACTTTGGCTTGAAGTCGGGAAAACCCCTTGTTTCGTATCCCAAAAAAGTGCGCACTCGCCTGACGTATCGGCGGCATAAAAAGAAAATTGCGATTCACGGCCAACGGAGGAAATGATAAGTTCTTTGGAAAGAATGTTAAAAACCGCAAGGCCTATTGAGAGAATTATGCTTGAAAGCAAAACGGCGAATGACAGAATAAAGCCCCTTTGGGAAGTTTGTAGTTGGTAGTTTGTAGTTGGTAGTTTTTTCTTAGACATTTTTTATTTCCTAATTTCCTAATTCCTGGTGCCTAGCGCCTAGTTCCTGATTTACTATTGCCAGGCGAACAAATTCTCTTTTATTATAAAGTTTTTAACCAATGTTCCGTTTGTCCAAACCATTTCAACCTCAATGTGAATTTCGTTTGAATTTGGGTCACTCGTTGGTTCATTATAGACTTTTATGCGCCTTTCAAATTGCGTAGGCACCCACCCGACCCCCGCCTGGTAACTGTAAAGGCCGCTTGTGTCGTTTCTGTTGAGAAGCCCGCAATTGGTGGGTGAATTGCAGGAAGATATGGTTGTTGCGGGAATATCAACCTTGCATCCGTTAGCGTTTAAATTGACCATGCATAGATTTATTAGGCTTGTTTTGTATGTGTTCCATGTGCCGCCGGCGATATTATTGTTGTCGCGAACGTTGCGCAAATACTCTACGGCTTCCTGGGCCAGATAAAACGCCGATATCTGGTCTTTTGCATAGTTGGAAAAGAAAACACCTTTGGAAACCAGGGTCATCGGACCGACAATGGAAATAATGAGAATGGAGGTTGCCACAAGCATTTCCACTAAAGAGAATCCCCTGTTTTTAGTTTTTAGTTTTGAGTTTTGAGTTTTTAAAATCATGAATCTATTCTTCTTTGGGATATGGTGGTTTGCACTTTAAAATCCGTTTTTATCGCGCCCTTGAATACCGCGCTTCCGCTTAAAACAATGACGACTCTGGGCTGGGCGCCGTCGCCGGGCAATGCTCCGGTAACGTAAAACAAAAGATTATCAACGGAAAGTTCCGGTGATGTAAGAATCACGTACGTGCCCCCTCCGTCTATTGAACGCTCAATCTGACCATTATTAAGGCGGTATATTATCTGGTCAGCGTTGTTTCCGGAATTCCCTTTGTATCCCTCAAAAGCTATGGATATATTCCCTGACGGGCAATTGGCCGGGACGGTGGGATTAACCGGATTTAACCCGTCGCAATGGTAATCGTAGCCGATGCGCAAATTGCGCGCCATGCTCTCCATCGCCAAATTTAGGTTATCCATTACCGTCCGCGTAATTCCCGATTTTCTGTTTGAATCGTTTACCATCAAAAGCGCGCCTATGGAAATAAGCATAACCGCGGAAAAAAGCGTCGTTGATATCAGCGCTTCAATCAAGGTTATTCCTTTATTTCTTTGTGTGCGTGTTTTTTTCATTAATCCACGGAAATTTGCCCCGTCGGCCAGACTTTAACCGATTTGAAAAAACTTTTGCTTGGCGGCTCAACCGAAATCGTGGCGTTTTGATAAGTCGTATTAACGCCGCCTAAAACGCCGATAATGACCGAATCAGGGTCGGGACGGACAAAATTTACATTGAGTGAGTCAATGTCCAGCGTGTTGGCGCATTTAGTCTGGCCGCTTAGGTTGACTGCGCAAATATCTTTGATTGTGTTGCCGTTGGATATCAAAACCTTCTCTACGCACTCTGCGTTCAAAGAACAATTTGTCTCCGGGCTGGTGTATTTTCTGTTGCCGTCGGAATCGGCGTAGAGAACGAAAGAACTGCGGTCGGCGGAAGAAAAATATACGCCGTATGCCGGAAACGGCGTCGCGCCACCCGAGCTTTTTATGGAAATTCCGTAAACTTGCGCTTGTCTTATTTCAAGAGCGACTTGATAAGCCAAATTTTGAAGGAGCATTTTCTGCCCAAACAACGGGTAACTTGCGAAAAGGACGGATGACAATATGACGAAAATCCCGATAACCACAAGCATTTCAACCAGGGAAAACCCGCTGTTTTTAGTTTTTAGTTTTAAGTTTTTAGTTTTTAATGAAGCGGGCATTATTAAATAATCAGATAAAAATCATGCTCAATAAATAATCAAGCGGTGTGAAAAAAGCAATCGCCGCGCCTACGGCAAGAAATGGCGCGAACGGAATTTCGCTTTTCATTGTAAATCCGCGCCTGCCTAAAAACAATAGGATAAGAGAAACCAAGGCGCCTATCCAGAAAGAAAAAATAAACGCGAAGGTACTGCGCACTAATCCCAAAAAAAATCCCAGACCCAAAGCAAGTTTAGCGTCCCCCAGCCCCATCCATCTCCCGCGCGAAGCAAAGTGAAGAGCGGCAAAGGGAAGCGCTAAGAGAGGCCCGGCGGATACGGCGTAGATAATATCCTCGCCAGGGAATGGAAATAAGAACGGGCGCAAAAAAGCGAGAGCGGCGAATAGATATGCCAAAGTATCGGGAATTATAAAGTGGCGTAGATCATAGGCGGAAATCACGATAAGGAAAGAGAAACAAATCAACAGGTAACAAGTAACAAGTAACGGGAACAAAGAAAATTCAAATACGAGGGAGGGAAATATTTTGTAAAAAGTCAAAACAAAAATAATCGCCGTTGAAAGCTCCACAAGCGGGTATTGAACGGAAAGGCGGGACTTGCACGAAGCACAGCGCCCGCGGAGCAAGAGAAAACTGACAATTGGTATAAGTTCATACCAACTTAGAACCTTCCCGCAATAAAGGCAAACTGACCGGCCGCTCAGGGAGCGGCTGGTATTGAATCGGAAAATAACGACATTCAGGAAACTGCCGATAACGGCCCCTAAGGTGAAAATAAAAAACAAAACGGCGTATTGCATGCCTTAATTATATCAGCGTAAATCAAAAACCCCGCCTATTAAAGCGGGGTTTTTGTAGATTAGTCTAAAAATTACGGCTTTACGTTGTAAGCGTAGCGACCGGCTGCTGCGACGCACGAAGTAGCATCTGCGCCGGAAGTAACGTTTCCTAAGGCAGTGGCGGTATCTATGTCGCTGGAAAGAACCGACATAGTGCTTTGTTCAAGGTTGGCGCACATCTCATAGCTTGACCCGCTTGTAAGCTGGTCGTAGGGATAACCGGTGTTGTCGATCGGGTCAACAGGAATAGCGGAAATGTAACCGGGCGTTACCAGGCTGGCAACATCAAGGGCGACCGGGTAAGTCCTGGTGGCGTCGAAATAAAGCTCAAGCGCAAGCTGAACCTGCTTTACGTCAGCCACGCGGCGCGCGTCGCGCGACTTCTGGCGGGCGGTATTCAAGCTCGCAAGCACGACCGAGGAAAGAACGCCGATTATGGCTATGACCACGAGAAGCTCAACCAAAGTAAAACCTTTATTGTGTTTTTTCATAATAATTTTAATAAATAAGCGACTTTCTTAAAAACAGCCGGCGGATTTTCACGACTTCCTTTGCCATACTAAACCAGGCATCCCGCCCAATCTAACGTTAGTATACCAAAACGGCTTATTTAGTCTAAATATGCCTTTGTGGATAACGATGGGTAGGGGTTTTAGTTGGTAGGGATTAGGAGTTAGGAGGTTCTAATCCCCCTAAATTCCTAATTCCTAGCTCCTAATTCCTAGTCCCTGATTAAATGCCCCCCGCTATGTTGTAAATCGGAATGAGAACCGACGAGAGGAGGAATCCGACGCCGAGGCCTAACCCCAGCACCAAAACCGGTTCAATCAAGCTCACAAGCGTATCCACCGCCCCTTCAACCTCTCGCTTGTAGAATTTAGCGAGAGTTTTTAAGACATACCCCAATTTGCCGGTTTCCTCGCCCACTCTTATCATTTGAATCATAATCTGCGGAATTTCGTCGGGATATTTGGCTAAAGAATCGGAAAGGGAACTGCCTCCTTTTACCAGTTCGCCGGAATTCTTAAGAATCTCCTCGTAAACCTTGTTATCAACAACAAGACCGGTAATTTCAATGGCGCGGAGCATGGAAATGCCGGATGTAAGCATGGTGTCCATGTTGTCGGCGAACCGCGAAAGATAGAGCTTTTCATAAAGGTCGCCTATATATGGCAGGGAAATTTTCAATTCGTCGAAATATTTTTTTCCTGCTTCTCCTCTGCCAAAACGAATCGCGTAAAGCCCGCCAAGCGCCAAAACTATAAGGAAGAAAATTCCGTAATCAACTATAAAATTGCTCAACCCTATGACAACTGCTGTGTAAAAAGGAACATCTTGTCCGGACTCAAGAAGAATGTCGGAAAGTTTCGGGATAACCAAAGTAAGCATTAAAATAATAACGACAATAAATGTTGAAACAACGAAGGCGGGGTAAATAAGCGCGTTTCGGGCCTTGGAATTTAACTCGTATGTTCGGTCAAGATAGTCGGCAAGATGAGAAAATACTTCGTTTAATTTCCCCGATTCCTCGCCGGCGCGCACCATGTTCACATAAAACGCGCTAAAAGCTCCGGGATGTTTGTTTAAGGCGGACGATATTGAAATACCGGATTGAACGTCGTCCGCAATTTGAGAAATAATTTTTCTCAAATTAGTATTTTCAGATTCGGCGCCCAAAAGCCTGAATGTTTTAACGGCGGAAACCTGCGCTTCCAAAAGAGTCGACATCTGGCGCGAAAAGACGACCAAATCTTTAAGCGCCACGCCCTCAAAAAACGAAAGATTACGTTCAAGGAACGGGCGGGTGTCCTCGTCGGTAATGGAAACAACAACCAGGCCGCGGCGCTGAAGCGCCGCGACGGCGATATCACGGCCTGCGGCATCTATCGTCCCATCGCGCGCCGTGCCATCTTGTTCGATTGCTTTATATTTGAAAATCATGTTTTATCAAACCAATCTTGCCAAAGCTTTAGGATTAAGCGAAGTTGCGTACGCATCTTCAATTGATATTTCGCCGGCGCGCAAAAGCTCGACGAGCGAGCGATTCATGTCTATCATGCCTGCTTCGGAACTGGTTTCTATAACTATATCTATTTCTTGAGACTTTCTTTCACGAATAAGGTTGGCTACGGCGTTGTTATTGATGAGAAGTTCATACGCCGGAATAAGCCCGCCGGAGAGGCGTTTTATCAGGCGCTGGGAAAAAATTCCCAGCAATGACCCGGCAAGCTGAAGCCTTATCTGATCCTGTTGTCCAACCGGAAATGAATCAATAATTCTGTCTATTGTCTGAGCGGCGTTATTGGTGTGAAGAGTGGATAAAACCAAATGCCCCGTCTCGGCAGCCGTTACCGCCGTTGAAATAGTTTCCGGATTTCTCATCTCGCCTATCATAAGCACATCAACATCCTGCCGAAAAGACTGGTGGAGCGCGACCGGGAAATCTTTCGTATCAAGTCCGACTTCCCTTTGGTCAATAATTGACTTATTGCTTTCAAAAATATATTCAATGGGGTCTTCAATCGTTACGATATGTTTACTGCGTTCATTGTTTATAAGATTAACCATTGAAGCTAGAGTTGTTGATTTCCCCTGCCCGACCGGACCGACCACCAAGAAAAATCCTTGCCGCCTGCGCGCGAACTCCTCAAGAATAGGGGGTAAATTAAGCTCGCGTATATCTTTTACTTTGGGAATAAGGCGGAGAGCGATACCGACGCCGCCGCCGCGGAAAAAAGCGTTGCCGCGCAGGCGGGCGGCATCTTTAAACCCGTATGAAAAATCAACCTCCTGATTTTTAAGGAAACCTTCAAATTTGTCGCGAGGCAAAAGGTTCTTTAAAATTTCCACAACATCTTCCTTGGAATGCTTATTCCACTTAACAAGCGAGATAAGTTCTCCGGAAACACGCACAGCTGGCTGGCGGCCGGCGGAAATATGGAGGTCGGAACCGCCTTCGCGGATTACAGTACTTATTAATTCCTCGATTTCTTTGATGGGATCCATAAAATTATAATTTTTTTTGTATTATATCGCGAACATGCGCGATGACTTCCGACGGGGTGGCGGTCGCCTTTACTATGTACCCGGCAACCCCCAATTCTTTGCCTCGTTCAATGTCGGCACCTTGATTGCGATTTGAAAGTATTATTTTCACGGCGGAAGGAGCAAGATTATTTTTGTTTATTTTTTCAAGAAGTTCAAAACCGTCCATTCTTGGCATCACAATATCAACAAGGAGTACATCGGGGGAAAGCCCTCCCTTTAGCTTTTCCAACGCCACATCCGGACCCAAGGCTGTAAAAACTTCAAACCCGGATTCGCTGAATTTAAGCGAATACATGTCAATTAAAAAATCATCATCGTCAATTATAAGTATTTTATGCCGGGTTGCGCCTTCCATGTTCGTTAATTATATCAAAGAAATTGATTTTATAAGGTATTAACTTCCTGAAATGGAATCAGTCCCTCGGAACTCTTTACAATCGCGTCTTCGCGCATTGTAATCATCCCTTTTGCTCGCGCAGACTTCCATAGGGCGGCTTCCGTCGGGCTTGAAAGAATTATTTTTTCTATATCGCCGTCTATTTTCATCATTTCATATACCGCCATGCGCCCTCTAAGCCCTGAAGGGCATGCGGGGGTCGGTTTCGCCTCATAAACGTTCTTAAGGGCGAGTATTTGGCTTCGTTTCGGCTCAGGCAGGTCGGCAAATTGCTTTTCCATCATAGCGCGGATACTTCCATCCATTGGAATCGGAGACCGGGACTCCGGGCAAATCGTTCTCACCAAACGCTGAGCGACGGCAAGAATAAGAGTCGGGGCGATTAAAAAAGGATCAACCCCCATATCAATCAAACGCGGAATAACTCCGATTGAATTGTTAGTGTGAAGAGTGGAAAAAACCAAATGCCCCGTAAGCGCCGCTTGTATCGCGAGTTGCGCCGTTTCTTTGTCTCTTATTTCACCGACCATGATTATATCGGGGTCCTGGCGCAAAACGGAACGCAGGCCGTTGGCGAAAGTGTAGCCGATTTCCGGCAACACCTGCGATTGGCTCATATCCGGAATGTTGTATTCAACCGGGTCCTCAAGCGACACAACATTTCTGGTCTCGCGGTCAAGCTCATTCAACATGGAATATAAAGTGGTCGTTTTCCCTGAACCGGTCGGACCGGTAAGAAGAACCAGCCCGTACGGGCGGCTAATTGCTTCCCGTATAAGAATAAGGTTATCTTTTGAGAAGCCGAGTTCTTCCAAACTTTTCACTCCCTTTTGGGTATCAAGAATTCTCATTTCAACCTTTTCCCCGTAATAAGCGGGGAAAGTGGAAACACGAAAATCTATTTTTCGTGAGTCTATATTCGCCGTAAAACGCCCGTCTTGCGGCTTGCGCTTTTCGTCCAGTTTCAAATTGGCAAGTATTTTTATGCGGGCAACTACGGCGCTGTAAACTTCAACCGGCAAAAGCAGGCTTGTGTGTAAAATGCCGTCAACCCGAAATCTTACTTTTACTTTGTCCCCGGCATTTTCAATGTGTATGTCTGAAGCGCCGCCCTCCGTGGCGTGGCGTAAAATAACCGCCACTATTTTGGTTACCGGAGCATCCTCAACAATTTTCGTAGTATCGTCTGTTTTTTTCGCAACTCCTTCATCTTCCCCGCGCTGAAACGTCACCCCCGATGCGGAATCGTCGGACAATTCAGTATCAAGGTCCGACAACGCTTTCGTAACTTCTCCGGTAAGCCCGCGATAATTCCCCAGAATGGTCTCAAAATTGCTTCCGGAAATCAGAAATATTTTAAAAGGAACGCCTAATTTTGAAGAGATGAATTGAAGCGCGTTACGGGCTTCAATATTTTCCGGGTCAACCATCCCGACTTCAAGTACCCCGTCAACCACACCCAACGGAACAAATTTATAAAATACCGCGGAATCTTCCGGGACATACCGCAAAACTTCAAACGGAACTCCCTTGGAGTCAAGTTCGCGGACAGGGACATTGAGATATTCCCCTTTTAATCCCAGAACATCTTTTTCAAGAAGCCCATGTTTTTTAAGCGCCTCGTCAATGGGAATACCCCCGCTCTCCGCTTCGGAAGTGATCTGTTCAGCTTCGCTTTTTTTTATTAGTCCCTTTTTTGCAAGTTCATCTAAAAAACTCATATATTTTCTTGGCGAGCGACGAGAATATCTGGAAATAATGACCCAGCATTGGGTAAGTATCTTAAAGACTCCCCGCTCTTAAGCTGGCTACTTCTTCTTCGTCGTCGTTGCGGCACGCTGCGCGGCGGGCTGAGATTCTTCCGAACCCAGCGGCGCAAACGGATTTTCACGGCCGACGACGCTAGTCGGCGGCAATGATATGCCGAAATCCCGAAGGCCGGTAAAGAGCCGCGAGGCAAAAATTTCTTCGTCCAATTTTATGCCGTTAAGCGATAGAAGGACTTTAAGCAAATCTCTGCCCTTAATTGATTCGTCGGAAAGAACAGGCTTTTCAATTGTTACAACTTCCGTTTTATTTCCCGAGCCGCCAAAAAAGAAAGAATAAACGGCAAATGCTACAACGAGCGTGATGACGGCGTATATTATCTTTTTTCTTTTTAAAATTTCTTGCATGTTTATTTTAGCCAATATGTCTTTATTCTCACGGAATAACTGGAAACCCGCTCGTCCGATGAAGTAAAGGTGATATTTTCAACGTCAACGATTCGCAGACTTTTCTCAAGGTCGGACACGAAAGAAACAAAATTGGAATACGGCCCGTCAACCGAAAACTCAAGGGAAAATGTTTCATACGGCTTGTTTTCTCTTCCTATCAGACTTTTTTCCTGATTTTTATCGGAGACAACCCCCGTCTTGATATTTTTTATGGACATACCGTAACGCGAGGCGATACGGTCAACTTCAAGCACCAAACGCACGTTATCAACGTTGTCGGGAAGCATGTGTTCAAGCCTGTCAAGTTCGGAAGCGGGAAAAGAATTGTATCTTTCAAGAAGCTGGTCGCGGAGAACTTGAAGCTTCTTGGAATTATCGAGTGCGTTCTCATATGACTTTTTTTCCGCGATAAGGCGTTTTATTTCCTGATATGTAGGGTCGGTGAAAAAATAAAACATTCCTGCCGAGGCGCTTATTAAAAATATTGGAAGTATTGTTCTTAGCATTTTTTTATTGGACGCCGGAAGAATCCCCGCCGCGGTTAACAAACGAATCGTAAGAAATCAAAATCGGGTCCAATACCGCGGAAAGGGCAAAAATAACGTTACCCAAGTTGTCCAGATTAAGGTTGGAAAAAATATGGTTGGAAATATATTTGTTTTTGCTCAAAACATCCGATTGCACCACTACATAAGTATACCCCCGAGACTGGCCCCCTATTTCAACATACACCTGGCCATCGGGGCTCAAGGTGTAAGAAAATCTATTGAAACGCACCTGCGGGATAGTCGTTTCTTCAAGAAGCGAGAAAACCGGCGAAACCACAACGTGCTTTCCTAAAATTTCTTTCGCGGACTCAATGCGCTTATCCAAGCGCTCAAGTTCCACAATAAGACCTGAATCAAACGCTTTCTCTGCCCGCTCAAGCGAAGTACTGTATTGTTCAATTTGTTTTGTCAAAAGAGATTTATAGAAATAAACCCCGGCGGCACCGAGAATACTCACGAAAAAGACCAGCGTTGAAATAAGCATTAAAATGCCGACCGGGGCTTCATGTATTGAAGAATCCTTCGCAAGCGGCTTCTTTGGTATGAACGATGTAGTTTGGGAATCCATCCCGTTTGGAATTAAATTTTATATAAACTGCATGAACTATGGATTGTTTTCCTGAAGTTTCCTCAAGGCAAGCCCTATCGCAACCGAAAATTCAGGTCCGGCCTCTCTTAATGTGTCTCCCAGAAATGCCGGGAACTCAATTTTCGAAAAAGAGTCTCCATAAAGCGCCTCCGCTCTTAATATAGAGACGGCCGCCTCTTTAAAACCGCGAAGAAGAACTCCCCCACCGGTAAGAATAACTTTATCAATGGTTTTATTGTACTTCTTCTCGTAGTTTAATAATACCCTATTTACTTCAGAAAAAATATAATCTGTGGACAGCGAAACTGTTTTTGCTATTTCCGGACTGCCTTCTTTGCCGATTAAGCCGTACGCGCGCTTCATTTCTTCCGCCGATTCCAGGCTTATACTGAGCGACCTTGACAGGGCTACGGTAATATCCTGCGAACCGCGGGATATTACATGTGAGCTTTTGACGATTCCGTGTTCAACTATTGACAGCTTGGTCGTACCCGCCCCCATGTCCAGAACCATAATCAACTTCATGTCGTGGCCGAATGTGGAACGGATGGTGCTAAACGTTTCAATTTCGAAAAATACGTCCGTGACCCCGACTCTTCTGATTACGTCTTTATATTTATCTATGGTGTCGTTGTGTATTGCGGCAATCATAACGTCAATCTTTTGAGTCTTGGGGTCGGGTTTTTTTTCAGCTTCGGTCTCATATTCGTCGCGGCGAGGGACAATCCACCAATCAAGAGATACCTCGCTGATAGGAACGGGAATATATTTTCGCGCTTCAAGCGGGATAACGGTATCAAGCTGATTTTCCGATGCTTTTGGAAGTTCTATGAGGGAAATCAGGCTTGCCGAAAAAGGAATTGATATCGCCGAGCTTTTAGTGGAAACATGCGCCTCTTTGAGAATGTCGCTTAACGCTTCGGCAAGCTTATCGCCGGAAAGATTGGTTATCTGCCCGGTAACAAGCCCGGCATAAGGACCAAGCGCGAGCTCGCCGTATGTCTCAAGAATCGCCCGGCCGCCTTTCTTTTTAAGCTGAACTATCTTGATAAACGACGAGCCTATATCAATGCCAACGGCACTCTCGCTGCCTGACCGGAAAAACCTGCTAAAATTAAAGAAATTCTTCAGGGGGTTTTCCATACTGTTTTGTATAAGTATATCACGCCATAGCCCCACGGAATGCACAATATTCTAGAATGTTTGGATTATTTGGACACATTATTGATTTTCTTTTCCCGGCGCGGTGCGCCGGATGCGGCAAAACTGGGGGCTATTTATGCCTCCATTGCCGCTCCGTTCTACCGCGTTCGCAAAATTCTCCAAACCCGGAAATTGAAACTTTTTATAAATACCGCAAGACAGCGCTTTCGGCGCTTATATGGAAATTAAAGTACAGAGGCGGACGCGATATCGCCAAAATTATAGGGGAATTATTTTGGGAAAATCTGGCTGAAAAAATGTCCGAGGTAAAACTTTTTTCCGGCAACAAACAAATATTATTGGTTCCTATCCCCATCCATCCCGGGAAACGCAGGGGGAGGGGATTCAATCAAACAGAGCTTATTGGGAAAGAAATTGCCAAACTTGATGGAGGAATAATTTTTAAATACTCGCCGGATATTATTATAAAAATAAAAGAAACTTTGCCGCAAATGGAAATAAAAGAAAAAAATAAACGTGTAGAGAACGCCGCCATGTCATTTTCGGCCGCGCGCCCGGAAAGCGTCCGCGGGCAAACAGTTCTCGTAATAGACGATGTAACCACAACCGGCGCCACATTACTTGATGCCAAAAGAGCGCTTATGTCGGCTGGAGCGCGCAAGGTTTATCTGGCCGCTCTTTCTCACTGAATTAAATTTATTTTCTTTTTCTGCTAGAAAAATTTAAAAAACGGTACCTTTTGGTTAAAATCCGAACCTACTTTGACGAACATCCGGACGAGGACTGAACCGCCCCGCCGCCGCTCGCTCCGCTCGCGTGCCCCGCAGAAAAATGTTCTCCGCAATTTCTGATTTTGCGCGCGCAAAATCAGAAATATAATATGGTGTCTCGCCATTCAATTTTAACAAGAACAAGACCTAAATAAACGCACAGTTAGTTATTGCTTGTCATTTAACCGCCTCTTCTCCCATAAATACGCTGCTTGTTTCAATTGATCTAAAAATGGGGTTTTTGCATTACGATATGCAAGATAGTCATTCGGATAAATCTCTACAATTTTCTGTTTCAATTCCGAGTATTCTTTTGCTTTCTCTGGATGGGCCCTCAAATAATCACGTATCACAATAAATTGACGCACCCACAGTGAATTTTTTTCACATATATGTATCCCCTCAGTTTTTTCACCGTCTGGATCAAACTTGGAAAAGGACAGCCCCTCTGGGTCGGGGTAGTAATGCCATTCATATCCAGCTTTAGCCATCAATTCTTTTTCTTTTTCAAATGACTCCAATTTTTCAACGACAACCAAAATATCAATAAGAGGTTTCGCCTTCATCCCTTGAACAGAAGTGCTCCCCACATGTTCAATCATGAGAGCTTTGTCGCCAAACACTTCCGATAACAGTTCCTTTATTGAGTTGAATTTAGAAATCCAGTTCGGGTCATACTCGGAAAGCGAGTATTTTCTATTTATCATATTTATTTTCTTTTTCTGTTAGAAAAATTTAAAAAACGGAGACGAGAGCCTGCCTGCCGGCAGGCAGGGATTCAAAGCTTACAGCTTCAGTACAGGTTTTTGATATTTTGTTTCGCTTACGCTCGCAAAATATCTAAAGAACCTTTTCGAATCCTCCGTCCCTGCCACGACTCTTCGCGCGAAAGACCATTAAGGTCTTCCACGCAAATCGTTACGGAGACGAGAGGATTCGAACCTCTGAAGGGTTTAACCCCTTAACTCCTTAGCACGGAGCCGCTTTAGACCACTCAGCCACGTCTCCAAACATGATGCTTCGCATCATACTATAGAAATGGCTGAGTGTTCGAACAAGTTCGTCCTCCTATTGCCAGCCTACCGGCATCGGCAATTTTCGCTTCGCGAAATCGGATAAAAGGCAAAGCAGTTTGCCTTTTATCCACTCAGCCACGTCTCCAAAATAACTTACAACTAACAACATACAATAAACGACATACAAACGCTAACGTTTGGCCTGTTTAAATCCAAAGTTTATTAAATTACTCCCCTCTTTTTTTCGCAATAAGAGCGCCAACTTTGCCCATTACTTCTTTTAAGGTAAATCTGGCTTTGACCAAAAAATCGTCCGCTCCAAGCTTTTTCGCTTCTTCAATTTCACTTTGCTGACCAAGATTGGAAAAAACTATTATAGACATATTTTTATATCGGTCGTCAGCGCGCACCTTTTTAAGGACTTCAAATCCGCCCATCCCGGGCATAATTATGTCCAAAAGCATTATATCCGGAATATTCTTCTCAAGGGACATTATCGCCTCTTCTCCCCCCTGAGCGGTCGCCACCTCGTAGCCTTCTTTTATAAAATGCTCAGCGGCAAGAGCCGATAAAAATTGGTCGTCCTCAGCTATCAAAATTGATGGTTTTTGTCGTGTTCCCGTGCTCATTAATTCATTATAACGAGTCCGGTTCAATAAGTCATTAAGTAAAACAGTTAAAGGTGAATATCCGAGTAGACACAAAATTCATTATTCTGTTAAACTGTAATCAACATGTCCCCCATGGTCCCGCGAAATTTTATAATTGCATCAATTGTAATACTAATAATATTTTCGGCCGGGTTTTATTATTTTTACTCAAAACTTTATAAAAGCGGAACCTGGTCTTGGGGAATAAATAACTCAAATCTAACCCCCGAGGAACAGAGGTCGGCATCGATGTACAAAACTCTCGCTAAATTAAAAACCGCCTCTCCGGAATTTAATGAAAAAAAAGTCATTGAAACACTTAATTTATTACGGGGAAATACCGCGACTACATCAGCAGAAAACATGCTAAAAAAATTGAATGAGTTAAAAACAGATATCCCTACTTCTTTATGAATAAACTTGAACAGAATATTACCTTAGCTGAAATCTCTCGCGTCGCTCTGCTTTTGGCCATAGCTTTGTTTTTTTTATTTGCTTTTTCATCCTCAACGGAAAAATCTGCCAGCGCGGCCGAATCTGACAACTTAAGGGGGTATGCTTGGTCGTCGACAACGGGATGGATTTCCATGAATTGCGTAAACACCGATTCTTGCGGCACGTCAGACTACGGGGTCAAATCAAATCCGGATAGCGGGAATCTTTCCGGCTTTGCCTGGAGTCCGAATATCGGCTGGATATCGTTTAACGCAGGCGATGTCGCCGGTTGTCCGGAAGCGCCGTGCGAGCCGAATATAGATAAGGTAACCGGAAAAGCAACGGGGTGGTTTAAGGCGCTCTCCGGCGGGTCCCCTGATGCCGGCGGGTGGAGCGGGTTCGCCAGACTTTCCGGCTCATGGACAAACAGCGTTACTGCGGACGTGAACACTCTCTCCGGTTATGCTTGGGGGAATGATGTTCTTGGATGGATTGATTTTAGCGGCGTTACAAGCAGTACCCGCCTCCTCTGCGAAGCAAATTACGGCAAAATCTGCAGTACCGGATATAACACCTGCGGTCTCCGTAATTTCGGAACATTCCTCTGCGACGGAACCTGCAGTTCCCAATCCATTCCGCCGGAAACGTCTTGCGCGGATTTGAATAACAATACAAGCGGAATATCAATAACGGCGAAACCTAAATTAATCCCGTCGGGAGGAAAAACAACCCTTACCTGGACAGGCGCGGGCGATTGCTTGGTTTACAATCCGGCCGGTGTCG
>ERZ1292632.1905-Hain-H43-01um-R2-1905-length-18764-cov-8_pt1 | contig 18764 bp, 21 predicted proteins | sample MGYA00564407_ERZ1292632 | MGnify/ENA primary metagenome ERZ1292632 (study PRJEB36523, sample SAMEA6512637) | groundwater metagenome | collected 2019-01-08 | study: AquaDiva: Metagenomics assemblies of 32 groundwater samples | reverse complement strand
TCTGCCTCAAATATCGACTTCTGAGGTGTCACCGATGTATCTCATCTTCTCCACTTTCGCGGCACCAGGGGCACGGGCTACGCGTGCGGGAGGAACGTCACAAAAATCGCCATGAGCGCTATCCCCGCTGCGAAGAACGCCACGTGTTTTCCGTAGTGACCCCGCTCGCGTGCCGAGCTGAAAGAGTGCGGAATAAGGTCGTGGAACACGACGATGAGATACGCGCCCGCGGCAAGACCAAGCAGCGGTACTTCGATGGCGGCAAATTGTTCGAGGAGAAAGTACCCTCCTACCGATCCGATGAGGATTGTGGAGGAAACGAGAAAATTATACATAAGCGCAGTACGCACCGAAAGACCGGCTCCGCGCAGGACAAAAAACTCGGATATCTCCTGAAGCACTTCATGTACGAGAATGCTCACCGTACTCGCGATGCCGAGGATTGGCGAGGCGGCAAACGCGGCGACGATGACAATGCCGTCGCCGATGTTGTGAATGCCGTCGCTGAGAAGTACGCGATTCGCATCTATCATCGTGTGCGCGTGGTCCGCTGCTTCGACGTCGTGGTGGTGGTGAAAACCCGGCATAAAGCGGAACGCGACGAGCACCACAAGTGCACCCGCGATAATCCACGGAAGACCCGATGCGATGGAGCCTGTGTGCTCGACGATCTCGGTGGCAAGATTGTATGTGACGATAAGCAATACACCTGCCGCGAAGCTGACAAAGAAGTGGAGGTTGCGTTCGATAACCGGCCCTGCTTGCCGCCAAATGACGAGCTTCCCAGAAAGCGAGGCGAGCATGACCAGGAACGATGCCGCGAGTATTTCAGGCATGACGGAATGATTGCATAGATGTCTGTACCAGAAACTTCACCTTTCCAGTATACTATGGGCATGTCACTGAAGAAAAAGCTCCAAAATGTCCCTCCGTCGTGGCGCGCCCTCAAGCTCCTTTGGAGCGAGGAGTTAAGCTTTAGAGTGCTCGCAATCTGCGGCGCCGTCGTCATAGGACTGGCGTATTTCTTCGGAGTCACGCAGTCCGAATTTCTGATACTCATTCTCGTGATAGGTGCCGTGCTCGCCGTCGAGGCTCTCAATACCGCGCTTGAGGAACTGTGCGACCACGTGACGCCCGAAGAGCATCCTCATATCGGCAGGGTCAAAGACCTGGGCTCGGGAGCCACTCTTCTCATGATTATCGCAGCGCTCGCTACCGGACTTATTATTTTCGTCCCCTACGTTCTTCCTCTTATATGACGGGCTACCTGACCGGACTGGACGCGCAGGTACTGCAGTATTTTTTTGCATATCGCGACATGACGACTACCCTCTCATTTATCGGCATTACGGAGCTCGGAAGCACTGTTTTTGTCTGCGGACTTACCTTGTGCTTCGGAATCTATTTTGTGTTCCGCCGTCAGGTCCACCTCGCAGCGGGTCTTGCGGTCGCGGTATTCGGCGCGGGAGCTGCGGCGCTTCTTATTAAAGAGCTCATACATCGCGCGCGGCCGGAGCGGGTATTTCAGGCTTACCAAGAAACGGGTTTTTCTTTCCCGAGCGGACATGCGACGCTTGCGGCGGCCTTTTACGGTTTCCTCATCTGCCTCGTATGGCGCATGCTACCGCCGGGATTTCTGCGCACCGCGACCGTGAGCGCTCTCGCACTGCTCATTGCCCTCATCGCGTTCAGCCGTTTGTATCTCGGCGTACACTTTTTGAGTGATGTTTTTGGCGGACTTCTGCTCGGCGCGGCATTTGCCTACCTCGGAGCGGCATTCGTGAGAAAAATCGAGCCGCGCGGTTAGAGTTCCTTGCCCGAAAGCATGGTTTTGAGGAGCGCCATGCGGACGATAAGTCCGTACCCCACTTGGCGGAAATACACCGCATGCGGTGAAGCATCGACGGCCTCTTCTATCTCGCCGACTCTCGGAAGCGGATGGATGATGATGGCACCCTCCTTCATATGGTCGGCAACGTCGCGCGTAATGATGTAGCGACCGCGCTGCGCTTCGTACTCCTTCGGGTCGGGAATCCATTCCTTTGCGATGCGGGTCTGATAGACCACGTCGGCATCCTTGATGCCGGAGACCATATCTTCAGTTTCAGTAAAGGGGACGTTATTCTCTTTGAGATGCGCTTTGACGTCATCGCCCATGTTCAGCTCAGGTGAAGAGATAAACGTGACCTTAATATCTTTGTATTTGCTCAGAAGATACGCAAGCGAGCGCGCCGAGCGGTAGTAGCGGAGGTTGCCGACGAATGCGATGTTGATGCCGTCCTCACGCTTGAGTTCGCGCTGGATGGTGTAGAGGTCCAAGAGCGCCTGCGTAGGATGCTGACCCATGTTGCCGTCTCCTGCGTTGATGATAGGAACCTTTGAAACCGCGGCCGCGCGTTCGGCCGCGCCTACTTCGCCGTGGCGCAGCACGATGATATCGGAATATTGACTGATTACCTTGATGGCGTCCTCGAGCGTCTCTCCTTTCGATTGCGAGGAACTTTCAGAGCCGTCCACCGTAACGACGTCGCCGCCAAGGCGGTACATCGCGCTCTCGAAGGAGAGACGCGTGCGGGTGGAGGGCGCGAAGAAAAGCGAGCCCATAATCCTTCCTTCGAGCGATTTGTCGCGTTTGTCCTCGAGCGCTGTGGCGAACTCGAAGAGACGCTTCAGGGCGGGCCGGTCGAATTGCTGTGTTTCAACGAGGTGTTGCATTAGAAAACAGTGTAGACTATTTTTTTCCGGCTGCAACAGCCGGGGTGCGCAAAAATCCGAATTCGAAGCGTTTGTTCTCTATGACCCACCGGTACAGGGCGGGTGAAAGGAGCGTTGAAAATACGACCGTTCCTGCGAGGTGCATGAGCGTGAAAGAAATCTGTCCCGTGAGCGCCGCCATGAGCGGTTGGTGCATGAAGACGGGCCCTATCATCATCGTGACAGCGTCGTAGGCGATGGTCGCGGGAATCCCGAAAAGCAGGAAGTTTCTGACCGATGCATCGCGGTTCTTGAAAAAGAGGTGCGCCGCGATGCCGAGCAGGCCGTAGCATACTGCCGTCACGGCCGTCCAACTCCCCCACCCGCTCGTAATCGCGTCATAGAAGATGATGCCGAGAAATCCGAAAAGAAAGCTGCCCAAAATGCCGTAGCGTTTTGAGAAGGGCATCACTGTCGCGAGCATCGGCTCGAAATTCGGCGGGCGGAAGGGCATGAGGCGGAAGAGAAATACCGCAGCCCAACCGATGACAAATTTGAGTGTACCGCTTGATATCGAGAAGTGCATAGGGAGTCTATGATATCACGCTACCCGAGGTGCGCATGGTCGTTCCACACCCGCAACTGCCAGGGTGATTCCAAACCGTCCAGCCCTTGCCCCGTGTGGTCGTCAAAGCGCAATATTGAAAGACCGGTATTCCTCATGACTTGAAGGCCGCGCATCATGGCCATACATTCCTCACTTGTAAGTTTTTCACCGAAGATGACGGCGGCAGCAAGAATGGTTAGGAAAAAGCCGTGTGTGACGACAAGAATGTGTTCTTCGGTCCGATTCTCGAGGAATTTCAATCCCGCAAGGGCGCGTGTTTTTAAATCCTCGAAATTTTCGCCGTCCTCAAATCGATATCCCGGAATATGGAAATTATCCTGTATTGCTTGTATGGCGGCAGAGACTTCCGGAGCTTTCCTCTCCTTGCCCTGCAGACTCGACGGCAATTTGCGCTCCGTAAAGTAATCTGAAAACTCAAGCTGCTTCCCCATGTGCGAAGCGATGGTCGTCGCAGTGTCTTTGGCGCGTATAATTTCACTCGAGATAATGACGTCAATCGGCAATTTCTCACACCGCCTCGCGATGTGCATCGCCTGCTCCCGCCCGCTCGCGGAAAGTCCGGAGTCGGGGGAGTTGTACCTCCCGGTAGCATTATTGTCGCTTTCGCCGTGTCGTACTAAGTAAATCGTTTTCATTTTAGAGTACAAACTTGCCGTCCTTGTAGATGATTTTCGTACTGCCGTTTTTCAGGTGCGCGGTCACCGTGCGGCGGGTCGTCGAGATGATGTCGGTGTGGACGGATGAATCGTTAAACCCGAGCGCTTCCGCTTGTTTCGTCGTGAGCTTCGAGACATCGCCGCGGAAGGTGTCGCGGTACGACATACCGAGTGCCAGGTGCGTATTGCCGTACGGGCCGCCCATATTTTCATCGAAGAGCGTCTCGGCCATGAATTTGGTGATGCGGGAATGGCGCCTATCGGTCAACGAGTATTCCCCGATCTTGTTTGCATCCTTCGTGGCTATCATTTCTTTCAGGAGCTTTTCGTTGGTCTTCGCTTTTGATTTCACTACAAGGCCGTTCTTGAATTCGAGTTCGATGCCGGTAATTTTGTTGCTGTAGCGATAGAGCGGTTGATTGAATTTTATCCATCCGTTGGTGCCGCGCCAGTCGGGAGACGTGAAAATTTCGAAGCTCGGTATGTTGCGCCCCGAGCCCGCGAGCCAGTTGCGCTTTTCGCCGAGTTTTATCCAGAGGTCCATGTCGGGACCCACTGCATGCAGGCGGCTTATCTTCGGGGATAGTTTATTCAGCCTGCTGCGGTATTTCTCTATCTCGCGATACACGCTTTTCCATTTGGCGATGGGGTCTTTCTCGTCGAGGAAACACGCTTTGATTATCTGATTCCAATACTCTTTTTCAGAGAGCCCCGCTTCCTTTGCCATTGCCGGCGTCCCATAAAGCGCGATGGTCCAGGTGAATTTATTGTTCCACTCCTTCGCGTGCCGCCAATCCATAAAGGGCTTCAGGGCGAGGCCGCGCCGCATTATCTTCTTTCCGTCGACGCCTTTGAGCGCATGCGGGTCTTTCTCCGCAAGGATGAAAAGTGAGTGGTCCATTTCGTCCACAAGACCCTTCAGGTATTTTTTGGGGAAGAAATCGAGCTGATGGGGCTTCGCGTTTTCGTAAAAGTGCCGCGAGACGCTAATGTTGCGGCGTTTGTCGCCGTGCTCATCGTCGGGGCCGTAGTGCGCGATGACGTGGCCGCCGGCATCCACGATGGCGTTGCACACCGCGATGTAGAGTGGCTTTGCTGATTCGGAGCAGGATACGCGTACCACGTCGCCTTTTTTAATTCCTTTCCCGCCGCCGAGCGCGAAATTCACGAGCACATCCGCGTATTTTTTTAGAATCGTATCGTTTGGCAAATATGGTTTTGATGACATCGTCCCAGACTACAGGGGCTACGATTAATTGTCCAGAAAAAAATGGCGGGACCTGTACGGCCCCGCCGCTGTCTGCTCGCACCTGTGGGATTCGCAATTGAGGTTGCCTGTCACTTCGCCAGTGCAGCCATGTCCTCAAGCGTGTTCTTAGTCTCAGTTCCAAGCGTACGCATGCGTTGTTTAGCGCCCTGGACGAACTCGTTACAGATTCGCCGAGCCACGCTGTCAACGTTTTCCGCATCGTCCACGTGCCCGACGCGAGTGCGGACGCTGGCCGAGAACTTGATATCCTTACGTCCGTGGCCGAAATGACAGGCATCAATCTCGCCCGAAATGGGCAGCATCGGAGCGACAGGCGACCCGTCGAATGTGGCCGTCAAGATCTCGAACATGCCGAGAAAATCGTCGTGCTGATCGAGCAGCAAATCGTACACTTTGAGCACAATCTGCTGATGCCTTTTTGGGGCAATCTCCCAGTCACCCCCGTTAAGCGGAACAACTGGTTTCAGAAGGAACTTTGTAGCAGCTCTGTGAGAATCCAACATCGAACTTCTCCATGCTAAGAGCTATGAGCCCTTCGTTACATGACCGCGTCATGCCAGAGGATAATGCGACATATTTCGACTGGCGTCAACTCTTCACGGCAAGGTCTTACCTTGCCGTATTTTACAAATCATCGTCATATCGCGCGAAGGTGCGCGCGTCGTCCAGTAGCTCATCAAGTCGTGGCGGTGTTTCTAGTAGTTGTAATATCGCCCCCTTGTTGACTATCAGCGATTCCGGCCGAGCGGATCCGCAGTAGTCGGATAAACTAGAGTATCGGTATTGCGCTAACTTCTTTTTGACCTGCGTTCTGTTTCTTATAACGCCCTTTTTCCATTCTGGTTCATAGAGTTCCGCATGATTCGCGTGGATGTAATTAAAGACTCGTTCAAAATAGCTACCGGTGCCGACGTGCTTAGCTTTGAACGTTCCCTCAAACAATACCCCCGTCCGTTTATACCGGATATTGAAATACATTGTGTAGGCAGTGCCGAATTTGCGCATAAACGATGTTATGCCGCCCGCCGTACTTTCTCGAAGGAGCAGGTGGAAGTGGTTTGGCATGAGGTTGTATGCGCCAATGTCGACCAGGCGACTTCGTCTATCTAATCGTAGTACATCCTCCAGAGTCTTGCTGCGGAACCCTTGTTCGAAGTTACTTACATGAATTGGTTTTACACTGTTGCATGCGCACAGCAGGGCCAGCATACGCTCGTAATCATTTTTGTCCGTAAATATTTTCCGCTTATCTGTACCGCGGTTGTAGCAGTGGTACCATTCATCTGAAACTAATGGAACTTTACGCTCTCCCATGTTGGAGATTATATCACTGTATCCACGGCAAGGTCTTACCTTGCCGTGTGTCGCCCTGGACTACTACGTCTTACCGCCTCATGCAAAACAAAAGACTTTTTTCGGGAGTTGCTTTACCGGAACGTAATCTCCTGCGCCCGTTCTTTGATATCTATCGGATAGATGCCGGTAAAACACGAGGTGCAAAATTGGCTTTCGGGAAGTCCCGTCGCGGCTATCATGCCCTCGTATGAAAGAAAGCGCAGCGAGGTCGCACCGAGATACTCTTGCATTTCGGGAACGGACTTTGTGGCCGCGATGAGGTTTTTTTGATTGGGCGTGTCGATGCCGTAGAAATCGGGGAATTTGACGGGCGGCGATGCGACCAGGAAATGCACCTCTTTTGCTCCCGCCTCAAAAAGCATTTTTACAATCTGACGCGATGTCGTCCCACGGACGATAGAGTCATCGAACACGACGACCCGCTTACCACCGACGACTTCGGGAATCGCGGTCAGTTTCGCTTTCACGCCCTGCTCCCGCACATGCTGTTCGGGCGTGATGAACGTGCGATGGATGTAGCGGTTCTTCGTGAGGCCCATCTCGAAGCGGAGCCCAAGCGCGTCGGCATATCCGATGGCCGAAGCAATAGCTGTCTCGGGCACGGGAATGACGACATCCGCCTCAAGCGGATATTCTTTGGCAAGCTGCACGCCGAAATTGCGCCGCACCTCGTATACCGATTTGCCGAGCAGGCGGCTATCGGGGCGCGCGAAATAGACGAACTCAAATATGTCGAGCTTCGGGTTGGGCTCCGCGATTTGTTCGCTGTGCAATCCCTTCTCATCTATCACAAGTAATTCACCGGGTGCGATGTCGCGTTCGTATTCGGCACCGATGGGCGCAAATGCGCAGGTCTCCGATGCGATGACCCATCCCCCATTGAGCCGCGCGAGCGAAAGCGGCCGGATGCCGCAATGGTCGCGCACGGCGACGAGCGAATCGCTCGACATGATTAGCAGAGAGAACGCGCCCGTGAGCAACGGATAGACATCTTTAATGGCGGTCGTCAGTTCCACGCCTTCGCGCATCCTTGCCGCGATGGCTTCGACTATCATCCGCGAGTCGGAAAATTCCGCGGTGTCGACGTTTCGCGCTTTCAGAAACTCTTCAAGAGCCGCGGTCGTGGGAAGGTTGCCGTTGTGCACGAGCGCGATGGCGCCGTCGTCGGGCCCGGATGAAAGCGACACGGAATCGTTGAGGCTCGGATGCGGGTCTTCGTAGGAAACGGTCTTAAGCGCCGATGCGCCCGCCGCAAGCATCGGCTGCGCGTGTTTGACCTTCGAGCCGCCCGCGGTGGAATAACGATTATGGGCCACTGCGATGTGGCCCTTGAATCCTCCTATAAGTTCGTCGTTAAAGACCTGCGATACGAGGCCCATGCCTTTGTGCACCATCATCGTCTTGCCGTTGGCCGTAGCGATGCCGGCACTTTCCTGCCCGCGGTGCTGGAGGGCGAAGAGGCCGAAAAAGGAGAGCCGCGCGACTTCGAGTCCCTCTCCGTAGACTCCGAAGACCGCGCATTTTTCTCCGAGTAGTTCCATAGAGAAGTACGGATTATACCGCTTCAGGGGCCGCAACGCGAGGCCTTGATACGTACCGCCGGTGGACTCAAATCTTCTTCTCAAGCAGCCACAGCAGAATTGCTTTCTGCACGTGCTTGCGATTCTCGGCCTGGTCGAAGATGACTGAATTCTTGTGCTCGATGGCATCGCGGGATATTTCATAGCCCACGTGCATCGGCATGCAGTGCATGATGCCCGCTTGCGGCGCGTAGGTGTCGATGAGCGCGGCGTTGAGCTGGTACGGCATCAGAAGCGCTTTGCGACGTTCGTATTCATTTGCGAATTGCGGGCGCACACTCCCGTTGTCAAAATACTCCACGTCCATCCACGTGTCGGTATGGACGTAGTCGGCATCGCGGAGCGCCTCTTTTATTTTGAGCGTCTTTTTTACATGGCCGCTGCCGTCTGCGACTTCGTTCAACTCCGCGTCAATGCTCGCCGCATTCACCTCGGGTGTCGCCAAGACGATATCTATCCCCAACTTCGCGCAAGCAAGCTTCAGCGTGTTTGAGACGTTATTCTCGATGCCGAGCCAGGCTACTTTTTTTACTTTGTCCAAACCCCCCGAACGCTCGGCCATGGTGAAGATGTCCCCCAGTGCCTGACAGGGGTGGTACTTTTCGCTGCAGCCATCTATCACGGGTATCTGATTGAACGACGCCGCGAGCGCAAGGTCGTCGGCGCGCATGAGCCGCATCATCAGCACGTCGCCGAAGCGCATCGCCGCGCGTATCTCGTCGCGGAAATCGGCAAGGGCAAACTGGGTCTTGGCGGCATCAAGACAGATGGCGTGTCCGCCGAGCTCCGTCATGCCCGCTTCAAATGAAATGCGTGTACGCGTCGAGCCTTTCTGGAAAAACATGAGAAGCGTCTTGTCGCGTAAGATGTCTGTCGTCTCCCCCGCCTTGTATTTCTTCTTGAGCGTCGCAGCAATATCTAAAATCTCGCGGATGTCGTCCGCGCTCTGCTCTTTGAGAGAAATGAGATGCCTCATGAAGACAGGATGGCCTGAATTGATAAAAAAAGCAAAAGCAAAGCGCACGCGGAAATCATTCCGCGTGCGCCCGTATTTGCGCATCAGCGCATAAAGAGCCAACGTTTCCGCCTTTTCGAGTGATGCGGATTACGTGCAGTCGCACTTCGGGGCAGGCGTTTGCCTAACCCCGCCCGCTTCGCCCACTCCCGCACGTTCGGCATGGTGAATTTCGTCACCGCACGGAATCCGAGTTTAGAGGCGATGTGCCAAAGAACCGGATTCTTGCTGATGAGGAAAAATGTCGGATTTTTCCTCGGCAGTTCCTCCTCCTTTGGAGTGAATCGCTTGATCAGCTTCGCGATTAGCTTCTGCGCTGTGCCGTTCCCGTTGCCGCCCGCAACATACACGCGGCGGATTTCATACAACGGGTACAACGGGTCGAACGTCCGGTCTTCGATCGCAGCGTACGCGATGATGCGCCGGCCTTTTCTGCGAATCGCAGCCTGTCTCCGCCGGTGTGCCCGCCGGAGATCTTTTGCGTCGAGGCCAGCGGGATGGAACTCCCCGGTAGCCACCATTTCAGCCACAAGGGCATTCCAATCCAACTTCATCGCTAGCCTCCATTTTTCAGGCGTCGGGGAATCCGACAACGTCGATTTTCGGCGGGAATTCTTCGTTGTATTTCCCGCCGTCGAATGCGGCCCAGATATTCTTGAGCTGCCGATTTTTACTTCCAATCCGGCTTTCCAGCGTCAGAACGAACAACTTGTCATAACCGAGATAGGCGGTGAGGACGAAGATGTCGCCGTTGACGTGGCAGAGCACAGAGCCGATATCGAGAACGGGGATAAGGACGACTGCCGGGATTCCCTCCCGCGCAAGCAAGTCCTGAATCTCCGCCTGATTTTTTTCGAGGATGTCGCGGGCGAGTTGGCGCTCATCGAACGAGCGCGTTTCCCTGCCCAACGTCGTGTAGTTTTTTCCAAATCCACGCGCTTCGAATTGCTCGTTGATTTGGACCCCGCCGCCGCATACCACGACCACGTAGTATTCGGTCGCGAGTTTGCGTAGCCATGCCAAGACGTCGGGACGATTGATAAGGTCGCCCGAAAGCTTTACGAGTGCAGTTTTGCGAGCCATGAGGCCCTCCCTTGTGTGACGGTGAACATTTGATTGTGAAAGAACGCATCGCCAGATGCGTTCTTTGGTGAATACGCATCTAAAACGAAGAACGGCCCCTTTGAGGCCGTTTGGAAAGTTCGTTGTAGGGGTACAAACACTCTAAACAGCCTCAAATGAAGCTGTTCGTCGGACGTTATGTGTCATTGAAAGCATGTCCCTATACGGTACCACATCCCCTTTTTCGCGCAAGCCCCCTGTTGATAATAGAGATGCGGGCGCCCCTAGGGGCGCCCGCTGTTTGAAAGAACATAAAGGTCACGCAATCGTCACGGGCCTTTCAATTCTCCTCGGCCATGCCCGCGAGCTTTGCATTCTCGTATTGGGACTTTGCTTCACGCATCTCCGCGTCGCTCACCCATCCCCACTCGGTGTAACGCACACGTTCGCGAAATCCACCGGTAATGCGCCAGCAGATTTGTTGAGAGGTTGCCGGCGACACCGCATAGGAGTAGTTGTCGACGAACATCCAGAGATTTTTGTCGTCGCCGCGCCTTGAAAGGAAGATCCGGCATTTTCTATTTTCTTCCTGTATCCACTCTTGCCGCTCTCTTTCCCACGTGACGCGTTCTGCGATGATATCTGCCGAGGATCTGATCTGAAGCATCCGAGGCGGCTTCGGAACGAAGTCCGGACCGGCAAGGTTATGCATACTGGTCTCCTTTTTTCATGCTTGCGAGCGTACTGCGTCTTGCAGTAAGCAGGCGAAGCGCTGGATTTCATCACGTTGCTCTTTGGTCGTTGTGGCGACTTTGCTCACCACGAAAACCGGTTTTGAGGTGATAATGGTACAAATTTCCTTAAGACGATTAGCCTTCAGGGTAGTACCGCTATCCACGATAGTGACGCCGAAACGACGCAGGCGCGGAACTTCCGCCTCCACGCCACCTTGCACGGGGATTGTTTGGACATCGAGCCCGACCTTACCGAAGAAGTCACGAGTCAACCGCTCGTACTCCGTAAGCACAAAACTGTACTCCGGGATATCGTCGAGCGTTTGCACGGGGTCATCCTCGGCGGCGAACAGCACGACGCGTATCGCCGGCAACCCGAGTGGGGTGCTGGAGAGCTCGCCGAGCGTCTCCACATCCACCCCGGATTCCCTGAGCATATCGTCGCCGACAATGCCGGCATGGATGCGCCCGCGTGCGAGGAGAATGAGCATTCGTCGGGATTGTAGAATCATCCCTTCTGCGCTCAGTGACTCTGCGCGGAGTGTCGCGGCAAGTGCGACCGGGTGCTCACGTTCGAGCACCACGCCGGCCGCTTCGAACAAGTTTCTGCACCCGGGAAAGATGTGCTTCCCCTTCGGGATGCCGAACGTAAACATGGTTTTCTCCTGTATGGCGCGTGCGTGCGCGTTTTGAATGTACACTCTTGCAAGGGATGGCGGCTTTCACGCAAAAACCCCCTCGCGAGAGGGGGCTGGTTTGAAATCTTGAAATGACTATCAACTCAACTCCCTCTTGCCAGAGATGTTGAGCGATGATGCAACTTGCTGATGACGCGGCGGTAGCCCCCCTCGGGACCGTTAAGCCACAAGGATACACGTGCGACCGTGGTCGAGCTAAGTCCGGTTTTCTTTTCAATAACGGAATACGGCACCTTCTCGGAGAGCATTTCGGCGGTCTGGAACCGCTTCGAGAACTCTTCGATTTCTTCCGGCGTGAGCAGGTCACGCAAAAAACGCCGCGTCTCGCCAGGTGTTTTGAGCGACAAGACGGCGCGTATCAATTGCTTGTTTTTGGGCTTATTCCAGTCCATAGCGCTACTTTACTCTAGTGGAGTGCTTTAGTCAACTAAAGCTGTGGATAACGACATCAGCTTCTGTGGCGCTCGATTTCCGCGCGGATGCGATTGATGTCCGTGCGCTGCTTCATCCTTTCAAGCTCGGGGTCGTCCTCCATCGGCACTTGGAGGTGCCGCGCGACTTTGTCGAGCATGATAAGAAGCATGGTTACCTCCTCCTCCGCGCGCACGTCTATTTCAGTATCTATCTGTTCTCGTATATCCTCCATTTTGCTCTGACGATTCTGCGTGATGAGCACGATGATGGAGAGGACGATTGCCTCGAGCGAGACCACCATGGTGAGGAAGTTGAACGGGTACGGGTCGAAGACTCCGATGCCCGGAATATCACCGAGGTTGATGAGTATCCAGAAGAGAAAGAGGCCGACATTTGCAATGAGAAACGGTACGGTACCGAATTTAAGGGTGAGGAATTCCGCGAGCGTGCCCGTCCACGTCTGTTCCACCTGAAGACGCGACTTGATTTGTTCCCGTATTCGCTTTTGACGCGTTCGTACAGGCTGTTCAACGCCCGGAGTCGGATTTTGCATGTAGATAGTATATCCCGCGCATCAGCGAGTACCTCGCTTGAAGGGTATAAGTGCTCCGGCCTATGCGAAGCCCGGGAAGTAATCGGTCTTGATATTACGGCGCGGGATGTCCATCTGCCGGAGTGTGTCGCGGAATGCCGTGACCATTGTGTGAGGCCCGGAGATGTAAAACGTACGCTCCTTATAGTCAGGCACCTCGCGCTCTATCATCGCCGCGTCCACGTAGCCGCGCTCCCCTGTCCACGATGAGGGGGTCGCCTTGTCGGTCAGGGTGTAGACGACGCGAAACCGGTTGCTCGAGGCGGCGGCTTCGTCAAAAAGGTCTTTGTATGCGATTTCCACTTCCGTCTTGTTCGAATAGAAGAGTACTGCGTCCCGCACTTCCCTGCTGTCCAGAAGATATTTGACCATGCTCCGGAAAGGCGTCACACCGATGCCGCCCGCGATGAAGACGAGCTTCTGGTTTTTGTCGCGCGGGAGAGTGAAGTCGCCCGCGATGCTTCCCGCGAGCACCGTGCTTCCCGGCGTGAAGCCGGCAAGCGTCTTTTTGAACGTACTTGGTTTTTCGTAGAATTTGACACCGAGCCGCACGTCGTGCTCCGTCGGAGAGGATGCGAGGGTAAAGTACCGGCGGTTGCCTCTCGCGTCAGATGCCTCCGAGGCAAGCGTCCATTCGGCATATTGACCCGGCGAAAACTCCGGCGTCCGTCCGGCAAATACGAATTCATACGTGCCCGAAGCTATTTCTCTCATTTCTTTCAGTTTCAAAACAGCCTTGAATTTCGGACTGATGAGATACGAAAATACGTTGCCGAGGGCGAGCGCAAGCTCGGGCGTGAAGTACACCGAAAAGATGTGGACCCAGGGCGCGAAGAAAAATCCTACGAGCGCACCATAGAAGATGCGGCCGAGGCGACGCGGTGGCGTCGTCTGCGGCTCGGTGAGCATGACGAAGGCGAAGAAAAAGAGGGGCCCCCGGATAAGTGCTGTCGTGAGAGCAGGCAGTATCGGGCCGCCGCTTATTACCACGGGCAGAAGCGTACTCACGAGGGCGGAACAGAAAAATGCGACCACCAGATCTGCGTGGCGGAGTTTACGTACGACGAGAATCCCTCCGATGAGTACAATGGGCAGCATCGGCAGATTACCGCCGACCCACCACGTCGCCGACTGGTCGAGAAACAGCGCCGCCACGACGACGCCTAGTGCTGCAGGATTAAAAATATGTTTACCGCGAACTGCAAGAATGTATTTCGACGCCAAGGCAATCAGCGCCACCGCTATGAGAAAAAAGAACGATTCCGACGGTTTATCGGGATTGATGATGAGCGCGAGTATGAGTGCGGTGATAAGCGACGACTCGGCGTTCACGGGCACTTTCCATATCAGTGCTACGACCCTATTGAAGAGCCACGAGACTGCCGCGAGGAATCCCGCGGAGGCGACGAGATATACGGGGTTATACGGGAGAATGCCCGCAGCCGAGAATAGGACGGCCGCTCCCCAGAGAGCGAGGAGGTAGTACAGCAGGAGGCGGTACATCGTTATCCGGTTGAGAAGATCGTCAACGATGCGGAGCATACCGATATACTAGCGCAATTACGTGCGCCTGGTATGAAGCTCGTGCGCACTCACTTTTTGGCCGCGCGACTTGCTATCTGACGTACCTTCTTGACGATTGCCGCCGCCGAAATTCCCTCGTATTCCAAAAGTTCGGCGGGTTTGCCGCTGCGCGGCATCTTCCGCACCGCAAGCGACTCCACGGTAGCCGCATACGGCGCAAGCGCGCCTGCGACCGCTTCACCCAAGCCTCCTTCGGCATGGTGGTCCTCCACCGTGACGATGATACCTGTTTCTTTCGCCACCTTTTTGAGCGATTTCACATCAACGGGCTTCACGCTGTAGAGGTCGATCACGCGGACGCGGATGCCCTCCTTTTTCAATACCTCGTATGCATCGAGTGCTTCGTGGAGCGTGATGCCGGCCGCGACGATAGTCGCCACGTCACGCGCGCTTTTGCGCAAAGTCTTGCTGCCGCCAAGAGGAAATTGTTCATCGCCCGCGTATATGACAGGAGTCGCTTGGCGTGTCGTCCGTATATAGCAGACGCCCTCGTGCCCTCCTACCGCTTCCGTGAGCTTCTCGCACGATACGGCATCCGACGGGTACACGACCGTGCTTCCCAAGACGCTGCGGAACATCGCCATGTCGTCGAGTCCCATTTGCGAAGCTCCGTCTTCCCCGATGGAGACGCCCGCGTGTGAGCCGCAGAAAATCATGTGAGCTCCCGCGTATTGCGCCATGCGTATCTGGTCGTGCGCGCGCGTGAGAAATGCGGCGAATGTCGAAAGAAACGGGACCTTACCGCGGCGCCACATCCCGAGGCCGACGCCCGCCATATTTTGTTCGGCGATGAACATCTCGAAGAAATCCTTCGGGAATTGTTTCTTAAAGCCGTCCGCGTAGGTCGAATTACTCACTTCGGCATCGAGTACCGCCATGTGCGGGTATTTCGCGCGGATACGCACAAGCGCATTACCGTATGCTTTGCGAGTCGCCACTTTATCGCCTTTCGTATACAAAACAGCTGCGGCTTCGTGCGGCGCGGCCTTCTTTGGGGCAATGGCCCGCGGCCGCCTGAGCTCTGCCGTAAGCGACGTATTCACCTCACCTAGTTCTGGAAGCGCTTTCGCAAGCTCTTCGGCTTTCAGCGTCTTGCCGTGCCAGTCGGGCTTGTTTTCCAGAAATGAAATGCCCCGCCCTTTAAAAGTTTTTGCGACAATCATCGCGGGTTTGCCTTTCGCGCGCTGCATCTTTTTGAACGCTTCTGTAACCTCCTTAAGTGAATGCCCGTCAACGACGCTCACATCCCAGCCGAACGCCGCGGCCTTCCGCGCATACGCCCGCACATCGTGCCCGTGCGCCGTTTCGCGGCTCTGCCCGAGGCGGTTCACGTCGATGATGGCGACGAGGTTATCGAGGCCGTAAAAAGACGCCGATTGCATGGCCTCCCACACCGAACCTTCCGCCACCTCGCTGTCGCCCAAGAGGACGTAGGTCTTGAAAGGAAGCCCGTCGCGCTTTGCCGAAAGTGCCATGCCCACACCCACCGATAATCCCTGGCCCAAAGAGCCGGTCGGCACTTCGGTAAACGGGAAATCCATCGTGGGGTGACCTTCGAGCCGCGAACCGAATTTTCTGAATGTATTGAGCTCCTTTTTTGGGAATCCGCCCGCGACCGCCCAGAGCGCATAAAAAAGCGGCGAAGCGTGTCCTTTCGAAAATATGAGTCTGTCGTTGTTGTGATACTTCGGATGCTTCACGTCGAATCTGAAAAATCCTCCGAACATGAGCGCCGTCATGAGGTCGGTCGCGGAGAGCGACGAGGTCGGATGGCCGGAGCCCGCGGCGGTCGAGGAGGTGAGGATGTGATGCCGTATCAGTGCCGCGAGACGTTCCAACTTGCGCATAAAAACGCACAGTAGCACATCCCGCCGACAAACAAAAATTACTCGAAGTCAGGCAGCTGCTGCTTGAGCTCACGTTCCAGCTCCGATGCTGTGGTGAAGACAATTGTGCGGAAACCGAGCGCTTCGGCGGCTGCGGTGTTGATGTCGGAATCGTCTATAAAGAGGCACTTATCGGAGGTCGTTTTTAATTGGGCGAGTACCGCCTCGTACGAGCGCGGGTCGGGCTTTGACGCCCCTATCTCATAGGAATACACGCGCTCGTCGAATAATTCGTGGAAGTTGAATTTTTCTTCGCAGTGGTCGAGCCACTCCTTGGAATGGTTCGAGAGTATCGAGAGCTTGTAACCGAGCGCGCGGAGCCGTATCACGATAGCTCGCGTGCCCTCCACCTCGACGAAATTGTCCCGTATGTGCCGCTTCAGCCACTCGACGGTCCCTATCTGCGGATATTTCTCGATAACATCATTCACATATTCGTCCTCGCTTACATTGCCGTGGAAAAATTCCTTCACAAGCGGCGTAAGCAACGGATGCTTTTCCTGTGCCCAATCCATCTTCGGGCCTTCAATCTCTAATTGGTGTTTTTCACGCAGGGCGATACCCGTATCCTTGATACCGGTGATAAGCACCTCCGAGAGGTCGAAAATAATGTGTTTAATCTGGTTACTCATATATATACTCACATACCCAAGTATGTGAGGGTGTTCAAACTTTATGTTTTTCCGGATTCGTCGCGCGAATCGTTTTCCCTGTGATAGTTCCCTTCCCGTCCACTTCGTAGCAAAAAACTTCCCCCGTGCCGAATTCGAGCGTGGCCACGGCGTCATCACTCAGCTTCTCCAAGTATTTCACGAGCGCGCGCAGCGAATTGCCGTGCGCGACAACGAGTACGTTTTTCCCCGCCTCGAGTTCCGGGAGGATACTCCCTGTATAGTACGGCACGATGCGGTTGTACACGTCTTTCATCGTCTCGCCGCCCTCGACGGGATGGTCCCAGCTGCGGCGTATCCGCTGAAATTCTTCGTCGCCTATTTCTTTTTTCACTTCCCACTTGTTCTTACCCGTGTGAACGCCGTAGCTGCGTTCGTTGAGCGCGGCGTCGCGCTTCGGCTCATGGTCGAGCCCGAGCGTCGTCTTAATCTCGTGCCACGTCTCATGTGCGCGCTTAAGCATCGAGACGTGGACGCTGTCGACGCGGATGTCTTTGATGGCCTCGCCTGCACGACGCGCTTCTTCAAATCCCTCTTCCGCTAGATTCACATCCGTCTGCCCCGTCCATTTGCCGAGTTTGTTCCACTCCGAGACGCCGTGTCTGACCAAAATGAGGTACGCCATAAGTGCCGCTATGATAGCGCATTCTTTCCCGCAAACACAGCTTTTTCCCCGAGCATCTCTTCGATGCGTAGTAGTTCGTTGTATTTTGCCAGGCGGTCGGTGCGGCTCATCGAGCCTGTCTTTATCTGCCCCGTGCCGAGACCGACCACCAGGTGTGCGATTGTCGTATCTTCCGTCTCACCCGATCGGTGCGAAATAACCGCGCGCCAGCCCGCCGCATGCGCCATATCCACCGCCGCGACGGTTTCCGTGAGCGTCCCTATCTGATTCACCTTTATCAAAATCGCGTTTGCCGCTTTCTCTTTGATACCACGTTCGAGGAATTTCACGTTGGTCACCAGGAGGTCGTCGCCGACGAGCTGTGTCGAGCCGCCGAGCTCCACCGTCAGTTGTTTCCACCCGTCCCAATCATCCTCGGCAAGCCCGTCTTCAATCGAGCGGATGGGATACTTCTTTTGCAATTCCCCGTACCAGGCGACCATCTCGGCGGAAGAACGCTGCGCGCCCTCGCACGCAAGTTTATACGTATCGTTCTCAAACATTTCCGAAGCCGCTGCGTCGAGCGCGAAGACGATATCTTTTCCGACCGCATAGCCCGCCTTTTCTATCGCCTCGGAAATCAGTGCGAGCGCTTCGGCGTTGCCACCCGTCACTTTAGGAGCAAATCCACCCTCGTCGCCTACCGTCGTACCGTAGCCTTTTCCTTTCAAAACGCTTTTGAGCACGTGGAATACTTCCGTCATCATGCGCACGCCCTCGCGGAAGGTGGGTGCGCCGACGGGCATAATCATAAATTCCTGAATATCCGTGGACTCCCAATTTGTGTGGGCGCCGCCGTTGAGGATGTTGCACTGCGGAAGCGGGAGCAACGGCTCACGGGGCTTGGATGAAAGCGTGCGGATGTATTCGTACAAGGGCACTTTATTTGCCCGTGCGGTAGCGTGGGCAGCCGCAAGCGAGACGGAAAGAATCGCATTTGCACCGAGGCGCTTTTTGTTCTCCGTACCGTCGAGCGCGATAAGCGCTGCGTCTATTTCAGATTGTGCACCCGCATCTTTTCCCACGATTGCTTGCGCTATCTCGCCCTGCACATTCTCTACCGCTTTGGAAACTCCCTTGCCGCCGTAACGACTCTTGTCGCCGTCGCGCAGTTCGTGCGCTTCGTGCGCGCCTGTGGAAGCGCCGGAGGGCACGGCCGCGCGCCCCATCGTGCCGTCGTCGAAGATGACATCCGCCTCCACTGTGGGGTTTCCCCGTGAGTCGAGGATTTCCCGCGCGCAAACGGCAGAGATTTTCATG
>ERZ1292632.1902-Hain-H43-01um-R2-1902-length-18780-cov-8_pt1 | contig 18780 bp, 29 predicted proteins | sample MGYA00564407_ERZ1292632 | MGnify/ENA primary metagenome ERZ1292632 (study PRJEB36523, sample SAMEA6512637) | groundwater metagenome | collected 2019-01-08 | study: AquaDiva: Metagenomics assemblies of 32 groundwater samples | reverse complement strand
GGAAGTAGAAGCCGATCGCCGTGGTCGCCGCCGTCGAGAGGCCGGCGAGCAGGTGGTAGGCCGCGTTGGTCTGGAAGTTGTCCCACCACGTCGAGGCGGTGCCGACCGCATCGATGACGAGGTCGACCGTGCACGTATCCTGCGTGCGGGTCGCGCCGACGCAGGTCTGTAGCGCGCTGACGCTGTTGTAGCCGACGATCGGGACCACGCCGAGGGTGAAGTTGATCGCGAGCGAGCGGCAGGCGATGACGTTGCGGGTCGTGGTGCCGTAGACCTGGAGTTGCACCTCGGCGCCGCCGACGGTGGCCGGGCGCGAGGTCGTGGCCGCCGTCGCGTTCGGGAAGGTCACCGCGACCATCTCGACCCACGACACGCCCATCGTGATCGACGCCTTGGGAACCTCGCCCGGCATCAGGCCCGAGAAGCTGACCGACTTCGGGTAGCAGCCGTGGCAGAGGAACTGCCCGTCCGCCGTCTCGAGTTGGTAGCGGAGCGACTGCAGCGCGCCGCCGGGGTACGCGAACAGGCACGTGCTCTCGACGGTGCTGATCGTCGCGGCGCCGTAGACCACGTCGGTGCTGACCGTCGCGCCCTGCATCGCGTTCTTGACGGTCAGCGTGGTCGTGACGTGCGAGGTCGTCGCGAACCACTGCCCGTTGCCCTTCGTGTCACCGGCGGCCCCGGCCCGCCCCATCTGCCCGGCCGAGAACGTGCCGCTGCTCGTGGTCGTGATCGTCGTCGTGGTGCCGGTGCCCGATGCCGTCGTGCCCGCCCCGCCCGCCGTGACCGCGCCGATGATGTAGCCGAGCAGGTTGATCATGTCGGTCAGCGTGACCGCGCCGGTGGTCACGGCCTCGGCGCCGAGGAGGTCCATCTCGAACGTGAACGAGGCGTCGGTGCCGAACGGACCGGGCACGCCGCGGTGCTGCTCGTTTTTCCACTGCACGGCGCGCGGTGAATCGATCATCACCGGCGCGAAGTTGGTCAGGTCGATCATGCCGTTGTGCGGCACGACGAAGGGCGTCGTCATGGTGGCGACGTTCTCGCCCCATGTGGCCTCGGTCTTGTAGCCGAGCCACTGGAGGCGGGATGAACAGGCGGTCACGAGCGGACTCCGTACTTCGCGGCGATGGTCTGCGCGAGATCGAGCGGGGGAGTGCGACGACGCGAGACGATGGCGATCATCGCGACCACGCTGTCGAACTGCCACGCGATGAGGTGGCCCACGCAGGTCGTCCCGTATGCGCCGGTCGGAGCCGGACGCACGCCGTCGCCGCGAAACATCATCGTGCAGGGCGGGTCAGCAGGTCGCATGCTGACCTCGACGTCGGCACACGGGGTCGGGGCGGCGATGCTGGAAGCGAGCATGGCCGACTCGACGTCCTCGATCTGGTCGCTCTCCAGCCGATACTCAAATCGCCAGTTGGCATCGCCGCCGCACCCGGCGGTGCGGAGCGCGGTCTGCGCCATGACGAGGAACGGGATGGTCAGCGGGTCGTGAGCGACGCCGATGGGCGGCAGGATGTGGATGCTCATAGGAGGGTCCTCCAGTATTCGACGGTGAGCGCGAGGGTCGCGAACGTGACGACGGGGCCGCGCTCGACGACATCGGCCGAGTCACCGAGCACCGTGCACAGCGAGCCGTGCTGCGCGTAGGTCAGCGGGAAGCCCGCGTAGCCGATCGTTCCGCGGATCTTGCGCAGGTCCGCGGCGATGATCTTGTCGAGGCCGAGTAAGTTGACGTAGCGGTTGGTGTTCGGGTACGCGATGACGACGTCGATCGTGTCGCGCACCCGCTCCTGATTGCCGTCGCACACGTCGGGGATCGTCGATTCGAGGCGGGCGCGGATCGAGAACAGGCGAAGGCAGGCGAGCGGCTTCGACTCGGCGAATGCGCGGATGTCGGCGCCGGTCGCGTCCTCTCGGTGCGGCCGGAACGCATCGGCCGTCGACAGGTCGGGCGTTGCTGCCGCGGTCAGGTCGATCAGGACGTCCACGATCGCGCCGGGGGTCTGGATGCTCATCGCAGCACCAGCGGCATGGGCACGACGGGAGCCGACCCGCCGCCACCCGACGGCGACACCGGGGCGACCGGTGCGCGGATCATCGAGTTGTAACGCTGGTCGTAGATCGCCTTCGCGAGCGACAGCGCGCGCTCGTCGACGGTGGAGCTGCGCATCGCTTCGTCCTCGAGTCGCAGGAGTTGCGCGCGGGCGATGACCAGCTCCGACATGATCTCGTTCGAGCGGATCGCGGTGTCGGCCTTGTTGTCCTGGTACAGATCGAACTTCACCTCCGCGGCGGCGCGGTCCACGAGCGAGCGCCCCTGGTCGGCCTGCCGGTCGACGGGCAGCGAGTCGAGCCACCCGGGAAAGCGGTCCTCGACGTCCTGCGGGGTGACGCCGTGCGAGGCCGGGTAGCGGACGAGATCGAAGTAGCGGTCGTAGACGCGTGTGACGCCCGCGATCACGACGACCCAGCGCACCCGGTAGCGCGCGTTCGGGCCGAACTGCGGGCTGAGGTACTGCGTGGCCGCGACGAACGTGGAGTCGACGGCGATGGTTGCGCGGAACGCCTTGAACGTCGACGTGGTGATCGGGTACTCGTTCTTGAGCGGGCTGCGGACGGTCAGCGCGACGCCGTTCTTTCCGACGACCTCGACGACCTCGGACTGCCCCGAGGCGTTGGCGATCTGGTAGCGATGATCGATGAGGATGCCGGTGGCGCTCGTGACGGTGACGAGCGTCGGGTCAGCCGCCGATGCGCCGGCCGCGGTCGTCGCGAGCGTCGTCGAGACCGCATCGATCGTGGCGCTGCCGGTCGTCGCCACGACGGGCTGCGCCGTGTCGTCGCTCGACGCGTAGTAGACCGTCACCGACGTCACCGACGTGATCGGCCCGTCCTCAGCGTCGAGGTCGAGCGTCTGTCCGGTGACGCCGAAGATGATGTCTTGCGCGGCGATCATGGGGTCACTTCGGGACGAACCACGGGCCGAGTTGCCCGGTGGTCGTGTCGCAGACGTCCTCGATCTTCCGCCACAGCAGCCGGCCGCAGTCCTCCTCGCTGAGACCCTCGTACGGGTTCGCCTCGTCGATGATCTTGCGCTTCATGTGCCGGATCGCGAAGTCGGCGTAGATCCGCCACAGCGCGAGCGCGGCCTTCGGATGCACGCAGGTCGAGGTCATGATCTCGGGGTTCGTGCTGACCGTCGCGCCCTGCATGATCCACTGCGCGCGCCCCCACGCGAACGCCTGCCGGTCGTCGGTGGCCGGCATGTGCGCGGCCGGGACGATCGACGACACGACGCGATCGGGCGTGACCGACACGGCGCCGCCGGTGCGCGCCGCCTCCTCGTCGCGCTCCTTCTTGCGAATGGCGCGGACATCGGCGAGCTGCGCGTCGGTCTGCTTGACCACGAGCGGCTGTGCGCCGGTGACGCGGTCGTACACCTCGCAGTCGCTCACGGCCTGCCGCTCGATCTGCCGCGGGTCGATCGCGATGCCGGCGCGCGCGTAGGCCGCCGTGTGGTCGCGGATCGTCGCGTCGCGGAAGGCGAGCGGCGTCAGGAGCGGCTTGAGCGCGGGGATCGGCTTCACGGCGCGGCGCTCGCCTTGGCGTTGGCGGCGTTGATCGCGGCCATCATCATGCGCAGGGCCTCGCCGTTCTGCCGCGTCGCCTCGAGCACGGCCTCCGTGTGCTTCTCGGCGTCGCTCTTGTAGGCCACCTCCTTGACCGCCGTCTCGACCTTGCGCTGGTCGCGGCGGGCCTTGCGCTCGGCGAGGTAGTGCGGGCAGGGCGGGTTGCCGGCGCCGAGGTTGCCGACGGGGCACGGGCGGCCGGTGACCGCGTCGAGGAGCGCGCCGGCCTTGTCGACCTTGTGGTTGACGGCGCCGCGGTTGACCTCGGCCTTCATCTGCTCGGCCCGGAGCTCGCCGCTCATGACCATCAGGCAGGGGCACTTCCCCTGCTCGATCCAGCCGAAGTGCTTCGCCTTCAGCCGGGCGTTGCGCTCGTTGCTGGTGTCGGAGAGCGGCACGTGCGCGGCGGCGCAGGTCAGCACCACGGCGACCTCGTGGCCGTCGTCGCGCAGGAACGTCGCGAAGCGGTTCGCGGCCTCGGCCATCGGGCGCTGGAAGTGGATGTCCGAGCCGACGTAGCCGAAACCGGGCAGCTTCTCGATGAGGAACAGCCCGGCGTCGTTCTTCGGGTTGTCGACGAGCTTCCCGGCGTCGTCGTACATCTTCGGGCGGCGCTTGCGGCCCTCGAACGGGGTCTTGCCGTCGGTCTTGATCCAGAGACATTCGTTCGCCATGGTCGGCCTCGTCGGTGTGAAGAAGTGGTGGGCGGAAGTCGCCGCCCCGATCGGTCGCTACGTGGCGGGCGTGCCCTCGTCCCACTTGACGCAGAAGTCCCACCGGCCCACGCCGACCGCGCCCATCACGATCGTGTTGCGCAGGACGAAGCCCTCGTCTTGCGCGAACACGATCGGATCGGCGTCAGGCGCGCGCGCGTCCCACACCGTGCCGAACCCGCCGCCCTGCGGGGTCGCGGCGAGGGGCACGGTGTCGCCGATGGTCCCGCCCGCCCACGCCGACAGGATGCCGACGGGGTTCGGGTCGAGCGTGTGCGTGCCGGCGGTGAGTGCCACCGTCGACGCGATCCGGCACGCGTTCGCCACGATGAGCGAGTCGTTCAGGCTCGCCATCAGGTTGTTCGTGTTCGCGACCGTCGACCCGAGATCGATCGCGGTCGCCGCCGAGTGGCTCGCCGTGTACGCGCGCGCGATGTACATGTCGACGCCGGTCTCCTGCGGCGTCGTGTAGGCCGTCGTGGTCGTGAACCGCGCGCCCACGTAGCGGAGGAAGCAGCGCGCGGACGTCGCGCTCGACCACCGGAACGAGAAGATGTGACCCGCCGTCGCGGTGCCGGCGGCGATGACGGTGACGGCGCCCGTCGACTTGACGAGATGGAACTTTCCGCGCAAGTCGTACGGCGCACCGAGCCGCTCTGCTCCTTGGATGAGCGGCATGTCAGACCGCGATGATCCAGTTGATGGTGTAGAGCTTCGTGTCGACGGGGAGGATCGAGTGCGTCCACGTCACCGCCGTCGAGGTGACGGTGGTGTTCGCGAACGCCGACGCCGCGGTCAGCGAGTTGTTGTTCGTGGTCGTGGTGAGGATCGCTCCCGGTGCCGCGCCCCACGGATCGGGCCACGTGAAGATCACGGTGGCCGTCGCCTGCGCGGGCGTGGTCGTCGCCGCGGTGATGACGGCGGAGCCGCGCCACTGCGTCGAGCCGGCGGTCACGGCGATGGTCGCGCCGCCCGCCCATCCGGCGCCGAGGGCGAACATCGCGGAGGTGACGGCGGTCCCGGAGGAACCGTCGAGGATCTGGTTGGTGCGTCCTGCTTTGACACCCATGACTCAGCCCTCCTTGATCGTGTCGGGGTTGGTGATCGCGCCGAGGCCGAGCGGTCCGGTTCCGACGGCGGGTTGCACGTTGGTCGGCGTCGGCTGCGAGTGGCCCGGCGTGATCGCGCTCATGTCGTGGACCGCGGGCGCCGGCTGCGCCTTGTCGGTCTTGGCGCGCGCCTTGTCGGCGTCGGCGTTCTTCTTCTCGAGCGCGGCGAGGTCGGCGGCGGTCGCGAGCGACCACCCCTCCTTCACCGTGCGCGGGTCGAGGAGGAGGAGGCCCTTGTCGTCGAAGCCGTTGCGGAGCTGCTGCGCGTTCGCGGCAACGATCCGCCCGGCCTTGTTCTTGAGATAGGTCGTCATGGTGGCGGTCCTTTCACGGCGCGTCGGTGATGATGGCGGTGCCGGATCCGTCCTGGATCTCGGTGCAGCCCCATCGGGCGGTGGTGACGAGCATGGTCGAGCGGCCGATCGCGATCCGGTCGGTCTCGAGGCGCGGCAGGCGGCGCCAACCGGCGCCGAAGGTGGTCGCGCCGCTCGCGTCGTTGACCGCGGTCGAGACGCAGAAGAACGCGCCCACGACGTCGGCCGCGGCGTTGGCGGTGTCGGTGAGGCCGGTCGAGTAGACCGGACAGCCGCGGAAGGTCATGACCTGCCGCTGCTCGTCCATGCCGTTGTTGATCGTCGGCGCGTAGCCGATGAGCCGATCCGCCGACAGCGCATAGATCGCCATCGAGGTCGAGCCGGCCACGAGCGCCGTCTCCACGTTGAGGACCTGCTCGTTGTCGAGCACGTAGACCTGCGTGTCGGACACGGCGCCGCGAACGCGCACGCCCTGCTGCGCCGCGATGAGCTGCGCGATCGTCAGGTCCACGCCGGTCGATCCGACCGAGTTGGACAGGCCGGCGAACAGCGCGCAGAAGTCGTCGGTGCGCGCGAGGCGGATCGCGTGGAGGTGCCGGCCGTTCAGCCAGTTGAAGATGTCGATGCCGCGCACCGAGTCCTCGATCACGTTGTCGGTGATCTCCATCGCGACGCCGTACTCTCCGGTCGAGAGCGTGACGGAGCCGGACGCGGCGCTGGTGTTGCCGAGGTCGACGCCCTGTGTCGCGTCGAACTCGGTGTCGACGCCGGCCCCGCGGTCGTTCGGCGTGCCCCACCACGACGTCTCCGTCGGGATGGTGGCGGTGCCGGTGCCGTCGGGGATCTGGAACTCGCGGGCGTACTTGTCGAAGCCGCCCTGTTCGGACAGCGCGGCGATGACGAACGGGACGACCAACGCGGAGTTGGTGAAGTCGTTGAGTGACGTGGTGGTGACTGCGTTGATCGCCATGGCGGCGACCTCCTTCTACTTGCGCAGCGAGAACCGGAACTGCGTGCGAGCCGCGTCGTCGAGCATTCGCTTCTTCGTCTCGAACGGACCGAGACGCGCGGCGAGCGCGGCCTGATCCGTGGGCGACATGTCGAAGATGCTCGTGTCGGCGGTGATGACGCGGGCCGGGGGCGTGGCTCCGGGCATGCCGGGTCCTGCTGCTGGGGGTGCGCCGGCCTGCGGGCCCGGTGCGGGTTGGTTGTTCGTGGCCGCGGGCGTCGTGCTCCATCCGGCCCGCTCGACGAACTTGGCGACGTAGGCCGTCACGTCGTCGGGTCGGTCGCGCATCACGTTCTCGCGCAGCAACGCCTTCTGCGTCGCCTTGAGCGGGGTGTCGCCCATGGCGTCGTCGAAGGCGTCTCGCAGCGCGAGGATCGCGTGAACGTCCTGCTGCTGCGGAGCCGCGGCGGGCGGCTTCTCGCCGTCGGGCTTGACCGGCGCGGCGGCTGCCGTTCCGTTCTTGCCCGCGGCGATGGCGTCGAGCACGCCCGCTTTGCGAAGGTCGGCGAAGACCTTTCCGCTGATCGCGTTCGCGAGGGCCGCCGCATCGAGCGGAGCGTTCGCGGGCACGGCAGCGGTCCCCTGCGCAGGGGCGTCGGCGGCGGGCGCACCGTTGGCGGCGGGGACCACTGCTGCGGTCAGTCCGTCACCCTCGGGGGCCATCAAGAAGCGGAAGCGGTGGAGCATGGGATGGTCTCAGTTCTCGCCCGTCGGGCCGGCGGCGCCTTCGTTGCCATCCATTGGGGCGGATGAGCCCTTGCCGTCTGTCGCAGCCGACGGCTTGCTGAACTTGGAGGCGCCGTTGCCGGTGCCGTTGGGAGGCGGCGCGTCCTCGGGCGCCGTCGAGGTCCCGCCGCTGAGCGACTGCATGAGCCGCATCGCAACGATCCGCTTGGTCTCGTCGTCGAGGTTCTCGAGGACGTCGGCGATGGCTTGCTCGCGGTCGATGTCCGGGTTCTCGCGCGCGTAGAACTTGAACGTCGAGTCGAGGCCGAGCGTCTTCTCGGTGCCGAAGATCTCGAGCCGCTCCTTCTTCGAGAGCAGCACTTGCGGCTCGCCGAAGTCGATGCGCCAGTCGACGAACTCGAACGCGATCTCCGGTGCGTGCTTCTTCGTGACGATCGCGATCACCTCGGCAAGTTGGCGCTCGAAGCGGCGGAACTTCTTCACCTGCCGGCGACGGCGCTCGCGGATCGGCGCGAGGATGATCTCGCGCGCGTCGGCGGACTGCGCGCCCTGATGCTTCAGGGTCGCGAGCGACAGACCCACGTCGTTGCCGGCGCGCTCGAGCGCGTGATCGGCGACGCCCATGAAGATCGTCGTGTCGGTGCCGAACTCGACCGACGTGATAATCGTGCCCTCGGGCGCCTGCATGATCGTATCGCTCTCGACCGGCTGCCCGCGCGCCATCGTCGTCACGTCGCCCTGGATCACCGGCTGATGCGTGGCGGTCTTGACCTCCTTCACCATCAGCGCCTCGACGAGCCAGCCCGTCAGGTGCGCGGCGGTCAGGCCCTCGCCGTCGTCGCCGGGCCAGAAGTCGGCGGCGTCCATCGCGTCGCAGATCGGGATCCACGGGTTGCGGCCGAAGCCGTGCTCGACGCGCGTGCCGGGGATCGGCGTGAAGTCCTCGGCGAAGTATTCCCACTCGACGCTCGTGGTCAGCAGCCACGCGGCGGGCTTGCCGTACGCGCCGCGGACCGAGCGGAACTGGCAGCGCGTGAGCAGCCCGACGCACATCGTGTTGTCGTTCGGGTGCATCACGACGCGAGCCGTTGCCGCGCTCACCACGTCGAGGATGACTTCGGGGTAGCCGTCGCAGATCCGAACCCGCGGCGCCACGAACAACGCGCGGTGAAGGTTCAGCATGTGGCAGACCGAATCGAGCCGCTCGTCGAGCGCCATCGACTCGCAGAGGTCGTCGTACTTCTCGGCGTTGGCCTTGCCGCCGCCGACGGAGCGGATCGCCGGCTCCGCGTAGACCGTCGCGATCTCCGAGACGATGCGCTTCGTCGGGTTCGAGAAGCGCGCGAGGGGCAGCATGCGCGTCACCCGCTCGATCACTTCCTGCGCGCGGAAGACCTGCCCCACCTGCGACTTCATCTCCTCGAGTCCGCCGTCGTGGAACAGCGCGTCTCGGAGCGCGTGGGCCTTCTCGCGCGCGCGGTCGACGTCGCGGTTGCAGTGGTCGTTGAGGTACTTCGCGAGCTCGGAGTCGCTGAGCGCGGTGGCCGTCTTGCCGTCCGGCGTCGTCGCGAGCACGTCGCGGAGGGCGAGGCGCGCGGGGACCGGCTCGGACGAGTCGACCGTCTCGCTGGTGTCGAACGAGTTCACGCGGCCACCTGCCCGGCGCGCGCGTGCTCGGGCATCCAGAGCGCGTAGCCGACAGCGCACGGCCAGTGGCTCAGGTCGTTCTTGTCCTTGCGTTCGGCCTCGCACTCACCGGCGGCGTTCTTCTCCATCGACTCGCACGCGGCGAGGAACTTCGAGTCACAGGGCTTGCCGTCGCAGATCGCACTGATCTTGCCCTTGTCGTCGCAGGCGATGAACAGGCGGCGCACCGGCGGGCCGCTCGTGCTCGTCGCCGCAAACAGCGTGTTCATCATGTTGATCCGCGAGAGGATCGGGATTGTCGCGGGGGTGAACGCGCCGGGCTTGTAGGCGGCCTCCTTGCAGAGCATGCCGAACGCCTTCCAGATCGTCTTGACGTCGGGCCCTGGGTGATCGGACTTCTCGGCGCGCGTGTGCGGGTCGATGCGGACGAGCACCTGCGGCGAGTCGGGGTCGGGCTGCCCCTTGCGGTCGAGCGTGTTGCAGCGCCACTTCTCGCGGAGTCGATCGCGGACGGCCTGCGCGTGGTCGTGGATCGTCGCCTGCGTCGATGTCACCTCGTCGACGACGAACCATCGCGGGCGGCTGTCACCGCGGCGCATGTCGTCGGGGCACTGGTAGGCGCGCAGGAACTCGGTGACGTGCTGCCGCTTGCCGGGGTCGTGGCCGCAGAGCATCCCGATGCGGCGCGGGTCGCCGACGGGCTGATTGCCGGCGAGGACCTGCGCGGTGACGTCGACGGCGCCGAGCGGGATCGGGCGGACGTTGCCGGGCGTGCCGTCGGCGAGGGTGCGCTCGAAGCAGTGGTAGACCGCCGCCTCGGGGCCGACGTCCATCGCGAGGGCGCGGCGCTGCCACTCGCGGAACGTCACCGCGCCGTTGCGCATGCGCGTCCAGTGGATGTCCTTGACGAACGGCGAGTCGATGCCGGGCACGCGCACGATCAGCCACTCGGCCATCACCGAGCACGCCTCCTTGAAGTTGCGCCACGCCGTGTCGTCCTTCGCGGTGCACGACGCGAAGACCTTGGCGTCGATGCCCTCGACGGCCGAGCGGAGGCGCGAGTAGAGATTCGGCCACTCGTCGAAGCAGTCCTGGATCTCGTCGGCGGCGCCCGCCACGAAGTTGAAGCCCTGGAGCCGCGAGCCCTCGGCCTTCGATTGCTGGTGCGCCGACACGAACATCACCGACGGCCCGGCGCGGAACGTCAGCAGCCCGTCGCGGTCGGTCGGCTTGAGCCGGCCCCCGACCATCCACTCGGGGCGCCACAACTTGTGGATCGCTTCGAGGACGCGGCCCATGCGCTTGTCGGTCGGAGCGATCACGCCGACCTGTCGATCGCTGTAGCCGACGTGCTCGAGCGCGCGGCAGTAGGTCCACATCGCGAGGGACGTGGTCTTGCTCGCGCCCTCGCCGCCGGTACAGAGGATCCACGGCGGGATGTCGTCGCCGTGGAGGATCAGCGGCTCCATCGCCTCGGAGCAGTGCCAGATCGCGGGGCGGCGACCGGGGCCGCTGATGCAGGGGCGGCCGTCGTTGCCCTCGCCCCACGTGTCGAGCATGCCGCCGAGCGAGTGCCGTCGTACCTCGGTCATGAGCGGCAGGCCGGCGATCAGCGAGCGGCCCTCGGGATCCTTGCGGACCACGATGAGGGTGACGGACATGTCGATGAAGCGGTCGCTCTCGTCGAGGCTCGCCTCGGTCTCGCGCGTGATCTCTCGCTCGCGCGCAGCGTCGCCCTTCACGGCGCCACCGAGGAGGAGCACCGTGCAAGCGACGAGGGCGGCAGCGGCGAGACGGCGCACCTCAGTGGTCCCGCCGCGGCAGGGGATCGCCGATGCGGGCGATCCGGTTCGGCGGCTGCGAGCTCGGCGCGCGGCTGCCCGACTTGGCGCGGGCGCGCTCGACGTCGAGGATCCACGCGCGGCGCTCGCGGGCGTCGGCCATGCGCGCGGCCTCGATGCGGGCCGACAGCGCGACGCGGAGGTAGGCGGGACCGGCGGCGGACGGTGAGCAGCCGTGCATCGTCTCGGTGACGGCGTGGGCCGCGGCGAGATGCTTCGCCTCCTTGCTCAGCGCGATGCACCACCGCTCGTGGTCACGCAGCGTCGGCAGCCCCTCGGCGATGGCGCTGCGGATGTCCGCGTCGCCGCCCTCGTCGTCGAGGTCCTGCGCCGTCGAGCCGGCGCACTCGGGGCAACCGAACGGCGGTTTGAAGTCGACCCCGTGATCGGAGCAGGACATCGAGCCGTCGGCGTTTTTGAAGTAGCCCACCGCCCATATGCTGACCACGTGGTCAGGACACTTGCAACAGTTTTCCTTGACGATGCGTGCCGACCGTTGAGGAAAACTGTACGATCACCACGCGATGGCCATCACCCAGGACACCGTCATCCTGAACAACCCGTCCGATTGGGCCGGGCTTGCTCGACGCGAGCGCACGACCTCGACCGGGACCCACGTCCGCTACTCGGTCAACGTCACGTCGCAGGCGATCGTCACGGACTTCGGCGCGATGAAGAAGGCGGTCAAGACGGGGCTGGCGATCCGCGACCTGCTGAAGCGGAAGATCCAGGCGATCAGCGCGACGGTGACGACGGCGACGAAGCACAAGCGCGCGATGATGTCGAACGCGGCGACGTCACCGCGCTACACCGGCGGGCGCATGGGCTACCTGCCGCCCGGTCGCGCGTCGGCCGACCGGCTGTTCAACGACTCGGGCCGGCTCGCGGAGGGGCTCGAGGTGCGCCGCAACGCCGAGGAGGAAGGCTTCACGATCAACGTGCCGGCCGCGCGCTTGAACCCGTCGACGTTCGGCGGCGGCGAGCCGGCGCTGCTCGTGATGTGGCAACGGCTCGTCGCGCTCGTGCCCGAGTTCGCGGGCGGCGCTAAGATCTTCGAGGACTCGGCGGTGATGGCGGCGCTGCACGATGACGTGGTCGATGCGATCGTCGTCGCCGATGCGGCGGGGCGCGCCGCGCTGTCGAGGGGCAGGAGCGCGCTGTGGGGGATGATCGCGAGGGACGCGATCAAGGTGTTCACGATCGGGGGTTAGGTGATCTTGACGATGTCGCCGTCGACCATCGGGATGCCGCGGAAGTAGCACGGCAGCGTGGTGGCGTAGCGCCACTGCAACTCGATCGGCATCTCCTCGACGATGAGCCGCAACGGCGCGTGGATGAGAGACACGTCGCCGGTCGCCACGCGAACGCCCTCAATGATCTGCTCGTGGATCGACACGCCCTCAGGCACCGGCAGATCCTCAGCGTCACGGCGAGGCGGATCGCACGTGCCGCGGTACGGGTCGCTCACGGCGCGCGCCCTCCGTCGTCGGCCCAGCGGGCGAGGTCGAATCGCGCCACGGTGACCACGGTCGCCCGCGTGTCGCTCATAACCACGTGCATCTTGCCGTCGGGGTCGACGGCCCACGTCTCCCACCACGACGCGCATACCGTGACAGGCTCGTCGGTCGCGTTGATGATCGTGAACGGCTGGAACTCGATCGGCTTCTCAGTCGGCATCCTTCGCTCCTGCCTCGTCGTTCGCCTTCGCGACCATCTCCGCGAAGTCCAGCGCCCCGACGATGCCGCGCCGGATCGCGGCGAGACGAAGGCGCACGTTCGGATCGGTGATGTCGTCGAGGTTGAGCAGCGCGTCGACGTGGACGCGCGCCGGGACGAGGCAGTTGCGCGCCTCGTGGATGAACTGGATCGGAAGCGGGTCTGCGGCGATGAACATGTCGGCCTCGTTCGCGGCGTTCGGCCCGATCCGGTGGAGCGGGATCCACCGCTTGCCGTGCGCCTCGTAGACTCCGCCCGTCGCGGACTGCCTTGCGAGCACCCACGCCTGCGCGGCCTCGACGTCGCGCACGTCGATGAACGCGGAGATCGCCGCGTCGGTCGCGCCCGCTGACAGGATACCGAGGGTGCGGCGCGCTTCCTCGATCTCGTCCGCAGTCGGCGGCTCGTCTTCCCACGGCTTCAGGTTCGCCATCGCTACACCTCCTCCGCGTCATCGATCGGCCCGTACACCATCGCATCGAGCCGCCGCTTCTCGTCGGACGCGGCGCAGCGGGCGGCGAGGACGCGGGACCAGGCGGCGCGCATGTCGGCGATGGTGAAGCGGTGGCCGTTCACGTCGAAGTCACCGGCACCGGGACCGCCAAACAAGAGCGGCCGATCCGGCTCATCGCTCATCGCTTGGATCTCCGTCTCGAGGAAGCGCGCGAGCCACTCGTCGGTTGGCGGCGTCGCCTTCGCGATCCGATCGCGGGCGGCGTACACCTCATCGTCGGTGATCGGGCGACCGCGCCATGCGATGGCGGACCGGAGCGTGACGCCCGACCACGCATTGTGCGAGGCGTCCCCGCGGATCCGCCAGTCGTCGAGCGCGACGATCTCGGCGTCGGTGGGCGGGGTGGGCGCGATCGTCTCGCGCACCGTCGACACCTCGCCATCGGTGGACTTGAACACCGGCGAGTTCCGGTAGACGTGCGTCCCGTCGGGGTCGATCCGGTGCGTCGTCGGGTTGCTCGGTGCGATCGTCGGCGCCTCGGTGTCGACGACGAACCACTGATCGTCCGACGCCGCGCGGATGGGCACGAGGATCACGCCCGGCGGTTGCACGCCGTTCGTGTAGCAGGCGAGCAGCTTGCAGATCGCGTGCGCGCGAACCTCGGCGCACGCCGCGTCGGTGTTGCGAGCCTCGATGCCGACCCTGCCCACCGCCTCGGCCCCGCGCATGACGACGAAGCGGGAAGAACAGGCCCGGCACGCATGGCCATTGCGGGTTGTCACGCCGCGTTCGCACGTCGGGCACTGGTATCCCTGCACGCGGGCGGCGCGGTAGCGCGGGCTGTCGTCGTCGGACGCGTTGCCGGCGATCGTGATGGTCGTGGTCGGCGGCTTCGCGGGCGGGTCGTCGGAGGAACCCACGCGCCGCTGGTACTCGCGCGGGAACGAAGCGGCGCGCAACTTCGCGTGTGCCTCGATCATCATCGCGATCGTGAGCGGCGGGCTGCTGCCCTTCCAGTTCGACAGCGACGCGATCAGCGGATCGACGTTCGCATCGGCCGGCAGCCACCGCGCGATCTCGTCGGGCGTGAGGTTCTGCGAGGGGTCGGCGGCGTCGAGCACGCGATCGATCTCGGTGGCGAGGGCGTCACCCATCGCATCGTCCATCTTCATCGAGAAGCGGTCGCCTTCGATCATGACCCACCGCTCCGGTTGGCATCGCACGATCACGATACCGCCCGCGATCGTCATCGTCATGTGGCGATCTCGCAGCCCCTTCGCGGCCAAGCGCCACGTCTCAGCATGTCCGGTCACGTGGGTCGTGCTTCCGATCTTGGCGAGGCGCCACTCAGTCGGCCGCGTGTCGTGCTTCTCGATCGTCCACTCGATGCTGTTCGTCATGATTCCTCGACGTGGTTGGTGAGGTCGGATGCGAAGACGGGGACGCCGCCGATGGTGGCGAGCGGCTTCTCGCGCGTGATGGTGATGATGCCGTCGCGCTCATCGACGCGCACGCCGGGCCGGATCGTGAAGGTCGAGCGCACCGCGGGCACCTCGCCGGGCATGTCCATGCCGACGAACTCGATCGCCGTCGGGTGACCGCACGTCGAGGTGAGCGTGTCGTAGGCCCGCTCCGACTCGCTGATGTTCGCGGTGCCGAACGTCGAGGAGTACGGGGTACGTGCGGCGAGACGGCGCCGATGGTTCGCCCGGCGGCGGCGCGAGGTGAGGCTCACTTGTAGATCTCGTACGTGATGGTGACGGTGCGCTTGTCGTCGGGGTCTCGCGAGACGACAGGAACATCGACGGTGCCGGTGCGGATCGGCACCGGACGCGGCGAAGTGACGTCGGCGATGCGGTCGTCGAGCGCGCTCGCCCGATCGCGCGCCTCGGTGAACGCGAGGTTCAGACACTCGGGGCAGTCGGCGAGGCCAATCGTCATGAACGTGCGGGCGTGCGGATCTGCGCCGCAGTACGGGATCACGCTGTACTCGCTGCCGACGGGATCCGGTTCGATGCGGCCGAGGTGGATCATGCCCGCCACTCTATCAGCGCGCCGTGATCGACGGCGGACGTCATTGCGCAGCCTCGGCGGCGCACCACGCCGCGAGGGCCTCGCGGGCGGCGGCGGCGAACGTCAGGCCGCGCGATGTCGCGAGGGTCGTCACCGTCGCGTGCAGGTCCGGCGGCACGTCGAACGTGACCGAGATGGACGGGACGGCGGCACGGGGGCGACCCGCGCCGGGGCGGCGCCCGCCGCTCACGCCCGGCCCGCGAGCACCGCGTCGGCCGCCTGGAGGGTGGAGAGCTTGGGGTTCCGGGGGCTGCCCTGGAGCTTCTTCCAGGTGGCCAGCTCGGCGGCGGTGAAGGTGCGGAGCGTGGCGGCGAGGGTGTTCGTGGTCGGCGTCTTGTTCATAGAGAGAGTATGGGTCCTGCCGTTGAATTGCGCAAGGGGGGAATGCGAAGAATCGTGCAAGGGTGCCAGTCTACAGGGAAAGAATCGTGTCAGTCCGACTGACGATCTCACGCCGCCCACTCGATCAGGCCGCCCCGCGTCTTGTCCGGCCGCGCCCGCACGATCCGCGCGAACCGCGGCACCCCGCTCGCGTAGTAGCCGTGATGCGCGATCTCGACCACCGAGCCGACCTCAGCGACGCCGGGGACGGTGAACGTCAGCGGGCCGGTCGTGACCTCGGAGCACGAGGCGTCGGCGGCGATGACGGTGCAGCCGAGCGTGTCGGTGACCTTGATCTTGCGCTTGCCACGGCCGACGGGCGCGCGCAGGTCCACGGCGACCGCGCCCTCGAGTCCGTCGCGTTCGATCCGCGACCACAGCGCGAGGGCGTCGGCGCGGCCTCGGACGAGAGGGGCGATGGGGAGGCGGCGGAGGTCGCGGGGGATGGCGGCGACGTAGCGGCCGGGCAACGCCGGTAGCCGACCGCCGTGCCTGGTGGCAGCCGCGCCGCGCGACGCTTGCCGGCCGACGGGGCGGCACTCCTTGATCGCGCTGCCCGAGGCTGAGAGTGCATGAGCATCGCCCCGCGCGTCAAGCGTCCACTCGCGGCGCCGGGCCAGGCCCTCGCTCTCGCACCACGAGGCGGCGCGGTACAGCGAGCCGTGGCGTTCCGCGTAGGGCTGGCGAGCGAGCGGCTGCCCGGCGAGGCGGAGGCAGTCGAAGAGGTGGACCTGCACGTAGCCGAGCGCTGCCGTCGCGGCGATCCCGGCCTCGGTCTGCAGCATGCACTCGCCGACCAGCGTTGAGTACGGTGGCGCCGCGTGGATGCCGAGCAGGTCCGCGGCGCCGGGGATCTCGCGCCCGAGCTGCGAGACCACGGAGTCGATGCGGCCTCGCGCGTCGGTAGTGAGCTGCGCGTAGAGGCCGTCGCGTTTGAGGGACAGCGCCCACCGATCGAAGTCCAGGCCGGCGATCACGTCGGGCGGCTGCGCGGCACCGCGGGCACCGGCGAAGTTGACCGGCCGCGGGCGCGACGGGGGCCGGACGTAGGGGTGCGGCGAGCCGAGGGGGATGCCGAACCAGGTGAGGGGCGGGGTGGTCATCGGCGCGACCTGCTCGCCCGCCATGCCTCGATCTCGGCGCGCTGTTCGGCGAGCGCGGGGAGTCGGTGCGCGTCGCGCTCGTCACCGACGCGGTGGCAGTCGCCGATGCACCGCGCGCCGTAGATGCCGCGCTCTCGCCGCCACTCGATGAACTTCGCGGGCAGGTTGTGGGGCCAGATGCCGCCGCGCACCGGGGAGATGCTGCAGAACTTGCCGCACGCCGGACACTCGACCCCGGCGCCGGCCGCTGTGGCGAGCCGCCGACCCTCGGCCTTGGCTGCGGCGACCAACGCGCGGCCGAGCGCGAGCGCCGCGACCGGATCGCGCTTGGCGAAGACGGCGACCTCGCGCTTGTTCACGCCGCACCTCGGAGCGCACGAGCAATCTCATCGGCGAGCGCGAGCGTGTCGCCGTCCACGCGAACGGAGACGCCCGGCGCCGCGATGTCGACGTGCGAGTAGAGGCAGCCTTCCGGCTGCGTGCCGTCGCTCTCCCACGAGAGTGTCAGCGTTCCGTCTCGGCAGTCGTAGCCGGTGCGCAGCGCGCGCTCGACCGCTGCCCATCCGTCGCGCAGGCCCGACACGAACGTGCTCTCGCCGTTGCGGTGCAGGTTCCAGATCGGTCCGAACGGCGTGAGGCTTTCGACGAGGGTGTGTGTGGCCACTTGGCGGCAGTCCGGCGGCGACCCGCCAGCGCGAACGAGCCATGCCGCGACGGCCTCGCCGAGATACATCGCGCTGTACGGCGGCTCGACGGGCAACCACGGGTGGTCGCTCTTGAAGACCTTCGCGTGGCCGTCGACGGCGCCGACGACTTCGCGCAGCAACGCGACCGCCTCGTCGAGCGCGCTCACGCTGCACCCCGGAGCGCGCGGGCGACGCGGCGGGCCTCGTGCGCGTCAACGCCGGCAGGGTCGCCGAGGTTCGAGACGGGGCCGTGGAGCGGCTGCATCGTGGCGGTGGCACCGAGAGCAACGGCGACGCGAGCCACCGCGATCCAGAACGGCTCGCCCTCGACGGTGAGGACGGCGCCGGCTGGTGAGCGAGACTGCCAGCGAGGCGGCGACTGACACTCGGCCATGAGGTAGTGCGCGACGGCGCGGATGGTGGCGTCGGTGGTCACGGGGAGTCCTTGGCGAAGTGCGGGTGGAGCACGGCGAGCAGCTCGCGGCGCAGCTCGACCTTGGCGATCTCGCGCGCGAAGATGCCGTCGGACCCGGAGCCGACGGGCGGGCCGGCGACGACATCCTCGACGCCACGGAGCGCCCGGATCGCGGCGATGATGACTTCGGCGTCGTCGGTGCGGACGTCGTGATCGAGGATGACGGTCAGCGTGCGGATGCGATCGGTCACGGGGTGCCTTTCGTGGGCGTGGCGTAGGGCTCGAGCTCGGCGCGGTCGGGGGCGGCGGGGAGTGCGGCGCGGGCGGCGGCGGCGGTGCGCATGGCGGCGTTCTCGGCCTTGAGGAGCGCGACGTCGACGGCGCGGCGGATGAACGACGCGGAGGACTCCTCGCCGCGGACCGCCTCGATGCGCTCGATCGTGCGCGCGTTGCTGCGCGCGTAGATCGCCGTGGTGAACCGCTTGGCGCGGGGCATCAGATCGCCTCGCGGAACGCCGTCGCGCGCATGGTCCAGTGACGGGCGATGCGCTTGTCGTAGGTCGCGCCGGCCTTCGCCTCGTCGCGGATCGTCGACGGCCACGCGGGAAACTTCGGGACCGCGGGGCAGTGCGCATCGGTGGCCCGGTGCTCGCTGAAGCGGGCGCCGCAGTGGCGGCAGCGGGCGTAGTCGGACGGCATCAGCGCCACGCCTTGAGCGCGTCCTCGATGGCGAAGACCTCGCGCCACCGCTTGTTCTGCGTCGCCTGCGACTTGGACTGCTCGGCGTCGGTGGCGCGGGCCTTGGCGGTCGCGAGCGCGTTGGCGAGCTGCGCGAAGGTCATCGTGTTGAGCGTCTTGTCCATGTCCATCAGTATACGCATCGCGCAGGAAAGCGCAAGCGGTGCGCGAGCGGTCGTTTGCTGCGGGAGCGGACGGTTGGCGGCGGATTCCTGAATGTTTTCGGGTATTTCGACGGTGTGTTCTCGAGGTGGCG
>ERZ1292632.865-Hain-H43-01um-R2-865-length-32647-cov-13_pt1 | contig 18799 bp, 17 predicted proteins | sample MGYA00564407_ERZ1292632 | MGnify/ENA primary metagenome ERZ1292632 (study PRJEB36523, sample SAMEA6512637) | groundwater metagenome | collected 2019-01-08 | study: AquaDiva: Metagenomics assemblies of 32 groundwater samples | reverse complement strand
CCCCCCCCCCCCGCGACACATCGCTCTTTGAGCGCATGCCGGAACTAATCGTTTATCCGGAAGACGCCAGTGACGTGGCTTTGCTCGTCAAGGAGGTGCAAGGTTTAAGGGGCAAGGGGCAAGAAATAAGCCTTACTGCACGTTCGGGCGGGACCGATATGTCCGGCGGCCCACTCACCACTGGTGTCGTCGTTTCATTCACCAAGCATATGAATAAAATGGGCGAGGTCGGTGACGGCTTCGCCATCACCGAACCTGGCGTCTATTATCGCGATTTTGAGAAGGCGACTATGGAAAAGAATTTGATACTTCCCTCCTACCCCGCTTCCCGCGAGATAGCCGCCATGGGTGGAATCGTCGCGAACAACGCCGGAGGTGAACGCACTTTGGAATATGGCAAGACTGAAAAATATGTGAAGGAACTGGAAGTTGTTCTCTCGGACGGCTCACAAACAAATTTTAAAGAGCTCACTCAAGAAGAACTAGAAGAAAAGAAAAAACTGGAGACTTTGGAGGGGAAAATTTACCGCGAGATGGACGCGCTTCTCACAGAAAACTCTGCGCTTGTTGAATCGCATAGGCCGAAAGTTTCTAAAAATTCTGCAGGTTATGCGCTCTGGAGCATCAAAGATACAAAAACGAATACATTCAACCTCGCGAAACTTATTTGCGGTTCGCAGGGCACGCTCGCGCTCTGGACGAAGGCGAAGTTAAGTCTCGTGAAGCCGAAGGAGCATCGCGCGATGCTTGTCATATTTCTTCACGACCTATCAATATTGCCGGAAATCGTGAAGCGAGTTCTGCCGATGAATCCCGAATCGTTTGAAAGCTTTGATGACCATACGTTCACTCTGGCAGTAAAACTTATACCGGGGATGCTCTCCCAAATGGGCTGGTTAAAGGCCGCCAAGCTTGGTATAGACTTTATCCCCGAGATAGAGATGGTACTGACTGGCGGTGTCCCTAAACTCCTTCTTATGATTGAGTTTGCCGAAGACTCTATAGAAATAGCAGACGCAAAAGCAGTAAAGACGCTAGATCTGCTCACAGATTTGAATTTAAAGATGAAGATAGAAAAAAATGAAAAAGAATCGGAGAAGTATTGGATTGTTCGGCGCGAGAGCTTCAACCTCCTGCGTAAGAATGTGCATGGGCTACACACGGCGCCATTCATTGACGACTTCGTTGTCCCGCCCGCCTGTTATCCGGAATTCTTGCCAAAAATGAGTGCCATTCTTGATGAATACAAGTCACACTTCATCTACACAATCGCTGGCCACGTCGGCGACGGCAACTTCCACATCATCCCTCTTATGGATTTATCAAAAGAAGAAAACCGGCAGGTTATCTTGGAGCTCGCACCAAAGATTTATGAGCTCGTTATAGCAGAAGGCGGTACTACCACCGGCGAACACAACGACGGCATTATCCGCACGCCGTATCTCCCGATGCTCTTTGGCGCAGAAATGGTAAAGCTATTTGAAAAAACTAAAAACATATTTGACCCTCTCAACATCTTGAATCCGGGTAAGAAAGTCGGTGGCACTTTTGACGATATCAAACGCGACATGATTAAAGGGATGTAATTTGGTATAGTGCTCTTATGAAACGCGCATTTTCTATCATTATTGTGACCCTACTTGCTCTTGGGATGGTCGGGATGTTCTTCCCTGCGATTTCTGCACTTACACAATAACTTATCCACATCTATTGTGTTTTTCTAATATTTCTGGCATACTGCCAATAACTCGCAGAGTATTAGAGCTTCGCTCGGCCTTTTGTGGTCGCAAGTGTTCAGTTTCGGCGAGGTTAATCAGTTAAATCCAATACACATGGACAGTCCAGCAGGAGGTGCGACAGCAATACAGGGGAACAAGCTCTACGTGGGCGGAATCCCCTATCGCTCAACGGAAGATGATATGAAGAAGGCCTTCGGTGAGGCCGGAACAGTCGTGTCCGCGAGCATTATCAGCGATCGTATGACCGGCCGTTCACGCGGTTTCGGTTTCGTAGAAATGGCATCCGAAGCGGAGGCGCAGGCGGCCATTGACCGTTGGGACGGTAAGGAGATGGATGGGCGCACGCTCTCAGTCTCTTTTGCTCGTCCGCAGGGTGACCGCCCTCCACGCCGCGAAAGCGGTTTCGGTGGTGGTGGTGAACGAGGCGGTTACGGTGGCGGAGGTGGCTACGGTCGCGGAGGATACTAAGTTATCTCTCGTTTAAATAATCCCGCCATTTCTTTAAAGAAATGGCGGGATTGTTTTATATGGTTAAAAGAAAAACCCGCCTTATTCAGGCGGGCTTCCGGAATTCCTTGGAATCTATGACAACAATAAATTTGCCGGCAAAAGAAACAGGACTTCGGTTCGCGAGAAGAACATATTTTGCTTTCGTGCTTGTCTCGTATTCGCGATCCAATATGCCGTAGTAATCCAAGAACTTGTTGAAACGCGATGTGACTCTAATACATCCTTTGGACTGAATCGTACCCAGTCGTTGTTCTCCGAATTCGGGGTCAGTGGCATGAACCAGAAGTCGTATATCCATCGGCTCGCCACGTTCCCTTACAGTTCGTTGCCAACCGAGGTCCCACACACGGCTTCCCTTCGCACCGAATCCTCGCCAGCCCAACTTGTTTTTCGTACCGAGTGCACGATAGCTCATGTTGGCCGGCTTGTTTTCGAAAATGCCAATCGGCGTCTCAAAGTAACCACGACGTTTTGGATTCCCTGTGGAAATTTTTTCACCGCCGATTATGGTTACTTTCTTTTCCACCGAGTCGTAAAAAGCTAGGAACGCTTTTTGTACGTCATGATTCCGATCTACGAGCAAGAAGAATTGCGGTGAGTCAAACCGCTGACTCTGATGTATATAGCCCTCTGACTGACGCGCCAACTTCTCGGTATAAATCAAATCAACTGCGATTTCTCCTACTTCGCGCGCGAAAGAGGTTTCTACGTCACGAAGAATGTCTGCCTGATTGGCCGACACAGATGCTACATAGAAAATTGTTGAAACAAGAAAAAAGACTCCCGATAATCTCATTTTCATTCTCCTTTAAAAGACCAGCAACCTTGCTTATCTCACACTTTAGAGAAAAAAACAATATCTAAGTATATGGTAGCGTTCTAAAATGACCCGAGATGAACAGTGGCTCCTAGAGGAGAAATACTCCTGTGTAGAAACGTCCGAATATGAAGTCGACAAGAAACGGCTCGCCAAAGGTGAGTCACTTGGGTACGTTATTGGTTGGCAGCCGTTTCTTGGTTTGAAAATTTATTTGGACTCTAGACCTCTAATTCCCCGCCCTGAAACGGAGTGGTGGACGGAAAAATTACTGAGCGAACGAGCAGAAGAAAAATCGGTAGTAAGACTCGGCCTAGCGGCCCGGAGCGCGACCGATTTTTCTTCTGCTAGTGAGCGATGCCTGAAATTTCTTGACTTATGCGCAGGCTCTGGAGCGATTGGGTGCGCGGCGCTCGCGAGACTGCCTGATACGCAAATTTATTTCGGCGAGATTGACCCCTCGCACGAATCAACTATTTTAAAAAATATCCGCGAAAATACTTTGGACAAATCTCGCGCCGATGTGCGCATCGGCGATTTATTCCAGCCGTTCGGCGATATGAAATTTGACTTTATCGCAGTGAATCCGCCTTACATCCCCGATGAGCGCGAACTATCAGCAAGCGTCGCTAACTACGAACCAGCGATTGCGCTTCGTTCTGGCGATGATGGGCTTGATCTAACTCGTCGAATCGCGAAAGAGCTTATAAAACACATCAACAAGGACGGTACAGCATGGATTGAATGCGACAGCTCGCATGTGTCAGACGCGTGCGAGCTCTTCTCGGCTCAAGGCTTCTCAGCCGAGATACGCACCGACCAATACGATAGACCGCGCATTATCGTAGTATCATTCCAATAATGCCCGACCAGCCGTTACAACCGTTTTCCCCGCCAACCGCTCTGCTAACATATTTGCCCGACGGCGTATCTGCCGGTGCTATAGTTGAATGGTCCCTTTATATCGTTTTCGCTTTCTGGGCTGTTTACACGCTCGTAGCAATTTATCACTGGCTTAAATATTCTCATGCGTCGTGGGTCGCCTTCCCGTCAATCGCCCTGCATCTTTTCATATCGTTCGCTCTTATGGCCTATGCTCTCTCCGGAACTTTATTTATATGAAAGAATTTGAACTAGAGCCAGGTGAACACGTTGTACTCCAAGTTAGGAAGCATTGGCTTCTTTTCCTAGGTGAACTATTGCCATATGCCATACTCGCCATCATTCCTTTTGCACTACCAAAACTCTTACCGCTCGCGCCACCACTCGCTCCTTACGCAGAATTCTTTGATTACACAAATTCGATCATGCGTACCGTTCTCGGCGTATGGCTTCTCGTCTCGTGGACCGGAGCATGGGGCGCTTTTACAAAATATTTTCTTAACGCATGGGTGCTGACAAATGCCAGAGTCGTCACGATAAAACAGCGCGGATTCTTCAAGCGCGAAGTGTCTAGCCTGCTCCTGACTAGAGTTCAAGACGTGACGAGTAACGTCGTTGGAATTATCCAATCTCTGTTAAATATAGGTAATATCAAGGTTCAGAGCGCGGGCGCAGAGGTAGAATTCACTATGCGCGGTATCCCTCGTCCAGAACAAATGCGCGACCTCATTATTAAATACATCCCAGAGAACGACTCAGAAACGACCCATATCTGATATAATCGCTCTCATGAGCGAGCCACTTTCTACAGACCCATACAAAGGAGTCCGCGACTTCTACCCTGCCGACTGGGCGCGCATACAGTCTATGTTCGCCGGTATTCGCTCCACGCTTCTTCAGTGGGGTTACGAAGAATACAATGCGTCTCCTCTAGAGCGCGCCGAACTCTATGAAGCGAAAACTTCTGAAGAGATAGTAAACGAACAGACTTACACATTCACAGACCGCGGAGACCGACGAGTGACTTTACGACCGGAGATGACTCCGACCCTCGCTCGCATGGTCGCCGGTAAGCGTCGCGAACTCGCTTTCCCTCTACGTTGGTTCTCTATCGGCAACCGATTTCGTTATGAGCGCCCGCAGAAAGGGCGCCTGCGCGAGTTCTACCAGGCGGATATTGACCTGGTTGGTCTGCCTGAGGGTGAGGCGGATATTGAAGTCGTGCGACTTGCGTCGGAGATATTGAAAGCGTTTGATGCCACGGAAAAAGATTTTGTAATTCGCGTGAACTCTCGCTCGCTCTTGAACTCCGCATGTACAGAAGCCGGACTTAAAGGCGACGGCATTAAACAGTACATGCGACTCTTGGATAAGAAATCCAAAATGCGTCCGGAGGAATTTAAAATTGCCTCTGAAGCGATATCAAAAAAAGACCCTCTATCTCTTATGGACACGGAACCTATGGAAACGTTCATCGCGACACTGAAGAAACTTGGTGTTGGTAATGTCGTATTTGATGCGAGTATTACACGCGGATTTGATTACTACACAGGAACGGTTTTTGAAGTGTACGACACGAACACCGCGAATCCTCGCTCACTCTTCGGCGGGGGGCGTTACGACGAGCTCGTCTCGCTCTGGGGCGGCGACTCTATTCCCGCAGTTGGCTTCGCGATCGGCGATGTCCCGCTTGGTGATTTCTTAGAAACGCATTCCCTCGCGCCCGCTCTTGGCGCGAGTACGCCTAAACTCTACGTTGGTACGCCGAATGAGAAAGATATTCCGTCCGCGCAGAAATTCGCAGACACTCTGCGCAAAGACGGCTGTCGCGTATTCGTTAATCTCACGAGCCGAGCGCTCGGTGACCAGATTAAAGACGCCGTAAAGCGTGGTATTCTATTTTTCGTTGCATATGGCGCAGACGAAATTAAGAATCAGACTGTGCGACTGAAGACCCTCGCAACCGGTGAGGAAATCGTACTTTCAGTGTCTGAACTCGCGGCGCGATTACGCGCCACGCTTTGAATCCATGCGAGTCATCACTTTTGATATTGAATCCATTTCCGACTCCGTGGTGCGCGGGCATATTGATGTAAACGAACAGGAGCTCACGGTTGTCGGCATCCACGATTCTGACACCGGCGAGTACTCTTCGTTTTTTAAAGAAGAACTCCACAAGCTATGGCCGCTCCTGGAGCGCGCCGATATGCTTATCGGTTTTAATTCTGATTCTTTTGACATTCCGCTATTGAATCGTTACTACCCGGGGGACCTATCGCATATGCGCTCTCTGGATTTGATGAGTGAGGTGCAGAAGATTCTCGGTCGGCGCATCCGTCTCCAGGCGCTCGCCGAAGCGACTCTCGGCAGAGGCAAGTCCGGCGACGGACTCAAGGCAGGCGATTGGTGGAGAGAAGGCAAGCGCGACAAGGTCGCCGAATACTGCATTGAGGATGTCCGCCTCACGCGCGAGCTCTATGACTACGCGCTCCTTCACGGCGTTCTAAAATATAAAGACCTTCGCGATATTCGCGATATTAAAATTGATACATCGCTCTGGAACGGCTCATCCTCTTTAATGCCAGCTATGACCCACGCGCTTCCTTTATGAAATCTTCTTTCACAGTCCCGTTGGCCATTATCGCCGGAGGAATAATTGTCGCCATAGCGGTGTATGTTTCCATGCCTAAAGCTCCCGTAAAGGGTGTTGGCGATCCTTCTCTCGTACGACCTGTGAGCGCCTCAGACCACATCCTTGGGAACCCGGCTGCGCCTGTGGTGATTGTAGAATATTCCGACTTTGACTGCGACTTCTGCAAAGGATTCCACGACACGCTCCACCAGATTGTCGCGAATGCCGGAACGAACGGAAAAGTAGCATGGGTCTTCCGTCACTTCCCTCTCTCTGAAATTCATCCGAACGCCTTCTTTCACGCGCGCGCGTCCGAATGTGCCTCAGCAACATCAGGCAACGATGCGTTTTGGAAGTTCGGAAATGCGCTCTTCGCTGCTCAGCCGGCTGACCCGTCGCGTTACGGTGAGCTCGCTTCTTCAGCAGGAATCTCTGGCGACGCATTCGCCTCCTGTTATTCAACAGCTTCTACAACTCTGGACGCGCGTATTACGGCAGACCGCCAAAACGCGCTTGATGTGGGCGCTACCGGCACTCCATACTCAATTATTCTAGTGAACGGGAAACTGTTTGAGGTGATGAACGGCGCTTACTCCTACGACGCGGTGAAAGCGCTTGTTGACCAAGCTCTCTCGAACTAAGCATTTTAAACTTGGCCTACAGCAACGAGTGAGGAAATATAAAATACCCTTTCGTATTTTATGTTGTCCGAACGAGGCAGATGAAAGCGTGCAAGCAACGCTTATCGGCCCGAAGCGCGACCATTTTCTGGTTCGCCGGTGAGCGCGTCATCATCAATAAGCTCCAGCCGATAGATATCAAACGAGTTGTCTCCTTCAAACATATCAGACGGGTTCGGGAGATAAATGCGTCGGCGCGCAATCTCTTCTGTAGCGTCATTTATAAGCCGCTGAAAGACTTTGAAATCTTCTTTTCTCTCTTTAAAGTCTATGACGTGGCGACGCATCTGTGCAGAGCCGTCGGCGTTCTTAGTCTTCTTGCATTCATATACGATAAACCTCCGTACCGGCTTACCGAACATTTCTCGGACAGTGTAGTAGTTAAAAATCGCCTGAATTATAAAAAGCGATTTCGCGGAGCCACCCTTACTAAACGATGCGACGAACTTATGGTCCACGATGTCCACCGCACCTTTCTGCACTTTTGATCCCACAACCAAGTCCGAAATCGCCTTAATCGGGAGAGGCAAGCCTTCTACTTCTACCAATCCTCGTACCTCCACGCCGAGCACTTTGTGTCTCGGAGGTCTCTCTAAGTAGTACCCAACAGCCCTCAGATACTCAGTTTCCATAGACTTACGTTTCTCTCTCTTCGCCTTACGCGTCTTCGCTCTGCCAAAGTTGATTTCAAAATCGCCAACATTGCGCATATATTCAAGACCTTTCTGTATTGCTGTTTCTTTAGACACGCCACTACCTGCCTGCGCAGACAGGTAAAAGTTTTCCAGCGCCTTGTGCCCCGCGCTCCCGACAACCGCCGCCGGCGTCGTCGGCGTGTCGTATATTTCTTCAACATACCGCTTGTACCAAGCGAGTGGATTGCGTAAAAACGCCAGCAGGCTTGAATGGCTCCAGTGCTTGATGAGCATCCTCCCGCGTTTCTTCACAATCTTCTTTCCACTCTTCATAAACTAATTATAGACTATCCACACTATGTGCCGACCGGTACATAGCGTGGATACCAGTTTACTCAATTGGGAGACCAAAATGCCCGCGTAAATGTTTGTCGAGCTCAAGACGTTCAACAATCATGTACAGAACATCGGCACCGATACGAAGATTCGCCTTCGCCAATGCGATTAGGTCTTCACAGTCATACGGATAAACCCATACGCTGTCCTGAAGTCTCATAAATCCGTATTCCTCCATAAACCGCCGTAAACGTACACGAACATTTCTGCGCCGTTCAGGGATATCAAAAATGACAACGCGCCAGCGTCCGTCCCATTTTTTCTTTTTCGTACTAGCAACTTTCTGAGTCTCCAAATCAAGAATCTGTTTACCTCTTTCAGTAATCCGCACATAACGGCAGCCATTCCTCTCCTCAAACATGATAAGACCCCTCGAGGCGAGTCGCCCGAGTACGGTTTTCGTTTGGTAATTAAACCGAGCGCCTTTCTTAGCGCCCAAATAATATTTTAGGATTTTGGAAAAATCTGGCACTGCACCGATAGCTACCATGACACCGCCGAGCGCAGCGTAAAGCATCGCTTGCTGGAATGCTCCAATCCGCCTCTCACGTTTTGCTTTCTGTTCTACCATTCCCATGCAAATATAGTATCACGCACTATCCAAGCTATGTGCCGACCGGTACATAGTGTGGATACCTTGCTAATAAACGGAGATGGTGTATGATAAAAGCAGATTCCTTCAACTCTTTGGAGATAGTCATGAACGAAAAGATTGCAAAAGAAATCGAGAAACATGCTGCAGCAATTTCTGCATGGGCACAAGAGCATCGACTTATTGAGCCAGACCATGAGATTCAAATTTCCTACAAAATAAAGAAAATACGCACCAAGATTGAGATTGTTGTAAAACGCTGGAAACTGAATGACGACGAATGGAGAACGATATTCGCATTGCCGTGGACTGATTTCCAACGTGCTGTATTGCAAATTCACAGGGACGGAAATGGCAGGATTCTGAAATCGACTTCCGTTCCAGGACGTTTCTATGGCCGTTCTTTACAACAAAATAATAGCTCGCCGAGTTATGGGAGTTATTTGACAATGAATCGGTCATTCGCCATGGCCAAACTACCATTCCGTTTTCTTGACCGCTACAATCAAAGACTACAGGTAAAACAAGTGAGTATTGCAAAATGCACCTTTTCCCCCTGAGTACTATGTTCTGCCGAACGAGCCGCCCGAAAGGAGCGGCTCGATTTATTTTTATACTTTAATACGACTTCAGGTGGCGGGCGCGGTCGTGGGTTCTAATCTTCTCAAGCGCTTTGGCTTCAATCTGGCGGATGCGCTCGCGCGTGACGCCGAACTCACGACCCACTTCTTCAAGCGTGTGGTAGATGCCGTCCATAAGGCCGTGCCTCATTTCTAGAATCTTACGCTCTTTCGGTGACAAGTCATTTAAAATACTGCGTACTTGTTCGGAGAGAATGCGCTCAGAAGACTCCTGCACAGGCGAAGGAATTTTATCATCCGGAATAAAATCGCCGAGAGTAGATTTTTCGTCGTCATCGCTACCGACTGGGTTTTCCAGAGAAAGCGTATCCTGATTAATCTTCTCTATCTGATAAATCTTTTCCGGCTCTACGCCCATCTCTACCGCTATCTCTTCCGCCTGCGGTTCACGACCTAGCGCCTGCGAGAGTCGACGCGAAATTTGTTTATACTTGGCAATCGTCTCCACCATGTGGACGGGTATGCGGATAGTGCGCGACTGGTCGGCGAGCGCGCGCGTAATCGCCTGGCGAATCCACCATGTCGCATAGGTTGAAAACTTGTAGCCCTTCTTCCAATCAAACTTGTCTACGGCGCGGAATAGGCCGAGGTTACCTTCTTGAATGAGGTCAAGGAGCGTGAGGTCGGGGCTCCTTCCTACATATTTCTTAGCTATTGAAACGACAAGACGCAGGTTGCTCCTCGCGAGAATGTTGCGCGCTTCGGCGTCGCTCTTTTCAATACGCTGGGCGAGCCCGCGCTCTTCTGCGGCGGTGAGAAGCGGATACTGCCCTATCTCGCGCAGATAAATCTGGATGGAGTCATAGCCGGTAGAGTGACGGTCTTTAATATTTCGCGTAGCGAGGTATTCGTCGGCCGCGTCCTCCAACATTCCGCCTTCTAGAACATCAACGCCGGCGATGGCGAAACGCTCGTAGAGCGACTCAAGGAAGCTGATGTCGCCCTCAATGTGCGGAAACGATTTTAAAATCTCGCTGTATGTGACATACCCGCGCTCCTTGCCCTTCTCAATAAGCGCTTCTGCAGATATAGCTTTTTGCGAATTGGCTTTGGCTTTGGCATTTCTTACCGCAGAACGCACGACCTTCTTTTTTGAAAGTTTGCGCTTAACAACCTTTCTTTTTTTAGAAGGTTTCTTTTTTTCTTGCCTCGAGTGAAGTCGAGAGGTCTTTTTTTTAATAGTTTTTTTTGCCATGTGAAAAATGAATGGGTCAATTCCCGAACGCGGACAGACGCGCGGAGAGTCTCGCGCACTCTTCTTGTGCAATACGAATCGCGGCAGTATCTCCACCTGCCTCGGCCCTGCGTAACGCCATTACTGATTCTTGATACGCCTCGCGGATAACCGCTTCTTCAAAGGCGCGGAGAAGCTCGTCTGCAGAGTCTTCACTAGGAGCCTCTCCGAACGCCTGTTCCGCTTTAAAAAGCGCTGACTCGGACGAAGTCTCCGAAGGAAACTGCTCGGCTTCGGTAATCCTACAATACTCTGATTCTATGCGCTTGGCAAGCGGAGTATTCGGGTAAGCGTGGACAACCGCGATTAACTGTTCACCTCGTATATCTCTGGTAGAACGCGCCGGCGGAAGAACTTCTCTCCGCACGTTATTAGAACTAACAATGTCGTCAGAATGTTTCGGCAGCTTTTTAAGCGACTCGCGAACCGCCTCGCCGGAGAGCGAGAGTGCGCGAGCGGTGGACTGTATAAAGTGTTCGCGTTCCATCGGGCTCGGCATCGCGTTGATAAGTGGTAGCACTATCGCCTCGGCAGAACGCAGAAGCCTGTGGGAATCGCGCTCGCGCTCCGCCAGCTCGGTGAGAAAGAATTCTACTATCGGCTTGGCGTTGGTAATTCGTTTTGCAAAATCTTTCGGGTCTTCGTTGATGAGGTCTGCAGGGTCTTTACCATTTGGAAGCCGAGCGGCCTTCACTCGGAGGCCGTAGTGGAGTGCAAGCGCAGCCGAGCGCGCGGTAGCAGTGAGGCCCGCTGGGTCAGCGTCTAGGACGAGCATAAGGTTGTCGCTGTAACGTTTCATCAACGCTAGATGTTTCTCTGATAATGCAGTGCCCGAGAGCGCGACCGCGTTTTCAAATCCAGCCTGATGCGCGTGAAGCACGTCTATCTGTCCCTCTACCAACATAGTGAACTTCCTCACGCGTATCGCATCTTTTGCTACATCCATCCCAAACAAGATTTCAGACTTATGATAGAGCTCTGTCTCCGGACTATTTAAATACTTAGCCAAATCATCGCTCGCGAGAGCCCTGCCGGTAAACGCAACAACACGACCCGCGCTGTCACGAATCGGGAACATAAGCCGATTGCGAAATCGGTCATAATAGGTGCCCTGTTTACCATCTGCTTCTTTAATCAATCCTGCAGAAAGAAGTTCTGGAATAGTGAATCCCTCGGCCGAGAACGCTTCAAGAAGCATGCGCCACTCGTCCGGCGCATAGCCGAGTCGCCATACCGAAATAGTTTTATCGCTAAGCCCGCGACTCTTCGCATACTTTTCTGCAGGACTCCCCGCGAGCTTACCCGCGTACCACTCGCTCGCTCGGCTCATCAGAGCGTGCAACCTTTCTTTTTTTGACGCGTCCTCCTTATTCGCGCCAGAAGAATATTCAATCGTAACTCCTGCTTTTTCTGCAAGAATTTTCAGCGCACCTTTGAAGTCTACTCCCTCAACTTTTTCAACAAATGAGAATCCGTCCCCACCGATGCCACAACCGAAACAATGCCAGCTCCCACGCTCTAAGCTGACATGGAATGAGCCGGTCTTTTCTTTATGAAAAGGGCAAAGCCCGACGAGCGACTTGCCCGCCCTCTTCAGCTTCACATACGGACTAATAATGTCCTGTATGCTCAGTCTCTCTTTAATCTCTGCCACAGTGTCCTTCGCCATTCTCCCTATCCTACCGCGTCACAACAGCATTTGACAATATTGCTCTCTCGTGGTAGCTTTAAAGCGTTCATTTGTTCAACGACCAAGAAGGAGCATGCAATGAGTACCAAAGGGAAAAACGACCTCAAATGGCTTAGCGATCTTTGCCGTCTCGTTCGAGAACTTGAAGAAGAAGATCGGCGTGCCGCCAAGAGAAAAACACTTCTCTCGCGCATGCGAGCTATGGCGAGGAAAATCGAAGCCGAAGCCATCAACGCAGCGAAAAAGAAGTAGCTTCGGTGGCAAACCAAAACGGCGCAGGACTCGAAAGAGCCTGCGCCGTTTATTTTTTATATCCACACTCTCCAAATCCACTTGTATCGATTTTTGTCCTATAGGATACAATTTGAGACATGAAGAAAATGCGGACTGAAACGAAAGGAAAATATCTGCCGATGCGCAACCTGATTCTTCGAACGCTGGCTGTTAGCGGAATGATAGGAGTTGCTCTTGTCGCCCCGAAAACTCTGACACTTCTGAAAAAACTTGACCGCGGCGCGGTAAACCGTAAAAATTTATACCGTCGTATCACGCAGGCGGTGACGCGGCTTAAAAACGCCGGACTAGTGAAGACTTCTGGGGAACGTGGCCGTCGTAATATTGAGTTGACGGAAAAAGGGCATACGACAATTGAATCAATTTATGCGAGCGAGTACCGCATTCCAGAACCGGCATTCTGGGACGGCAAATGGCGAATTGTTATGTTCGATATTCGCGAGAACCGGCGCAGAGCTCGCTCACAGCTTCGTTCACTACTATTTGGCGCGGGCTTCTTGAGGCTACAGGACAGCGTGTGGATTTATCCATATTCGTGTGATGAATTTATCGAACTTGTTCGCGCGCACCTCAAGAGCGGAACGGGTGAGACGCTCTCCTTCGTAGCCGAAGCTCTGGAATCGGACAAAAGGTTGCGTGAACATTTTCGTCTTCCTACACTCTCATAACTCGCCAACTGGTTGTCACGGTTTTTATCCTATAGGACAAGAATCGTGACGTTAATAATAAGCGATAATTGTGCAAAGACGCCATCGCGAGACGGCGTCTTTGCGTTTTAAATAATATTAGAGCGCGCGGAGAGCGCGCGGGGCGAATGAGGTGGTGCGAGATGGGAGTGAAGCGGCGGGACGGGAGGCTTGGAGCTGGGCGATATGCGCATGCTTCTTGCTACCCTTGAAGCCGGTGCCGGAAGGGATGAGACGTCCGAGGATGACGTTTTCTTTCAATCCGCGCAGGCGGTCAACGCTTCCGCGGAGTGCGGCGTTGATTAGAATCTTAGTCGTCTGCTCAAAGGACGCCGCCGAGAGGAACGAGCGGCGCGAGAGCGCGCTCTCCTTGATGCCGAGCACTATTTCCTTTGACTGTGGCACGAGTTTATTCGCATCTTCCATTTCTTTCACAGACTTTACAATTTCCCAATCCTCTACAACGTCACCGACAGAATAGTCAGTGTCTCCGGCATCCGTAATCTTCACACGCGAGAACATCTGCTTCACAATAACTTCAAGATGCTTGCGCGACACGCTCGCACCCTGCATCTCGTAAATCTTTGATGCTTCGGTGATGATGTACTCCTGTACCATCGCGCGGCCCGCATATTCAAACAGGTCGTCCAGGTCGGCGGAGCCGTCGGTGATAATCTGTCCCTTCATTACCGTATCGCCTTCTTTGACAAGCGGAACGCGCGGATATGGCGCGAGATATTCATACATTGAACCGTCCTTCTTCCCCTGACCTTCTGACGGCGCAATAACGATAATCTTCTCGCGACCTTCTTCTTTAATTTCTGCGACCAAACCGTCCGACTTTGATATGACTGCGGGATTCTTAGGCGAACGCTTTTCAAACACTTCTTCAACACGCGGGAGCCCGCTCGTAATGTCTCCGCCCACGGACGCCACACCGCCCTGATGGAAGGTGCGCATGGTGAGCTGTGTACCAGGCTCGCCGATGGCCTGCGCGGCTACCGTGCCGACCGCTTCGCCGAGGTCAATCATTTCTTGGCTCGTGAGGTCCATCCCGTAACAGGTTTGACAAATTCCGTAGCGCGTCTCGCAGGACATCGGAGAGCGGGAAACGACTGACGTAACGGACGAGGCGGAATCAAGCGCCAATGCGTCTTCTGCAGAGAGATAGTGGCCTTTTTTAAATAAAACCGTTCCGTCTTGGTCAATAACACTTTCGGCGAGTACGCGTCCGCGCAGAGCCTCGGCATAATTAACTTGAATACCGGACGCGCTAACGCGATTAATCTTTACTCCGCGCTTGGTACCGCAATCTTTCTCGGTAACGATAGAGTCTTGCGCAACATCAAAGAGACGGCGAGTTAGGTATCCGGCCTTCGCAGTGCCGAGCGCAGTGTCCGTCAAACCCTTTCTCGCGCCGTGCGTAGACATGAAATATTCAATCGGATTTAGCCCTTCTATCATTGACGAGATTATAGGCACTTCTATCGTCACTCCCGCGGTGTTTTGAATAAGGCCCTTCATACCCGCCATTTGAGTCAGGTTGCCGAGCGTTCCGCGGGCGCCACTTCTCACCATGTCGGCAACAGAGCCCATCGGGTTAAGTTCTTTTATAACAAGCTGTTCAACCTCTTGCTTCGCTCCCTGCCATATCTCAATGTTCATACGGCGCTTTTCTTCTTCAGAGAGAAGTCCGTTCTGATAATCAGTATTAATTTTCGCGACTTTTTCGGCGGCTCTGTCTATTACCTCCGTCTTCTCTTTCGGCACGGACACATCGTCAATAGCCCAAGAGATGCCGGACTTGGTCGCGTACTCAAAGCCGAAACGCTTCACTTTATTTACAATGCCCGGAACCGCATCAAGCCCATAGCGTGTGATGCAGTCGTTCACGATGCGCGAGAGAACCTTTCTGGTAATGGTTTCGTTGATAAACGGATAATCGGCCGGAAGAACCGTATTGAAGAGTAGTCGGCCGACCGTCGTCTCAAACGGATGTCCGTCAAACGCAGAGTATTTCTCCTTTCCCGTAACCGGCATCACATTAATATTGGCGCGCAAATCAATAGCTCCGTATTCTGAAGCTAGAATTGCCGAATTCGGAGACGAGAAATGCTCCCCTTCCCCTTTTACTTTTTCAACCGACTTGGTAAGCCAGTAAACACCAAGAATGATATCCATCGGCTTGCCGATAAGAACTGTTACGTCTCCGGAGCCCGGTTTCAGGATGTTCTTGTTGGCGCTCATTATATTCTCCGCTTCCCACTGCGCTTCTTCAGAGAGAGGGACGTGTACGGCCATCTGGTCGCCGTCGAAGTCTGCGTTGAAGGCACTGCAGACGAGAGGGTGGAGCTGTATGGCATCGCCTTCAATTAGGCTGGGGCGGAATGCTTGAATGCCCTGCCGGTGAAGGGTCGGCGCGCGGTTCAGCAGTACATACTTGCCTGCAATCGCTTCTTCAAGAATCTCCCATACCTCGGCAACACCGTCTTCAATAAGGCGCCCGGCACCGCGGATGTTGAACGCGAGTTCGCGCTCCAAGAGCCCGGCGATGACAAACGGGCGAAATAGTTCAAGTGCCATATGTTTCGGCAGACCGCATTCGTCAAGTTCTAGGTCGGGACCGACTATGATGACCGAACGGCCCGAATAATCAACGCGTTTCCCCAGAAGATTTTGGCGGAAATATCCCTGTTTACCCTTCAAATAATCGGCGAGGGACTTAAGAGGACGGCGCTGTGCTAGCGTCATCGCGCCTGCTGACGCTCCGCTCTTGCGGATAGAATTGTCCAGAAGAGCATCAACGGCCTCTTGGAGAATACGTTTCTCGTTGCGCAAGATAACCTCCGGTGCGTGGATATCAATAAGTTTCTTAAGACGATTATTGCGGTTGATAACACGGCGGTACAGGTCGTTAACGTCAGAAGTCGCATGACGACCTCCCTCAAGAGCGACCATCGGGCGAAGCGCCGGCGGAATTACCGGAATGCTAGTGAGGAAGAGCCACTCGGGACGCACATTGGAAGCGATGAGGCCCGCGATAAGAGAGAGGCGCTTCGCGAGCTTCTCGCGTTCGGCGACGCCGGCCTTTGCATACCGCGCGGAGAGCGTTTTCTCAAGTTCTTTCAAATCAAGTTTGCAGAAAAGGTCGTAGATTGCCTCCGCTCCGATGCGCGCTTCAAAGAGGCCTCCGTACTTCACCGAAAAGCGGTGATACTCAAGTTCGTCAAGAACTCTTCCCACTATGATGCCCTCAATCTCTGCTTTCGCGAGCGTCATCTTCTCCTTCAGAGCATCGCGCGCCTTATCGTTATCAAGTGACTTATATTTTGACTTATATTCGCTTTCAAGCTCGGTCAGCAAGCGTTTCTTCTCTTCTTCGGCAATCCTAGAAACAATGTATCCGGCGAAGTAAATAACCTTTTCTATATCAGTGGCTGAAGAGCCGAGCAGAAGCGCCATGCGGGAGGGGACGCTTCGGAGAAACCATATATGCGCGACCGGCGTGCAGAGCTCAATGTGTCCCATGCGCTCTCTGCGGACGATTGAGCGAGTGATTTCCACTCCGCATTTGTCGCAGACGATGCCCTTATAGCGGATGCCTTTGTACTTACCGCAGTAACATTCGTAATCCTTTTCCGGCCCGAAGATTTTCTCGTCAAAGAGGCCGTGCTTCTCGCTCCGCTGGGTGCGGTAGTTGATTGTTTCGGGTTTGGTTACCTCGCCGGAAGACCATGCGAGAATCCGCTCGGGCGAAGCGAGCGCGAGGCGCAGTCCGTTCCAAGTATCACGCGGAGGAAGTTTTCGTGGAGCAAAAGCCATAAAATAGTTGTAAGTGGTAAGGTGAAAGGGATAAGTTGTTACGCTTCCGGTTCGGGCGGCAAGTTGAGCGGTTCTACGTCAAGCGCGAGACCGCGGATTTGGTTTGTAAGAACTGCGAAAGAGGCGGGGGTTCCGGAGTGGCTGATTGGCTCGCCTTTTACAATCGCATCAAACGCCGAAGAGCGGCCTTGAATGTCGTCCGATTTGATTGTCAGCATCTCGCGCAGAGTGTAAGCGGCGCCGTAACCGAGCAGAGCCCACACTTCCATTTCGCCGAAACGCTGTCCGCCGTTCTGCGCCTTACCTCCGAGCGGCTGTTGCGTAATGAGAGAATAGGGGCCGATGGAACGCATATGGATTTTATCCTCCACCATGTGATGGAGTTTAAGAATATACATATAACCGACCGCCACCGTCTGTGCGAACTCATCGCCTGTCTGGCCGTCATAGAGCCTCATTCTTCCGCCACGAGAGAAACCTGCCGATTCAAGTTCGTCGCGAATCTCGTCCGGAGTAGCTCCGGCAAACGGAGGAACGACCGCTTGGTATCCAAGAGTATGCGCCGCGAGTCCGAGATGCATCTCCAGAATCTGTCCGAGGTTCATACGGCTAGGGACTCCGAGCGGAGTGAGAATGACGTCAACAGGATTGCCGTCTTTGTCGTACGGCATATCTTCAACCGGCAAGACGCGACTGATGACGCCCTTATTTCCGTGGCGACCAGCGAGTTTGTCGCCGACAGAAACATTTCGCACCTGCGCGACTGTAACGACAATTTTCTTTATGATACCGCTCTCAAGCTGGTCTCCCCCCTCCCTTGAAAAAACTCTCACGCCGATAACACGACCTCGCTTCCCTCCCTCCATGCGCAGACTTGTGTCCTTAACATCCTTGGCCTTGTCGCCGAAAATAGAGCGCAAGAGGCGCTCTTCAGGCGTTAGCTGGGTCTCGCCTTTTGGCGTAACCTTCCCGACGAGAATGTCGCCCGGGCGCACTTCCGCGCCAATGCGAATAACTCCTTCTTCGTCAAGATTCTTCAAACGCAATTCGCCTACGTTCGGGATGTCGTGCGTCGTCGTCTCGGGACCGAGTTTAGTGTCGCGCACGACGCAATCAAAGTCTTCAATGTGGACGGTAGTAAACTTCGCCTCCTGCACAAGTCGTTCGGAGATAATAATGGCATCTTCGTAGTTCGCGCCGTTCCAGCTCATAAACGCGACCCTCACATTCTGTCCGAGAGCTAGTTGCCCATGGTCTGTTGAAGAATTGTCGGCGAGAACATCTCCCTTCTTCATCTTGTCGCCAAGAGTGACAGACGGTCTCTGCATGAACGCGGAGTTCTGATTGGTCTGGGTAAGTCCTTGCAGACGATATTCACGTTTCTTTCCTTCTTTATTTTCAACAATAATTTTACGCGCATCAACATGCGTGATTTCGCCAGCCTCTTCTGCCAGTACGAGACGGCCTGTGCTCCTAGCGGCGTAAGTCTCCATGCCGGTGGCGACAAGCGGAGCTTCCGGTATTAGAACGGGTGTCGCCTGCTTCTGCA
>ERZ1292632.1448-Hain-H43-01um-R2-1448-length-22881-cov-5_pt1 | contig 18850 bp, 22 predicted proteins | sample MGYA00564407_ERZ1292632 | MGnify/ENA primary metagenome ERZ1292632 (study PRJEB36523, sample SAMEA6512637) | groundwater metagenome | collected 2019-01-08 | study: AquaDiva: Metagenomics assemblies of 32 groundwater samples | reverse complement strand
AAAGGCATGGCGTATCAACTGCCCCAAACGCGAGCATGGGTAGCGCCACAAAAACCACTACAAAGGCATAAGCGGCGGATCGCATCACATCCATTGTAGCGTGATGGTTTATTTTCCCCGCACCACGCTGTTGAAAACCATCAGAGCAAGACTATGGCGCGATTGCCCGAGCATTCGAATACGCCGTTCTCTACTTTAAATTCCTTGGCCTCACCTGATGCATCGTGTACCGTGATAATTCCATGCTTCAAAGTAGTCACAATTGGTTCATGGTGCGCAAGCACCGTAAACTCACCGGCAGCACCCGGCAGAGTCGCAGAAATCGTGGCGCCATCGAAACGCGTTTCGCCCACGCTCGCTATCGTGAGATGGAACGTGTTCGATCGGACATCCATAGCGTTATGCAGCCCTTACTTCGTCAACACCGCCCTTCATATAGAATGCCTGCTCGTTCTGCGTATCGTGTTTGCCATCCAATATCTCGCCGAATGCGCGAACTGTTTCCGCGAGCGTCACGTATTTCCCTTTCGCTCCGGTGAACGCTTCGGCGACGGCGAACGGCTGTGAGAGGAAGCGTTGGATCTTTCGTGCGCGATACACGAGCTTCTTATCGTCCTCCGAAAGTTCTTCAATACCAAGAATGGCGATGATGTCCTGGAGGTCCTTGTATCTCTGTAGGACGCGGCGCGTTTCATTGGCAACGCGGTAGTGCTCCTCGCCGACGATCTCCGGCGTGAGCGCGGTCGAGCCGCTCTCCAGCGGGTCAATCGCGGGATAGATACCTAACGACGCGAGCTGACGCGAAAGCACGATGGTGGAGTCGAGGTGAGAGAACGTCGTGGCGGGTGCGGGGTCGGTGAGGTCGTCGGCAGGCACGTAGATGGCCTGCACGGAGGTGATGGAGCCTTCGGTCGTCGAGGTGATGCGCTCCTGCAAGAGCCCCATTTCGTTGGCAAGCGTTGGTTGATATCCCACTGCCGACGGCACGCGACCGAGAAGTGAGGAGACTTCCGAACCCGCCTGCACGAAACGGAACACGTTGTCCATAAAGAAGAGCACGTCTTTGCCGCCCTCATCGCGGAACGCCTCGGCCATCGTGAGGCCCGAAAGCGCGACGCGCGCACGTGCGCCCGGCACCTCATTCATCTGCCCGAAGACGAGCGCGGTCTTTTCGAGCACTCCAGAATCTTTCATTTCGTGATAGAGGTCGTTGCCTTCGCGTACGCGCTCACCGACACCAGCGAACACCGAGTAGCCGCCGTGCTCGCTCGCGACGTTGTGAATGAGTTCCTGAATAAGAACGGTCTTGCCGACGCCCGCCCCTCCGAAAAGACCGACCTTCCCACCCTTGATGAAGGGCGCGAGAAGATCGACCGCTTTTATACCTGTTTCAAAAAGTTCTGCCTTGGTGGACTGGCGCGTGAACGCCGGCGGGTCTTGATGGATGGGAAGGCGCTTGGAGTCCTTCGGGACATCCGCGATGCCATCGATCGGATCGCCGACCACATTGAACATGCGGCCAAGGGCGATCTCTCCCACCGGAACCGAGATAGGGGCCCCTGTGTCGACGACTTCCGTCTCGCGGGCAAGTCCTGCCGTGTCCTGCATGGCAATGCAGCGCGCGCGATTGAGTCCCAAGTGCTGTACCACTTCAAGCGTCATTGTCTCGCCTCTGTGTTTGAGGTGGAGCGCATTTTTGATGGACGGAAGATCGTTGTCGAAACGGACGTCGACGACAGGTCCGATTATCTGGGTGACAGTTCCTTTGGTCATATAACGAAAGGATTATATATGAATCTTACTGTAATCAAAAGTGCTTGCATACAGATATAGGCGCTATCAGATCGTATAGACTGGTTTCCATAATTATTTCATCGCCTCAATGCCGCTGGTAATTTCCGACACTTCGCGCGTGATAGCCGCTTGGCGGACTTTGTTGAAGGTGCGCGTGAGGTCGCCCGCCATTTCTTTGGCTTTGTCGGTGGCGCTCTTCATCGCGACCATGCGCGCCGAGTGCTCCGATGCTTTCGACTCGAGGAGCGCGTGGAAGACCGCTACGTTCGCAAGTTTTGGCAGTACTTCCGCAAGCACGTGAGCCGCATCAGGCTCCATCGTGTATGCCGCTGAACCCCCCGACCCACTCCCATCGCCCCCGTCGCGGGCCGCCTTATCGGCATATTTCCCCCTTTCAGGCACAATTCCCTCGATGATTTCCTGAAGAACGTGTTTACGGAGCGGCAATATCTGACGCATGATCGGCTCCTGTTCGAATGTGGAGCGGAAATTCGTGTATGCCATGTATACCTTGCGGGCATCTCCTGAGATCTGCAGTGCCGTAATGCGGTTCGTTATGTTACGGACCTCGGGCTCGGTGACACCATCGGCGATGTTGGTCATGTGGTGCAGTACCCGATATCCGTTGCGTTGGGCAAATTCATGACCGCGCTTGCCCAAGCAGATAAACTCGAGCGTCTTTTGCGATAGGCGCTGCTCTCTGATAAACTCCTGCACTTTTCTGATCACCGCCGAGTTCAAGCTTCCGGCAAGCCCCTTATCGCTCGTCACAAGCACGATGCACGTGATGTCCCTGCTGGGGTCTTTGTGCACGAGGGGGTGGCGCTCCACGTCGACACTTCCGGCGAGGTGCGAGAGCACGCGAAGCGCCGCGCGCGCGTATGCGCGCGTGGTAAGCGCCCGCCCCTGCGCTTTGCGCATCTTTACGGCAGAGACCGCCTCCATCGCGTGGGTTACGGTGCCCGTCTTTTTATAGGAGAGTATCTTGAGCTTGATGTTCTTGAGCGACGCCATGTTAGATCTTGTTGGTGAACGATTCGGGATGCGCAAGACGGAATTCTTCGAGTACTTTTTCCAGCCCCTTCTTTGAATCATCCGAAAGGGTGCCCGACCTACGGATCTCCGTCAGTATTTTCGCGTTTTGTCCGTCCAGATATTCCACAAGCTGCGCTTCCACTGCCGTGACTTTGTTGGCCGGTACGTCGGCAAAGAATTTGTGACCTGCGGCGTAGAGCACGGCGACCTGCATTTCTACCGGAAGCGGTGCCCCGTTTTTCTGTTTTAAGACCTCCACCATGCGACGACCGGATTCGATGCGATCGGCTGTCGCTTTGTCGAGGTCCTGCGCGAATTGCATGAACGCCTCAAGTTCGCGGAATTGCGCGAGTTCAAGCTTGAGGCCACCCGCGACCGATTTCATCGCTTTCGTCTGCGCGCTGGAGCCGACGCGTGACACTGAGATACCCACATCGATCGCTGGCCTCACGCCCTTGTTGAAGAGCTCCGCGATGAGAAATATCTGACCGTCGGTGATCGAAATAACGTTGGTCGGAATGTACGCCGATACGTCGCCATCTTGTGTCTCGATGATGGGAAGCGCGGTGATAGAGCCGCCGCCCTTCGCTTCGCTCAATCGCGCGGCGCGCTCGAGGAGGCGCGAGTGGAGATAGAAAATATCGCCCGGATATGCTTCGCGGCCCGGCGGACGGCGCAAAAGTAGCGACAATTCACGGTACGCCACAGCCTGCTTTGAGAGATCGTCGTAGACGATGAGCACGTCGCGGCCCGCGTCCATAAAGTATTCGCCGATGGCAACACCCGAGAACGGTGCGAGGAATTGGAGCGCCGCCGGAGCGGACGCCGGTGCATCGACAACGATCGTATACTCGAGCGCGCGTTCTCGGCGAAGCTGCTCGACGATACGCGCGGTCTTGCTCTCCTTTTGCCCGATCGCGACATAAATACAGATGGGGCGTCTTTCCTCCGGCTCGTTGCGTTGATTGATGATCGTGTCTATTGCGACGGTCGTCTTGCCGATAGATCTGTCGCCGATGATGAGTTCGCGCTGACCGCGACCGATCGGGATCATCGAGTCAATGGCTTTAATACCGGTCTGGAGGGGCACCGACACCGATCTGCGATCGATAACGCCGCTCGCCTGTCGTTCGACGGGCATCATCGTTGTCTTTTTGAATGGCCCCCTTCCGTCGATCGGCTCGCCGAGCGCATTCACGACCCGTCCGAGCAATTCATCTCCCGATGGAACGGAGAGAATTCTACCGGTCGATTTGACCGTCATACCCTCGGATACGCGCGAAGTGTCGCCTAAAATAGTGGCACGCACCCCGTCCTCTTCGAGGTTCAGCACGAGGCCATAGAGCTCACCCCTGTCTTTCATTGCATCGGTGAGTTTCTTTCCTTTGTCCTCTTCAAAGAGAATGATCTCACTCATGACCGCCCCGGAAAGGCCGTCTATCGCAACGACCCCATCGCCCACCGATGTGACGCGCCCCACATGCTCGCTCTCGCGCGAAGGCGCAAAATGCTCGATCTCCTTTATGATCTTCTCGACGATGGAATTATGCATAGGTTATGACTGAGTCGCCCGATTATACAGTGAGAGTAGGTATTTCTTAAAACTCGCATCGATGAGACGCTCCCGACCCTCCAATCTCCAACCGCCGATGAGAGAATCGTCGGTACGCACCACGACCTCATCGGTATCGGTTTTCATCTTTGAAAGAATATCTTTTATGGCATGTTGCGCAGCGTGCGTGTCTTTGTGACGGGCAACGGTGAGAGTGATCCCCGTTCGCCCTCCCTCCCGCTCCGCAAGGCGCCCGAAGGCACGGCCAATCTTCGGCAAAAGTGATTCCCTGCCCAAACGCACAAGTAGCGTATGGAGAGCTGCGACCGCATCCTTGGGGTTCATGCCCCTCGACATCATTCTCATCAGTGCCTGTGCGTACGCGTTCTCCATACGATTATGCGGACTTTTCCCGGAGTATTTTTTCCGCCGCGAGCATCGCAGTGCGGGCGATCTCCCGTTCGCTTTCCTTGAGTGCCAGGCGCTTTGCCTCTTCCGCGCGTTCCGCCGCATCCTTGAGCGTTGCGGTCGCGCGAGCTTCGGCGGTCATCACGATCTCAGCTCCGCGCTCATCGGCGCGCGTGCGGGCAGCCGCCACAAGGCCTTCCGCCTCCCGCGCGGCAGTAGCAACGAGGCCCTCCCCCTTTGCCTTTGCCTCGGCGAGCCGACGTGCGGCAGCTTCCGCGGTGCGGACACCTTCGGCTATCTTTTCTCTTCGCTCGTCGATGATCTTCAGAACGGGCTTATACAATAAATACGTCAGAACGGTGAGAAGCAGCCCGAAATTAACCGCCTGTATCAGCAGTAGCTTCCAATTAACGCCGAATACTGCGAAGAGGTCGCTCATATCGCATTCGGGGCTTCAGATCTAGGTGAACTTTATAATAAAGCCTATCACGAGCGCGAAAATGGCGAGCGTGTCGGTAACCGCGATACCGATGAACATCGTCGTCTGTATCTTGCCCGATGCCTCCGGATTGCGACCGATGGCCTCAAGCGCGCGGCCCACCAAAATGCCGAGGCCGACACCCGGCCCGATCATGCCCAAGCCCACTGCGATCGCCATACCCAACGTCTTCGCTACTTCTATATCCATACTGTTGTTTTCTTATGTACTTCTTTATGCTTGATAATTTTTGATGCCACCACGATACTACCACACTTTTTCACCCGCTCAATGAGCCGGAGTGACCGCGAGCTTGATGAAAAAGAGCGTGAGAAGAGCGAAAATGGCGGCCTGTAGGAACCCGATGAAAAGCTCGAACATCATGAGCGGAACAGGGCCAAAATAGGGCGCAAAATAGGTAACGACGATGATAAGTACTTCACCCGCGAGAATGTTGCCAAAGAGCCGGAATGAGAGCGAGATAAGGCGCGCGAGCTCGCCGATAAGCTCGACGATACCTACCGCAAAATCGATGGGTGAATGGAAGTTGATGAACTTTCTTGCGTATTGTATGGCGCCCAAGGTCGCAACGCCCGTAACTTCGATGACGATGAACGAAATGATGGCGAGGGCGAGCGTAACGTTGAGGTCGGTATTCACGCTGCGCAAGAGCGGGATGAACTCTTCTGCGTGGAAAAATCCGAGACTCCCAATACCGGGGGTGAATTCAAGAAAATTTGCGGTAAAGATGAAAAGGAAAATGGTCATCAGGAACGGGAAGAATTTGCGCGCCAAATCGCGGCTCTCCAGCGTCTCCGCCACGTAGTCGTACACGTACTCGAACATCGACTCGAGGAGCGTCTGGAATCTGCTTGGGATGAGCTTGACCCGCGTGCCGACCACGACCGCGATCACCGCAAGGACGAGCATGACCGCCCAACTCGTGAGCAATGTATTGGTGATGGGCAAGCCCAAAAATGTGCCAAGCTGCTCGGCCGATAGCGCGACGTGAATTCCTTCATTCATGGCGAGTAGTCTAGCATATTTCCTTGCGTCCCCGCGATGCAATGAGGTCTGACCTCATTGCACTCTGATGAACTTCTTGATTTCCAGCGCAACCGTTTTCTCCCCTCCTTTGAAACCATGTCCGACTTTCGGGACGATAACCACCCGACCTTTTCGCAAATGCGCTTCGAACCACGTCGCAACTTCCTTCGGCGACTTGTCTGCGAATTCATCTTTCGCGGCCCATAAGGCAAGAACAGGCGGCCCTACGGATTTCAAAATACGAGGAACCTTGCGCGGTTGGGAGTACGAAAATATTTCTTCAACACTGTCGGGTCCATAGAGCGAGAGAAAACGCTGCGCATCCAAGATTTCATACCACACCCCTTCCGGCAACAGTGAATGTTTCTTTCCGCGACCGACGAGGGCGCGCGCCGCTCTCGCGGCGCGCGCGATCTTCTGCTTCCCTTTTAGGTGCATTTCCGCAGACCAATCGCTGATCGGTGCAAGAAGGATTATCCCCTCCACTCCACGCCCTTTCTTCTTATACGCCCAGTAGATCGACTTCTGGCATCCTGTCGAGTGCCCCGCAAGAAAAATATTGTTAACACCTCGCCGCCGCATAAAATTGAGAGCGCCTTGTAAATCGTCAACGCAATCGGTAAAAACTTCGTGAGCGGCGCCGCCCTTGAAACGTGCCTTCTTGGTGTTCTTGAGGGTCGCAACCTTATCGTGTCCGCGATTATTGAACGTGAGAACTGCGGTACGCTTGTCCGCAAGTGCGTTCACCGTCCCCTGCATCGAGAAGACCGAACCGCCGAGTCCGTGCACGAAAACGATAGCCCGTCTCGGACGTTTCGGTCCGAACCACAGACCATTCAGGACGAATTTCTTGGGCGTGATTATTTCGACGACGTGACACGGCTGCATACATTAAACACTCCTGACAACACAAGCATCAATAAGAGTGTCGAATGCGTCGCGGTAACGTGACGTTGGGAATTCTGCATGCAATTTATTTTTTGCCTGCTTGGCAAGTTCCACAATTTTTCTCTCAACGTAATCTATAGCACCCCCATCCCTCATGATCGAAATCGCTTCTCGTATGTCATCGGAACTTTTCACAGACTTTGATTGTATTTGAAACAATTTCTTACCAAGTTCGGGCTTGTTCTTGGAAAGGTATAGAAGCCCCAGCGTAACCTTACCTTCTGCGATGTCGGCACCGTAATCGCCTACGCCTTCCTGTAGAGACAGGATGTCGTCACGCAATTGATATGCAATCGCCGTTACCTTTGTAATCTCACGAAGTCCGGTTGCCTTTTCGGGTTGTGCACCTGCCGCGATACCCCCAAGAGTGGCGCACAGCTCAAAAACCGAACCTGTCTTCGCGGCAATCATAGAAATATACTTTTCTTCGGATGGAAGATCGGAAAAAGAGGGGTGCCCTGACCACTGGATATCTAGAGCCTGTCCTGCGTGAGCCGTTATCGCTGTGTGATTTAGTTGGGCGTGCACTTCAGCAAGCTCGGCACCTTGGAGGGATGTGTTCTCAAGGATAAGCTGGGGCATGAAATAGAGAAAATTCCCTGCATTTATCGCCGCGCTTTTACCGTATGTTCTATATAAAGGATTTTTATCCTTAGGGGCAGAATCTTCAATATCATCAATGACAACAGACCCCTTATGAAAGAGTTCCGGCATAACGGCGATTCGTTCGATATCTTTATTTTTTCCTCCTAATATGTCGTGACTAAGATGCGCCAATATCGGACGAAGTCGTTTGCCACCGGACGCAATTACTGCATCCTCCGCAGGCCTCAAGACCCCTGCTTCAAAGTCGCTACCCTGGAAATCTATAAAATTTTGATGACTACGTAATTCGTCGAAAAAACGCTGAAGCGTTCGTTCAATCTTCTGGCTGATGTCTTTCAGATAATTACCTTCCCCGGTAGCCTCAAATGCCATACTACATCTACGTCCCCTCCTGCCAGCTTGCGAGATACTTTTTTTGTTCGGGCGAAAGTACATCGATCGAGGTCCCCATAGAGGCGAGTTTGACCGTAGCTATCATCTGCTCCGTCTTTTCGGGAATGTCGTAGACGGCCGGAGCAAGCGGCGTCTTTTGCGTCGCCATCCATTCACAGCCGAGTGCTTGGGTCGCAAAACTCATATCCATAACACTCGCAGGATGCCCTTCGGCGGCCGCGAGATTCACGAGCCTGCCCTCGGCAAGCACATAAATGCGCTTACCTCCGACCTTATATTCCTGCACGAAATTTCGTACCTCCTTCGGCGCACCCTCCGCAATGCTCTTGAGGTCCTCCAAATTAATTTCCACGTCGAAGTGTCCCGCATTGCAGACGATGGCGCCATCCTTCATCACCTTGAAATGCTCTTTTGCGATGACGTTGATGTTCCCCGTTACCGTACAGAAGAGATCGCCCTCTTTTGCGGCTTCGAGCATCGGCATCGCGCGGAATCCTTCCATCGCAGCTTCGAGCGCCTTTATCGGGTCTATTTCCGTAACTATCACATTCGCCCCCATTCCCCGCGCGCGCATGGCAAGCCCTTTGCCGCACCACCCGAATCCCGCGACGACGACTGTCTTTCCCGCGATGAGCACATCGGTCGCTCTGATGATGCCGTCGAGCGTGGATTGGCCCGTGCCATATCGATTGTCGAACATATTTTTGGTCTTCGCGGCATTGACGGCGACGATGGGCATTTTGAGCGCGCTTGCCTTATGCATGGCGCGAAGTCGGATAACACCGGTCGTCGTTTCTTCGGTGCCGCCAAGAATGCTCGGAAGTAATTCGGCGTGGCTCTGATGGATAGTCGTTACGAGGTCGGCGCCATCATCCATCGTAAGTACCGGTTTCTGCGCGATGAGTGCCTCAATGTGTTTAAAAAATGTTTCCTTGCTCTCCCCTTTTATCGCAAATGTCGGAACGCCGAAGTCCTGCACCAAGCTCGCCGCGACATCGTCTTGGGTCGAGAGCGGATTTGATGCCGCCAAAAATACATTTGCACCACCTGCCTTCAACGTGCGCATGAGGTTGGCCGTTTCGGCCGTGACGTGGAGAACCGCCGCCAAAGTCTTGCCCTTGAACGGCTGGTCCTTTTCGAATTGCGTACGAACACTCCGAAGAACGGGCATATCGCGCTCTGCCCACTCTATGCGACGCTTCCCCTCTGCCGCCAAAGCAATGTCTTTGATGTCGTATTCCATTTCGATCCCAGTATACAGGTCTAGAGCGAAAGTGTCTCGCCGTACGCGCTCTTGTAGCGCTCGCTCAGCTCGACAACGGTAAATCCGTGATTCTGTGTGCCGTATTTTTCCACCGCATAGGCTGCAACAGCGCTCCCTACCTGCGCGGCTCGTTCAAGCCGGGCTCCCGAGAGGAATCCCACGATAAATCCGGCACGGTACGCATCCCCCGCGCCGGTCGGGTCTACCACTTTTGCGACGGGTACCGCTTTCACCAGATGCTCGCCTTCCGCCGTGAGGACGCGCGAACCTTTTTCTCCGAGCGTTACGATAAGTGCGGCCGTTTTTTTGAGTATTGCCGCTTCATCCCATCCTGTTTTTTTTATAATGAGGCTTAATTCATAGTCGTTCACGAACAATCCTCTGGAATTTGTGATCCCGTCGCGCAACTGGTCCGCCGAGAGTGCCGAAATTTGCTGGCCCGGATCGTAAAAATATTCGACTCCCTGCGAGCGATAGTAACTTGGCAGGCTCTCCATATCCGCTACGCAACCCGCGCCGATGATCGCACACAGCACCCCGTCCTTTTCGGGAAGCGGAACGTATTGCGTGCCGCCCGCCGCCATCGAAAATGCGGCGATCTGATTGTTGGCCTGATCGGTAATGATGAACGCAGACGACGTGGATGCCTTTAGATCGGTCTTGATCGAAGTCGGATCGACTTTCATGGACCGCAGATGTTCTGCGTAACGCTCGAAATCCGAGCCAACGGTTGCCAGAATGCGTGGCGTTCGCCCCAAAAGTGCGAGGTTGTAGGCGATATTGCCCGCCGTGCCGCCGAAATTTTCGCTAAATCCCTCCACGGCAAAACTCACGTTGATGTTGTGAAGCTTGTCGGCAATAAAGTGCTCTTTGAAAAGGCCGGGAAAATCCATAATGCGGTCGTAGGCGACGGAGCCGGAGACGAGTACGGTGGACATGGCGGACAGTATACGCGAAAAATGGCGGGTTGACTTTCTGCAGACGCGGTTGTTTAGTGTCCTCAGGTACTTGCCTCCGGCGTCCTCAGTATCACCAATGATACCGGGGAGTTCTGGAGGACAAGGCGGTTCTTTCAGAATATGCAGCACACCGCCACCATGAAGTGGAAGCGGTTATGAAAACTGCGGAACCTCGCTACACGGGGATGTTGCGTCTTGAGCGACGCGACTACGGCTTTCTCATCAATGTGAAGGATGCGACCGGCAAGTCGGTCCAGCCTCTCGACGGTGAAGGCTACTTCCTTCGCATCAGCGAAGCGAAGCGCACGCTGGGCAACGGCAAGAACCTACTGCTGGGGCTCAACGGCACCTGCCTCTCCTTCTCCATCCGGGACAGCCAAATGTTCCAGGGCAAGAAGGAGGCTTGCGACGTGCACGATCCGACGGCAAACCGCTTCGCGCTGACATAGGCGCGAGCATCGATGTGCTGCGTATCACCCGCTCCCAGGTATCGGGGGCGGGTGAATTTTTTTACCGAGCGATTATCACGCGGGCAGGAGCTTCTCGCGAAGCGCATCAATTCCCTGCCCCGTTTCTGTCGATGTTTGGAATATCTCGACATCAACCACTTGTCTGATATTCAATATCGTGTCTGCAATTTCTTTCTGTGACAGTTTGTCCACCTTATTCAAAACAACGACATATGAGTACCCCAACTCTTTGAGTATTTTCAACATTTCTTCATCGAAGCGTGTGAGTCCCGCTTTCGCTTCGAGGATCAGGACAACCTTTTGCGGCCGCACTTCGCCGGAAGTGAAATACCAGATGATGAGTTTGCGCAACTTCTCCCTATCTCGCTGCGCCGGCGCCGCATACCCGTATCCCGGCAGATCGACAAAATAGTGCGTTCTGTTCACGAGGAAAAAATTTATCTCGGTCGTCTTGCCAGGTTTCTTACCCACGCGCGCAAGATCTTTCTTTCCGGTGAGTGTGTTCAGGATGCTGGACTTGCCGACGTTCGATCGACCGATAAATGCAATGTTCGGTATCCCATCCGCAAGGATCGCATCGGTACCCCGGATACCTTTTATGAATTCGGCAGATGTAATTTTCATATGGGTGCCGTGCCCGAACTTACCATGCAGCCACTATAGCAAATGGTGTATATCGGAAGCGATTTGAGAAAGTCCCGGCTATTCGCGGCGCGGCTCCGCCGCACTCAATCCGGCGGAAGTTTCTGAATGTGACCCTACGGGGAATCGCCTCTCGCTCTGCTGAGCTCGAAACCTACGGCGTCTCTTCAACGCCTGCGGCCCGCGGTTCGATTCTCCTACAAAAGTCATGGTGTCACCAAAAAGAACCGAGGTAAACTCGGACATTTTGGTGCCATGACCCTACGGGGAATCGAACCCCGATTTAAGCCTTGAGAAGGCTCCGTCCTAACCGTTAGACGATAGGGCCGTATTCGCGGATTGTAGTGCAAAATGGCCGAAAACGGAAGCGTTCCTCGTTATCATCACACCTCAAATCAATCCAATTGATTTGAGGTGTGTTCGAAAGGGGTCGGGAAAACTGTAGTTTTCCCGTGTCGGAGAGCAGTTCGCAAAGCGAACGTTGAGAACCGAGGATTCTCAAAAGATAACGAGATTCGGCCAGCGTCGAATCTCGTTATCTGTCTGGTGGGATGTCGTAGTAGTTGATCATGTACTTTGTGATGTCCGAGAACGGGTGCGCGAGGGTGGCGGAAGCGAATTCGGCGCCATGCGGTTCGACGGCAAACAAGAATATGATGAACTTGGGGTCGTACGCGGGGAAATATCCGAAGAACGAGTGGAGGAAGCGGTCTGCGTAGTACCCGCTGCCGCCCGGCACCGCTATTTGCGCGGTGCCCGTCTTTGCCGCGATGGAATAGTGCTCTTCTTTCAAGACACCCTTCAACAGCGCATCGTCATAGACCGTGGCAAGCATGCGCGTCACCGTCTCCGTGGTCGTCGCACTGAACACGCGCAGCCCCTCTTTGAGCTCAATATCACGCGTTATGCCGGTTCCGTATTTCATAGCCTTCACGATGTGCGGATCAGGCATCACGCCGCCGTTCGCGAGCGCCGCGAGCGCGCGTATCATACCTATCGCAGAGACGGCGATGCCCTGCCCGAACGAGGCGCTGGCATAATCCACATCGTATCCGTCTTGTATCGCCTGAATGCGCCCCTTCGCTTCATTCGGGAGATCGATCTCCGTTCGAGCGCCGAGCTGAAAACCTTCCACGTAGCGGCCAAAAACTTCGTGCCCCATTTTGTCGACGACAAATGAGACTCCCGTATTGAGCGATTGATTGAGCACCTCCTGCATGGAGACGACGCCACGCGCCCTGCCATCGTAATTACAGATCTTCTTCCCGCTTTTTTCTATGCAACCCCTATCTTTATATGTGGTTTTGGGAGTAACGACACCCATATCAATTCCCGCAGCCATTGTGAGCGGTTTCATGATGGAGCCCATCTCATAGATGTTCTCGACAAGAGGATTCGAAAATACCGCGACATTTGATTCGGTGTTGTAGGTGTTCGGATCAAAGGTGGGGCGCACCGCCATCGCCACGATCTCGCCCGTGTGCGGATCCATGATGATGCCACCCGCGATATTCGGCGTGTACGTCTCCATTACTCCATCAAGTGTCTTTTCTAATTTTGCCTGAATGCGCGGTTCTATCGATGTAATGATAGATCCCTTGCGCGCGGACGGGTCGGTCGTTACCGCCGCTTCGATGTTCATAAAGATCTCCGCGAACGGATTCATATACAAGCCGCTGCTCGTGGTCAGCAATACGTCCTGCCAACTCTTTTCGAGTCCGTAGACGCCCGTCCTTGTATTGCCCTTAAACCCGATAAATCCCAAGACATGCGCCGCGAGCTCATGCGCCGGATAAAAACGCCATTGATCCGATACGAGGAGTACTCCGGGAATGGCGCGCGCGCGGATCTTGGCGGCGGCATCGTCGGGCACCCGAAATGCGATTTCCTCGTACGGGTCGCCCTTTTTTGCCACACTCGTAAAAAATCGATCACGATCTATCGGGGTTTCGGCGTTTAATCGCTCGTATACCAGGTCGGGCTCCAAAATATCTTTTGGTTTGATCGCGATACGCCAACCCGTCTGCATCACTGCCGCAGAAATGGGCTCCCCGTCTTTGGTGCTGAAAAAGATACTGCTCCGGCTTTCCGTATCAGAGCTCGCCTGCACGTATTGAGCCGTGGCGTCACGTTGGTATGCCGCTCCACGCACGATCTGGACGAAATAGAGCCGCGCTACAATGAGAAGCGCTGCAAGTACGAAGATCCCGCCGAGGATTCGCGTACGGAGAATGAATCTAGATCGCATTACGGCCAATTGTAACAGCTCCGACATTGCCGGGGCGGTATACATATTGCGTGTCCGTAATGGGAGAGAGGCCCAGCGTTGCGCCGGCCTGCAGCGTCACCCCCTCCGAGAGAGCGAAATACTGCTGCTCCAATCCGCCGATAAAACCCTGTATTTTGGTGACCTCCGCGAGCGCTTCCTTGCGTGCCATGACGTTCAAGACCGACGCGGAGACGAAGTACAGGTATCCAAAGACGAGCACGATAAGCGCTATAGAAAGCACGCGTATGATGGTGTTCTCGAAGGGATGCTGCACAGACAGAGAAATGCGGTGTTCTCCGGCGGAAAAATCCAACTTCCCCTGAAATATCGAGGGGACATGTTTGCTTATTCTATGTATACGAGCTCTCATATTTTATTCTGAAATTTTTTGAATGATGCGGAGTTTGGCGCTGCGGGATCGGGGGTTTTCTCTGATCTCTCCGGCACTTGCAACGAGCGGCTTGCGTGTGACACGCGTGCCCTCGCCGGTCTCCTCCCATTGTTTGAACATCTGCTTCACGATCCTGTCCTCGATCGAGTGGAACGAAATGACCGCGATGCGTCCCCGAGGAGCAAGTGCTTCCCATGCGGCTTTGAGACCTTGCTCGAACGCGCCGAGCTCGTCATTGACGGCGATACGAAGCGCCTGAAAGGTGCGCGTGGCCGGATGTATCCGTCCGAATCGATACCGCGGAGGGACAGCGCTGCTGATCGTCTCGACAAGCTCATTCGCGGTCGCGAAGGGTTTCTTTTCCCTCCGCTCCACGATCGCTTTCGCGATACGTCGCGAGTAACGCTCCTCGCCCCAGCCGTAAATGACATCGGCGATAGAGCTTTCCGCCCACGTGTTTACGATGGTCGCGGCAGTAAGCGCTCCCGACTTCGGCTCCTTCGCGTAGGTCATGAGGAGCGGCTCGTCGCTTTTGAGCGAGAATCCCCGTCCCCCATCGAGCTGATAGCTGCTCCACCCGAGATCGAATAGCGCCTTGTCTATCTGCTTCACATCGTGGCTTTGCAATTCGACGGCGAGATCGCGGAAATTTCCCTCGATACAGAGTGTCTTTGGCGCGACACCCGCGAGTGCTGTTCGCGCGCGCTCGACCGCGTCATGGTCCGCATCTATGCCGATGAGCATTCCTTCCGCGCCGAGGAGCACCGCTATCGCGCGCGCGTGTCCTGCGCCGCCGAGTGTTGCGTCGACGACCGTATCGTCGGCGCGTATCGCCAGGCCGACAATGGCCTCATGTAAAAGAACTGACTTGTGTCCACTCTTCTCCCGATCCTGAGCGGAAGCTGATGACACCAAATCGCTGGAGAATTGTGAGCGTCGCGTGCGCATGACGTTATTGAAATTCTCCAGCAATTCGGTGTAGCCAGATACAAAGAATTAGAGAGCGCCTACGGAATCGAGCTTCGCTGCCATCTTGTCCGCATTTTTCTCGATCTGTGTTTTGTAGGTGTGCCACGCCCCCGCATCCCAGATCTCGACATGATCCGAAATACCTGCAAAAACGATCCGTTTCCTGAGCCCTGCGAAAACTTTTTGATGATCGGGAATGAGGATCCTCCCCGCTCCGTCTACACCGACTTCCGCAGCACCCGAGAGCATGAACCTGTTGAATCCGCGCGTGTCTTGGTTCACGATCGAAAGCGATTGCAGCTTCTTCGCAACGACATCCCATGCAGCACGTGAGTACGCGTATAAACAATGGTCGAGCCCACGCGTCACGACGATCTTCTTTCCCATCGCGGCACGGAACACTTTTGGAAGAGAAACGCGCTTTTTTTCGTCAAGCGTGTGCTCGTATTCGCCGATCAAGAGGTTTGCCATATTTCCCACTCTATCCCACTACGATAGAGTATATACCACTATAGCCTATCGCAAGGCACTTATCCACACTGGCAACATATGAAAAGGCCTCCGTTGAGGGGGCCCTTTGCAGTTCTCTATTCAGCGGTGCTTTTTAGAGATGTCCTCAAGGGTGATATGTCGCGCTTTCTTATAATACGCGATCTTGTCGTCACAAATATCAGTGATGGTTTCCTCATCCCCCTCAAGCGCATCAAGGTGGTCCAGATCCATGATGAGCATGTCCTGCTCGGGGTTAATACCATCCTCATCTTTTTCAGTGAGCGCTTGAAGCTCCCTTTCCGTGTCGGCGATCATTTTTTGTCTCCGCTCCTCGAGCGGTACGATCTTGTTTTTCATGGCCTCCCACTGCTCCATTCGATGGCCATACCAGGCAAGTTGGCTCTCGTCCTCAGGCTCAAGATTGCTCGGCTGGCGCGGAGATTCTCTCATAACGAATATGGTACCATGTCGGCATGACGGTATTCAAAACCGCATCCGACGAGGCCTTATCCGACATCGCGGAGGAAATGCGGGTGCGGCAGACCAAGCACTTCATTCTCCTCTTTTCGATGGGTTCTCAATTCGACCACCTCATCGTCCAGCAGTTGGCAAAACTCGGCGTGTATTGCGTCGTCGCAGACCCCGCCACGGTGATGGCTGCAGATGTGAAGAAAGCTGCGCCCGCAGGCATCATCCTCTCCGGCGGCCCCGCCTCCGTCCACGACGAGCCGCCACCGTTTGACAACGCGATCTTCGACCTCGATATCCCGACCCTTGGCGTGTGCCTCGGATTCCAAATGTGGGCCAAGCACGCGGGCGCCACGGTGACGCCGCAGGCAAAGCGCGAGTTCGGCGTGCACACATTCCGCATCACGGCAGACTCGGTACTCTTCGAGGACGTTGCAAAGGAAACGCAGGTGCTCGAAAGCCACGGCGATGCCATCAGCGCAGCGCCATTCGAGGTGCTCGGAACGACCGACAACACGGAAGTCGCGGCCGGACACGCCGATCATCTCTGGGGTGTGCAATTCCATCCCGAAGTGACGGACACTGCGGAGGGCGCCAAAATGTACGAGAATTTTGTTTCAAAAATTTGCGGCATCACCGACCGATTCCCCGCACACAATGTGGCAGAAGCAAAGGTCGCAGAAGTCAAAAATCTTGCCAATGGCAAAAGGGTGCTCATCGCGCTCTCCGGCGGCTCCGATTCTTCTGTTGTCGCATACCTGCTTAAAAACTCGGGAGCTACACTCAAGGGCGTCTATATCCGCGGTATCGACAGACCCGATGACGAGGCGTACGTAAAAAAATATTTCGGGAACGAGAACTGGATCGAGCTGGAAATTGCCGACGCAACAGAGAAGTTCCTGAAAGCCCTCAAGGGTAAAACGGCCATGAAAGAAAAGCGGCTCGCAGTGCGTGACATGTACAAGGATGTGCTGGAGGAAAAGATGAAAGAGTTCGGCGCGGATTTCATCGCGCAGGGTACGCTCTACACCGACGTGCGCGAGAGCGGCCACGGGCATGAGACCGGTGCGCGTGTCGCGGAAATTAAAGTACACCACAATGTGAAGCTCGGCTTCTCCATCCCCGAACTCTCCCCCCTTGAAGATCAGGTGAAGGATTCCGCGCGCGGCATAGGGCGGGACATTGGGGTGCCCGAAGATCTCCTCGTCCGCCACCCCTTCCCCGGCCCCGGCCTCGTCGTCCGCATTGAGGGCGAGGTCACGACTGAAAGCCTGAAGGTCGCCGCGCCATCGACGGCATCTACATCGAGGAGCTGCGCGCAGCAAATTTGTACCAAACGGTATGGCAGGCGGGGGCAACGCTCACACGTTCGGAACACACCGAGAGCAAGGGCGATAGCGCCGGCCTTGGGCGTGTGGTGGCGCTGTGGGCAGTCTGGAGCGTCAACGGCTTCACCGCGCGCTTCGCACAGCTCCCCTACGAATTTTTGGAAAAAGTCTCGCGCCGCATCACCAATGAAGTGCGCGAAGTGGGCGCGGTCGTCTACCGCATTTCCGACAAACCCCCCGCGACCATTGAGTGGGGATGATTAGAAAAGCTCAACACAAAGAAACTCTGCGGCAACTTTAGAATGATCCGACGCTGCCTTTAATCCTATACTAAATCTCGCGTCGTCACCGATGTAACTGAAGTTTGGCGGTAGAGCAAAACTGTAAGTGGCAAGAACATCAGATGGAGTTTTTGTTTCGTACGAATTGCGAGCCAATTGCAAATTTAGCAAGTAAGAGCCATCCCCCAAACGAGACACCCCCTGACTGAGGACCAGTGTCACGTCCGAACCGGGCTCCATTCCGATGCCATCAAATGAATTGCTGAATCTCCCGTTTGTATCCGCCATGAGCTTCATGGGACGATCAGCCCCTTGGGTTACCTTCAATGTGATGCGTTTAAAATTACCGTCGCCGACATCGACCTCGTACAAATCGTGCATCGTGGCAACGAAATTCACCTGCGTCTCCGAGTGAGGCACAAATGTAATCTTTACATCCTGATCAAGAGAAACGTGTTTTTTATACCGGAGTAAACCATTGGGCGCAGACGTCGCAACACTCCACAAATTTCCGTCGCGCAACAAGATGCCCTGCCCTTTCTCCCACTCCTCTACATTGAATGCCTTGCATTTAACCTGCTGTACAGAGAGTGGCCCGACAGCTGCATTCATCCCGCCGTTCCACATTTCTCTCGGTAGAGGAACTCCTAAAAATGTATGGAGGTACCCGTAAAGAAGGAAGCTTGTTGTCAGAGTTCCCAACAAAGTCGTTTTCCACCAATTTACACACCAGCGACATGCCGCCGCACTCATTCTTCCTGATGTGGCGAGAAAACTATACACTCCGCGATTATATCATTTTCGTGGCACCGCACTAAAAGTGCGGGATCCTGGAAAACATAATCGCTTCGCTCGTTGTTTTTGTGGACCCACGGGGAGTCGCCCCTCGCACTGCTGTGCTCGAAACCTACGGCGTCTCTTCGACGCCTGCGGCCCGCGGTCCGACTCCCAGATACCAAACAGCCACGACAAAGCCCGCACAAGGCGGGCTCGTCGTTGCTGTGGACCTACGGGGAGTCGGACCCCGACCTCGTCCATGCCATGGACGCGTTCTAC